>Ga0193743_1000427_pt1 | contig 33337 bp, 33 predicted proteins | sample L2c2metaG_FD_143038 | JGI IMG/M metagenome (GOLD analysis project Ga0193743, IMG submission 143038) | Soil microbial communities from a riparian zone of the East river system, Colorado, United States - L2c2 | ecosystem: Environmental > Terrestrial > Soil > Riparian zone | place: USA: East River...
CGACCTGTTTGAGAAGTCCGCGCGTGTCGAAGAGACGGTCCATGAATTGAAAAAACTGAACGCGAACGTGGATTTCTATTCAGCATCCGCGTATTACTCATTGGGAATTCCGATCGATCTCTTTACGCCTATTTTCGCCGTGAGCCGCATGTCCGGATGGACCGCTCACATCTTGGAGCAGTACCATAACAACCGGCTGATTCGCCCGCGCGCCGAATACACCGGACCCGCCGATGGCGTACCCTGGGTCCCGATGTCCGAGCGCTAATTGCGAATGCACGACCTGAACTACTTCCGCAATAACCTTGAACAAATTCGGACCCGGTTGAGCACCCGCGGCTTCGCGTTGGATGTCGAGGCCTTCCAGCAGCTTGACCAGAAGCGCCGCCAGTGCGTCACCGAAAGTGAGCAGCTCAAGGCGGCCCGCAATCAGGCCACCGTGGAAATCGGCAAGCTCCGCAAGGAAGGCGCCGACACCACCGAGCGCCAGGCAGCCGTGCGCTCCCTGGGCGAGCGTATGTCTGAGCTGGATGCCGAAGTGATCAAATTGGAAGCCGGATTCCGCGATTTTCTGGCGCGCATACCCAACCTGCCGCACGAAAGCGTTCCCATGGGTACAAGCGAGCAGGACAACGTGGAAGTCCGCCGCTGGGGAACGCCCCGTGAGTTCGCCTTTCCGCCGAAACCTCACTGGGACCTCGGCCCGGAACTCGGAATTCTAGACCTGGAACGAGCCGCCAAAGTGACCGGCGCGCGCTTTGCCGTGTACTGGGGCCTGGGCGCTCGCCTGGAGCGGGCGCTGGTGAGCTTCATGCTCGACGTGCATGCGAAAGAGCACGGCTATCAGGAAGTCCTTCCGCCGTTCTTGATCAATTCCGCGAGCCTGTATGGCACCGGCCAGTTGCCCAAATTCGCCGAAGATCTCTTCCGCTGCGAAGGGCACGACCTGTGGCTCGCTCCCACCGCCGAAGTTCCCGTGACGAACCTTTTTCGGGACGAGACCCTAAGCGGCGATTCCCTTCCCCTCTCTCTCTGCGCCTACACGCCTTGCTTCCGCAGCGAAGCCGGCTCCTACGGCCGCGACGTACGCGGCATCATCCGCCAGCACCAGTTTCAAAAGGTTGAACTGGTCAAATTCACTACGCCCGAGCAGAGTTACCAGCAGCTCGAGCAGCTCACTCAGGACGCCGAAGACATCCTCCAAAGGCTCGAACTGCCCTACCGCACCATGGCTCTTTCCACCGGAGACATGGGCTTCGGCTCAGCCAAGACCTACGACATCGAAGTCTGGCTGCCCGGCCAGAACGCCGCGCCCAAATCCGCCTAAAGGCCGGCAAAGGCAAAGCCGATTTCGTCCACACCATCAACGGCAGCGGCCTGGCCATAGGCCGCACCTGGGTCGCCATAGTGGAAAATTTCCAGCAGCCGGACGGCAGCATTCTCCTCCCTAAAGCCCTTCACCCCTACCTAGGAGCCGACCGAATCGAAAAATCCGGTGGTCTGCGCCTCTAGCGTCCCCTCCCAAAGTTGATTGAAGAAACCGTAAAGTGGGGCGGGCCCGATAAGCGCTAACTTAAGATTTCTAATTGACGCTTTCCAGAACGCCGTTTGGGCCGCAAATGCGCAAGTCCGGTATGGCGACTACACGGACATGTGTATAGGCATCGGCGGATACGGCGCTATTAGGGCGGATTCATCCGACTTGATCCGATATCAAATTCCAAGTGGCGCCTGAGGCATTTGTTGACGACCGATTTGCGATCATCGATCAGTGCCAGTGCGTTCTTCCATCTGCTGTACAGGTAAGCCGTCGCCTCGGCCGACTGTATCGCTTGACCTCATTGGAGGTTTTCTGCTCGGAGCAGACTCTACCTGAGCAACTGTTTGAGCGAGACGCGCAGACAGTGAAAAGTCGGGGTGATATTGAGCATCGACCTTGACACCAGCCTGCTGGAGCAGAAGTGGTTTGCGGATATGCTCCGGATCGAACGGATCATCGTTCCAATAACGATTATCGTGAGTGTAGATTCGTTTAATTCCAGCTTGGATGATCAGATTCCGGTGCCGAGCAGAAGTGGCATCTGAAGAACGTAGTCGCTTACAAGAACGGCTTTGTTGAGTTATCGTACAGGCGCCAATCAACCGGCTCCTAGCCTGAGGCGGTTACGTCAGGCGGGCTCCCCTGATAACGTCGGCCTGAAAGGGTACGCAAAGCACTCGCGTAGGAGGAAACATCATGTCGAGGGACGACGGGATCATCGGGGTATCGGATCACGGCGGTTGGGCGGTGCTGGTGACGGTCGCGGGCGACGGGACGCTCCTGGACCGTCGCCGCGTCGAACTGGTGGACGAGCACCTGCCGAAGATTCCGCACCACAGCGAAGGGCAGGCGCTTCCGCTCCATGAGGCAGTGGCGCTGGTGGAGCGCGTGCGGGTGTCGGCGGAACGGCACGCGAAGCTCGGCCTGGACGCCGTCGCGATGACGCTGCCCGGGCGCATCCTCGGCATCGCGCTTCGCCAATGCCCAGGGCTGCCACCAACCATTGCCGAGCGGATCAAGGACTACCGGGCGCAGAACGTCGCCGACTGGGTGATGTACCGCAAGGCGCTAGCCGCCGCGGCCGAGGCGCGCGGTTGGGCCGTCCACTGGTACGACGCGAAGAAGGTGTTTGACGCAGCGAGCGAGGCGCTGCGCATCGAGGACCTCGATGCCCACTTCCTCCAACTGAGGAGGTCCATCGGGTCGCCCTGGGGCAAGGATCACAAGGTCGCGATGGCAGCGGCGATCGTCGCGGCTAGGGCTAGAGAGGTAGGCAGCAGGCTCGACGGAAAAGCCGGCAAGTAACGCGTCTTGGAAGGAATCGTGCCCGATAAGTCGGGAAGGACAGATCTATCGTTCAGATTTTCAAGTTGCCGTAAAACGCGCATCTCGTCACTAAACAATCTAGGCCCTGCACAACGAAGTCGAGGAACGGTTTGCCGACTCTACGCTCATCTGGGTTTTCCTGAGCCGAAGCGGAGTCGTCCCATTAGCGACCTGCTGGGCCACCATTGAGCATCAGCCAGCCTGTGACGATCCGGATTAATCACGTGAGGCCCACTTCCCGGCAAACACGGCAGCGACCCGCAACTGCGATCCGTTGCCGCGCAAAATCAAACGACGGCAACTTCGTTCAGGAGTTGTTGCAAGAATCCCGCCAGAGCTGTTCCTGGATCCGTATCCGTCCATATGACTGCTTCTACCCCCCGCAGCCTCAGTACCGCTTCTTGAACGGGATTCGGCCGCGTCATCAGGACGTATGATTTAGGCTTGGCCTCGGGCGAAGGCGAGAGCAACCACAGTTGCTGCAGTTTGTACAACAAATACCGGATGTTGGGATCAGTGACGCTGTAGCCTATGAAGACGAGGGGGCGAGCCAGACTGTCGGAACGCAACCGTATATCAAGAGGCGTTTCGAAACTCATTCGCTGAAAATAGCTGGATTCGGTTAAGACAATCGAAGTATCGTCATCGAAATCGCCATGAAACTTGATAATCTCGGTCGCGGCGCCGGCTTTCGCCTTTACGAGGTCACCAACACTGGTGACCTTATGAACCGTCCTTCCGTGCGCCTCGTGTGCCCGTTCTAACCAACGATCATAGTTGGTAGTGTAAATGATCGGAAAGTTCAACTCCACTATCAGCCGATGGATCTCCGAATTCTTGATATCGATTGACGCTGGATGCCATGATCGATCCATCCAGCTACGGAGCGGTCCAATTCTTTTGTCCAGGACGTAGTATTCCGCGAGGCTCTGATAATCGCCGAAAGTGTGGAAGATGTCGGCATCGAAGCCTGATTCCTCGCCAATGTGGCTCACAAGTTGTGGAAAGCTGGGCAGTCCAAGGTTCATGGACACGCCGGCTCCGACAAACAGAATGGCGCGGCGCTCGCGCACCGCCGAAACTAATGTCGTTGGCAGCATAAAAGTTATTCACTTCTTTAGGAACGCGGCAAATCTGTCCAAGGCTTTCCTTCGCATTGAGATCTCATTCTTTTGCGTTCCTAATTCGGCGAACGTTTCCGTAAGGCCATCAGGAATGAAAACGCAGTCCCACTGAAAGTCCCGCGGCCCCCGCGGCTCCAGGGATATCGTTCCCGCAATCGCCCCCTCGAACAAATGAAATTTCTTACCATCGATGTACCCGATAAGGGTCTTCGCCAGGACTCTATTGCCTGTATGCCCAAATAGTTGGGCGAAGCGATCTGCTTGCAGACTGTCCCAAAAAATCTGAGTCAAGCCACCGGGAAGGTCGTTCAAGTAGTCAAGGTATAAGCCCGTGTGTTCCACAAATAGGGGTTCACCAAGATATTCGAAGGCCCTTAGCGCCTTGTCCCGAACCAGCGCCGCAGTGTCTGTAGTCTGTAGCTCTTCAATCGCTTTTTCGACAGGCGCCACAACGATGCCAAGTGGGTCGAGAATCGCCTTTGCCTCTGCGAGTTTGTGCAAATTCCGAGACACAAAACGCAGTCGAGGTACCGTCATGATCTCCTGTTAGAGTATTACGGAGCAATGGATAGCCTGCTTACTCTTAACCGCCGAACCGATTTACTCCGCAACGAGCTAGATGCTGACCGTGGCTCTCCTTTGGCCCACATCGTTTTGATCGATAGTCGGAACAGACGCCATAATGGTTTCGTAGAGGCTGCGTTTTTGTGCTTCTGAGTTAAGATCTAGCGTGGATGTGTCGTACCGGAAAACGTTTAACCTGCCGGTGGACATAAGGTCCCCGTCGTAAGCGTCCCTTAGCGCATCAAGGTAAGCACCATCAATAGCGTCTTCATAAATACGCCCCCGCTGTCGGATTCGCTCAAGCAGGATATCAGTTCTTGCATCCAAATATACAATTAAGTCAGGCTGGCTGACATCGCCAGCGGCTACCGCAGCGACACGGTTAAATAGGCGAAGTTCGCGATCCTTGAGAAGAAGTCGTGCAAAGAGCGGATCTTTCCGGGATGTGTAGTCGGCAATGGTCGCCCGCTCGCCAGTGCGCTGGATCGATTTCAACGGGGGGATTCTGGCGGATAGGAACCAGAGTTGCATAGGTAATGACCAACGGTCGCGATTGCTGTAGAAGTCGGCCAAGAATTCGTTTCCTTCAAAATCTTCCAGGACCAAGTCGGACGATATGTGCAGAGCCAAGAGAGTCGCGAGGGTCGTCTTGCCCGCTGCGATAGGGCCTTCAAAGGCGATGTATGGGCAGAGGCTCATGTGATCTTGCATTTTAACCTCATTTCGTCGGCGCGAAGTCTGCGTTTCATGTCAACTGCGTTCACGTCAACTTGACGTAAAACGCGCAAACCGTAGACTTGATCAGTTCTCTGGCGTCCCGATGAAATCACTTTCGCGTCAGGTGCGCCGCGAATCAATGCTTCGGACGGTCCCCCTCGGTTCTGAGAATCTGCAACGCGACCGGCTGCTGGACGCTGCGGATATCGGCCTTGGCCTAGTCTGTCCACACGATACGCCTAGCCATTTCGGCGTGGCGTTACTTCGGGCAGCGGCTCGTCGGACATCTTCTCCCAATCGTCCATGGTCAACCCGAACGCGGCGAGCACTCACTCGTGCGGGATTGGCTGATTGTGCTTGAGCCACTCGTCGGCCTCCACAATGGCTTTGCACTCGGCACGACTGACCGCATCGCCATCCTCATCGTGCGGAACCATTACTTCGTGAAGCCGCACTCGGCGGCAACCTGCTCGAACGTGAGACCGCCTTCTGGGTTTTGGCGGAAATACTCGCGCGAGGCCGCTATGGCGCGGCGGTCTTCTTCGGTCAGTTCCTCGTCTTCTTCGTCAACCATTACTTCAAGCAGACGCACCACGGCGGCAAGCTGGCTGGGGCCGAGATAGCCGAGCAGCTCATGCGCTTTGGCTTCCAGGGTATTAGCTGCCATGTTGTGCCCTTGACTGTACTTCCGTATACGTATACTCGCAGATTCAGTAATCTGAGAGAAAGGTGAGGCGTCTGCTCCCAGCTGCGCAACATAGTTTGTCCGTTTCGCAAAATCCGCCACCTCTTCGCCTTTTCTAAAATCTCTCCTGCGTTCTCCAAAATTCATCGCCGACACGCCGTAACAAAATTCCCGAAAAAACTTTCGCCCTTGGAATCAGTTCCATAGCCGCTTTTATCCCCAGCCTCGAATACCGCGGATGGGAACATGCAACCGCCAGAGCGAATGCATGAATAAACCCCGCGGAACAACCGGCCCTACCACGGAACAAGGTAAACGTGTCGCTAGCCGGAATGCGGCAAAGCACAACTGCACGTCGAAAAGTCTAATTGTGAAAGGCGAAAATCCAGACGACTTCGCAGCCCTGCTGCACAGCTTGACCAGGGAATACCAGCCGGAAACGGAAATGCAGCAGACCACCGTAATGGAGGCAGCCCGGGCCGCGTGGGATTTGGCGCGCGTCAACCGCGAATTCGATAAAAGCCAGCAGGCGCTCTACGACTCCGAAGAAAACATGCGCCAGTGGACCACGGAACAGCACGCCGAATGTGAACGCATGCTGCGCTATCGCACCAGAGCCGAGCGGGCCTATGCACGGGCGCTTCAAGCCGTGGAGCATTTACGCAAGCTTCGCCTGCAAGCCGAACAGCGCGCTTACTGGGAAAAATTCAACGATACACGCCTGGCGCAGGCGGACCGGCGCATCGCTCTATCGGCAATGCGCGCCAGCCAGACAGTGGAACGAGTACCCAAAGAACCGCGCGCGCCAAAGGAAAAAGAAGGGGACCGCCACCCCCTGCCCTGGCCCGAGCCGCTGATACCCCTCTCCCAGGCCATTGAAATTCGCGTTTTGGACGGATTGATCTCGGCCGCGGTTCATCCCTCTGCCCAGGAAATGCGCCAACAGGCAGACGTCGCCGCGCCCGGCGCTCCGGTTTTGCGCCGCTTCGAATTTCCAGACGGCATCCCCGCCGAATACGCTTGGGTCAACCAACCCGGCGTGTCGCGGTCTGGCATCGTGTGGACCCAAAGCTTCGAAACGGTCCAGGCCTGGCGCGCCCATGTGGACCGGGAAGCTGCCGGAGGAACGGGGCGCTTTTTGGCCGTGAAAGAAACACCAACCCCATGAAAAAGAACAAGCAGCGAATAGTCACGCTCGAACAATGGGCGGAGGTGGAAATTTGCGATGGCCGGACGAAGACGACGCTATACCCTTCAAACCAGGAACTAGCGAAGAAAGGCAAAGACATGGATCCGCAGCCGGACATGGTCTATCGCCGGATCAACTTCCGCGGCAGCGTCCCAATCGAATATTACTGGACGACAAGCGATCCCACGCGCCGGCGCCGCGGCGGCCATTGCATCCAGCGCATGTCCGTGGAAACCTGGCTGAAAGTCAGCGCGATAGAAGAACTGCGGACCGGCAAGCATCTGGGACCCTGCGGCGGAATCCTACCTCGCCCGCCCGAACGAGGCGGCTGCGATTGCCCCCAATGCACCGCCGCCACCGCCAGGCTGGAAGCCCAACGTCATCGCAACACCCGCCCAACCGCCTAACCGAACCACTCGGCAATGCGAACTATCCGGCTATCCAACATATGCAACGTACCATCCGAAACAGAGCCCGAAGCGTAAGCGACGAGACGAACCACCTACGGAGTACGCGAAGCCAAATAACCCGTAATGGCCACAATGTCACCATCCGTCAACTTCGAAACCGTCTCCTTCATCAACTGCGTCCACGGCCCATTACGCGCGCCATTCTTAATATCAATAATCTGCCGCGCCATCTGGCTAGGCGAACGCCCCGCGATCGACGGCACATTTCCTATCCCCTTCAGGTCGCCGCCATGGCAAATCGTGCATCGCAGCGTGGTGCCGGAAGCGCCCGTCATCACCAGGTCCGCGCCGCGCTTCAAACTGCCCTTCGGAACGTACGCAACAAACCCCGACGAGGAATCACGCAATTCCGTGCGCTCCAGGTCTTCCGGCACTTCAATGACACGCTGGCCGATGGGCTCCGTTTTCCCGCCTTCCTTCAGGATCAGCATTCCGCCCTTGATCAACGTGGCCGGCACGCGATCGGTCTCAACCACTCGAATCCAGGGCTTCAGGTGGAACGACGAGAAATACGCGGCAGCTTCCCTTACCTCATCGTCGGTAGCCGCCTTTCCAATCAGCACCATTCCGGCTACCGAAGGCATCTTCGGCTCCGAACTCTTTCGGAGACCACTCTTGAAATCGGCCATCTGCTGCACAATGTAGCCTGCCGGCAGCCCGGCAACGCTTTCGTTCTCCGGCCGGCCCTGCCCGTTGGGCAGATGGCAATAACCGCAGGCGCGCACGGCCGGCTTGCGGCCCTGCGAAACCACACTGGGCATCAGCGGATGCGAACCCGGAAACCAATCCGGCACCTGGAAAAGATCGCGTATCTGCTCCGCGGTGAATCCGGCGGGGCTGCCCGGAACATGTTTTACGCTGCTGTCCACTGCCGGGGGCGCCGCGCCGCGCGGTGAAGGAGAAGCAACGGGATAGGCCCAAACAGGAAGCGTCTGTGCTTGAAGAATTTGTGCCGGCAGCACTAGGCTTGACACCGCAAGGAGGAGGGTTAGTGTAGATCGCAATTCGCAACTATTTCACATTTCCCGCGTCGAGGCAAGCAATTTGCCGCTGATTCACTTCGGCTGCCGCTCAACGGCCCCAGCTCGATGCCCAAACACGCGCAGCCGGTGATTCTCTCGTTGCATCGACCTGCGCCTGCCCCGCAAAAGATCCTGCACGCTCACCGTGCCCCGCACTGTTTTTGTGGACCGGTCTAGCACCGGCATACTATGGATGCCGGACATCGCCATCCTCTCGGCTACCCCGCGGCAGGGCTCATCAGTGAAGGCATGATTTTGAAAATCGGAAGCAATTGCCGGCTGCTCGCTGTACTCCGGCATGACTTCCATAACGCTGATCGTCTCTAGCGGGTCCACGCCGTACTCGCGCGTCAGGTGATACCCCCGGCGTCCCAGCTTTTCAGTGAGAATCGAGCGCGGCATCACTAAGGAGGTGACGGCATGCGACGCGAAACAAGCAACGCTTAACGGCAGTATGGCTGGAAAACAATGCGTCAATTCGAGGCTGAAGACAATCGCAGTAAGAGGGACGCCGAGCGACCCGGACAGCATCGCTCCCATACCCACCAGCGCGCAGAGCGCTTGGGTTTGCGTAGAGGCATGCGCCAGCACTGCCAGTAATTCTGCCAGCGCTCCGCCGATCATCAAGAGAGGAGCCAAGACGCCGCCGGACGTGCCGGAACCAAGCGAAAAGGCCCACATCAGGGACTTGGCGAGTATCACGCCTGCGATTAACCCCAACGGCGCGCTTCCGCGCAGCAGTTCGCCGATGTTGTCGTACCCGACCCCTAGACCGCGCGGAAAGAAAATCCCGCCGATGCCAACGCCGATGCCGCCGACCGCTGGCCACCACATCCAGTGCACCGGAATATGACCGAATAGATCCTCGAAGCCGTACATCATGCGGCTGAGAGCAGTGGCCGCAACCCCGGCGAGGAGGCCGATTGCCAGTGCCGCCAGCGGCAGCGCGGCACTCTGTGCGCCGAACGGCGGCATCTCGAATATTGCGCCTGGACCCAACCAGTAGACGCGCAGCACCGCGGCGGCTGTACTGGCAAAGGCCACCGGAACCAGGCTGCGTGGTCTCCATTCGAACAGTAGAAGTTCTACCGCCAGCAGGATTGCCGCCAGCGGCGCGGCGAACGTGGCGGACATGCCTGCGGCGGCGCCCGCGACCAGCAGCGTCGTGCGCTCGGCATCCGTCAGCTTCATCCATTGGGCGACCAGCGACCCAAAAGCTCCGCCCGTCATGATGATGGGGCCTTCCGCTCCGAACGGTCCGCCGGACCCAATCGCGATGGCGGCCGAAATTGGTTTCAGAACCGCGATTTGCGGGTCCACGCGGGCGCCGCGCAGCAGGATCGCTTCAATTGCTTCGGGAATGCCGTGACCCCGAATTTTATCCGATCCGTAGCGGGCCATCAGGCCGACAAGCACCCCTCCGGCTACCGGCACAAGCGGCATCCAGAGGCCCAGCGGACTACCGGCGGGCGCTACGGGCGCAAGGCTGAAGCGGTGATAGTAGAACAGATTGGTCGATAGTGCGATGCAGCGCAGTAAGAGAGCCGCGAGTCCGGCTGCGCCCGTGCCGATAACCAGTGCGGCGGCCGACAGCAGCCAAACGCGGCGATCGACCGTGAAGTCCCGTAGTACGGAAGGTTGCGAATTCATTGATGCAACTCTTTAATTCGTTTCAGCGAGCGAATGAGCGCCGGTCCCAGTTCGTGAAGCTCCCGGGCATGGTATTCGGATAGTTTTTTCAAGATCTGCCGGCCCGCCGGCGTGATTCGCAAAACTACGCGGCGGCCGTCGTGCGGATCGTCCGTCCGGACCAGCAGCCCCTCGCTGGCCGAGCGGTTCACAAGTTCAACCACGCTGTTGTGGCGCAGGCCTAGCCGTTCGGCTGCGTAAGCGATGGTGGCCGCGCATCCGTCCGGAGCGCCCGCAATCTGGAGTAGCAATTGATGTTGCTGTGGATGAAGTTTGACTTCATGCGCGGCGTTTTCACTGAATTGTAGAAAGGTGCGTAACTGATAGCGAAATTCGGCCAGGGCTTGCAGCAAATGCGTGGACCCGGCCGCGTCTTCGCTCGCGGAAGATGTCATTAACTATATCGTCTCACGACATTCTTTTAGGCGCAAATTGCGCGCACAGTATCTTTGATAAGGAAATGAACATAACTAGATTGCTTTCTCTGTTCTTCGCTATCCATTTGGCGCGCGCCGCGGGCGCCGCGCCCGATTGGCCCGCCGTCGAACAGCACGCGGTCGACTTGCTGCAGCAGTATGTCCGCATCCGCAGCATCAACCCGCCCGCCGATACCAGCGAAACTGCCAAGCTCCTGCAGCACGAATTTGCAGCAGCCGGAATAGAAGCGAAGTTGTTTGCCCCCGAACCGGGCGGAAAAACGAACCTGCTCGTTCGCCTCCGTGGCAAGGACAGCAGTAAAGGTCCGCTCCTGTTGCTGAATCATATGGACGTGGTTCCGGTTGACGCCGCACGTTGGACGCGGGATCCATTCGGCGCTGCCATCGAAGGCAACCTGCTATGGGGGCGCGGCTCGCTCGACATGAAGAGCACCGGAGTGATCCAGTTGACCGCGCTTATCCTGCTGAAGCAGTTGGGTATTGTTCCCCCGCGCGACATTCTTTTTCTGTCGACCTGCGACGAAGAAACGGACGGCGCCAATGGAGCGGGTTGGATGATTGCGCACCACTGGGACGAATTGAATCCCGAGTATGTACTAGACGAAGGCGGCGTAGGCTCCAAGGACCTTTTTGCATCCGGCAAAACGGTGTTCGGCATCTCCGTCGGGGACAAGCAGGTCTTGTGGCTGAAGCTGCGGGCTTCCGGAACTGCGGGACACGCGTCGCAGCCGATCCCGGATAACGCCAACGACATCTTGTTGCAGGCGATCGAGAAGGCCAAACAGTTCCCGCCCTCGGCCAAGAAGAACGAGGTGATTGAATCCATGCGCGGCCAGTTGGGAACCTTCGCGCCCAACAAATTCATGAATGCCGTTCAGCAGAACACCATTTCCCTCACCACCCTGCGCAGCGGAGTAGGCGATCCACCGAAAGCAAACGTGATTCCTTCGGCTGCCGAGGCCACGCTCGATTGCAGGCTCTTGCCAGGGCAAAATGCGGAGGAGTTTCTTTCCGATATCAAGGCGCGGGTAAACGATCCGAGGGTCACGTTCGAGCAGCTCTCTCATCCCGTCGATCCCGGTCCAAGCCGCACCAGTACCACGCTATTCGAGACCATCCGAAAAGCCATTTTGAAGCAGCATCCCGAAGCAACGGTAGTGCCGACCATCATTCCTTATGGCACGGACACTCAGAAATTCCGCCTGAAAGGAGCGGTTGGATACGGCCTTATGCCTATGGTGATGGATGCGGCCACGATGGCCACCATGCATAGCGATGGCGAACACATACCGCTCGACCAGTTCCGCGCCGGGTTGCATATCTACTTCGATATTCTTCGAGGAGACTATTAGGAGACGCCGCCTACAATTGAAGTAGTGGCGATCACCAATTCGAGAATCTACAAGGTAGCTGGACTGAGCCTGTTCGGGTTCTGCGCCGTATCACTCGGCGTTGACCGGGCAAATGTTGGCCCGGTCGTCTCCCAGTTGGCTGGCTTTGGCGGCGCATTTATCGGAGCATTAGTGGCGCAGCGTCGCACCCGTTCTGTTAGGCGGCCGGCCCCAAAAGAACAACCGGAGGTGCTTGAACCCGTCGCACCGGCCGTGAGGGACTAGCTGCGAATTCTGGCGTAGAACCCTAAACCGACCAGTGCCAGGAATCCGGCGGCCCAGAATTCAAATCCAAAGGGACTGACCAAGGCGCCACCGATTAGGCCTACTACCAGCCAGGTCAAGAACAGAACGAGTAGCGGAGCGCGCCGCCAAAGCACGCGAATCCGCTCGGGCAGGTTCTTGCGCGACGCGGTCCAGACCTTTAGCCACTTGGCGCGAGACGGGTATCGAGCCCATCCGTTCGCTTCTTGGAGTCGCGCGCTTTTGGCGCTGGCCGTCTGTTCGTAGATTATACTGGCTTCCCAATAGGCCGATTGGATGGCCGTCGCCACTTCGGCTGCCCGCACGTAATTCGAATACCCGCCGGCGTCGTACAGGCGGTGGCCGATTTGGAGGAGCGTTTCAGGCGCTGTTTCCCAATGCGGCAGTTTTCGGCCGCCAGCCTGCTCGATGGTCTGTTCAGCCTGGTTCAATTTGACCTCGGCATCCAGCTTCGCCGCGGTCGTCGGTTCGACCGCGGGATCCGGGTTGGCGGGCCGTAGGATGAGTGCTTGTCGAATGACCTGTCCGGCCTGGTCCAATTTGAGCGGCGCGTAGTCCAAGCCCGGTGGCTCCAGAATTTCGGCAAGCTGGACTAAATCCGAGGCGGCCACGTCGAGCAGCGTGACCACGTCATTGACATCGGCGGGTTGAATGAGGCCCGCTTGCAGGAGAGCCCGCTGCGCGAGTGTTTTTTGGAGAAGGGCGGCAAGCTCCGGTGTTGGCAGGCCGGTGAGTGGCGCGTTCACTGCGGAAAGATTCGCCACGGATAAGCCGGCGTCCTCCGGCCTTATCTCCATCTACTTAAATTGGAGCATGTTTTGCGGCGCTTTGCTGCTTGGCCAGTTCCCGGCGGAAAGCCTGCTCGCGGTCGCTGATGTACGCCTGGTAGCCGGCCGGATCGATGAAGACGTTCCGCGTCGCGCCGGCCATCTTCTTTAGCTTTTCGTCCATGCCGTAATAGGCGCCATGAGCGCCCAGGAACACGTCGCAGGGCAATGCGGCAAGGACGCGAAACGTCTTTTCGTAGTCGGCGGCGATTTGTGGATATTGTTTATTGCCAACGAGTTTGTAGCCGGCGTTCACATTCGGGCTGCCCACAATGACGACATGCTGCGGATGGCCATGATCGTCGACGTCGGTGGTCCAGGTGGTGCAGCCTTTCGTGTGGCCGGGAGTAAGGTGTGCGGTGAGAGTAATGCCGCCCAAAGTCACCTGATCGCCGTCGTGCAGCACGCGATCCACTTTGGTGGGAGCCCAACGCGAATTGTACTGAAAGTCGCCGGCGCCGCCCGCTTCGACTTCGGCCACGTCGGCATCCATCACCATCAATTTGCCGCCGCTCAGTTTCTTGGCTGCGGCGGAGCCGGCCGCGTGGTCGTCGTGCGCGTGGCTCATCAGGATGATTTTGATATCGCTGAAGCGGTAGCCGAGCTTCTCCACGCTGGCGCGGATCAGCGGCACGGATTCTTCAAAGTCCGGGTTAATCAGAATGTTTCCGCCGGGAGTGACAATCAGGAACGACGCCAGATAATTGGTGCCGACATAATAAATGTTAGAAACAACACGATATGGTTGGACAGGCTTGTTCCAGTCGGGATTAAAGTCCGCGTGCAGTGCAGCGGAAGCGGCCAGCAACAGAGCTAGAGATTTGAGAAGCATCGTTGTATTGTCGCTTATGCTACTCATAAGATTGCCCATAATGTCAATAGGCTTAAAATCAAAACGGGATTCACGATGAACATTTCGGTCAAGAGCGAATACGCGCTCAAGGCTGTATTCGATTTAGCATCGCAATACTTAAAAACACCCGCGGGGTCCGCGTCGATGGCCCCCGTGAAGATTGCGGGAATCGCCAAACGGCAGAAAATTCCACAAAAGTTCCTGGAGTTGATTCTGGCTGGGTTGAAGCAAAACGGATTCGTGGATTCGCGGCGAGGCACCGAAGGCGGTTACCTGCTGGCCAGGAAACCGGACTCGATTACAGTGGGCGAAGTGCTGCGCGCGGTGGAAAACGTCAAGAGCTCGGGGCGAAGCCAGAAGGACGATCCGTTCGGGGAGATTTGGACGCGCGTGGATGACGCGGTTTCAAGCGTGCTCGATCAAACCAGCTTCGGCGAACTTGCCCGCGATTATCAGGCAAAAAACACGAAGTACATTCCTAATTGGGAAATATAAATCGAGGAGAGAGAGATCACACGTGTTCTATCAAGACAATTCATTCAGTATCGGCAAAACGCCCTTAGTAAAGTTAAACCGCGTAGTGGACGGAGCGAAGGCGACGGTTCTGGCGAAGATCGAGGGGCGGAATCCAGCCTATTCGGTCAAATGCCGGATTGGCGCCGCTATGATTTGGGATGCCGAAGAGCGTGGCGTTCTCAAGCCGGGCCACGCGATTGTGGAACCTACTAGCGGCAACACGGGCATCGCTTTGGCGTTTGTAGCGGCGGCGCGTGGCTACCCCATCACCTTGACCATGCCTGAAACCATGTCGCTGGAGCGCCGCAAGGTACTGAAGGCTCTGGGAGCGGAATTGGTGCTAACCGAAGGCGCTAAGGGAATGAAAGGCGCAATTGCGAAAGCAGAAGAAATTCTCGCCGGAGATCCGGATCGCTACTTTCTGCCGCAGCAATTTAACAACCCGGCCAATCCCCGCATTCATTTCCGCACCACCGGCCCGGAAATTTGGGAAGACACGGACGGCCAAGTGGATGTTCTGATATCCGGCGTGGGCACCGGCGGTACGATCACTGGGGTTTCCCGCTACATCAAGCACGAGAAAAAGCATCCGCTTCTGTCGGTCGCCGTCGAGCCTGTGCACAGTCCGGTGATTACACAAACGCGCGAGGGTCAAGAGGTTAAGCCGGGTCCGCACAAAATTCAAGGGATCGGGGCAGGCTTTGTTCCGCAAAACCTGGATCTAACGGAAGTCGATAGGGTCGAACAGGTCACGAACGAGGAATCCATTGAAATGGCGCGGCGGCTGTCGCGCGAAGAGGGCATTTTGTCCGGAATTTCCTGCGGCGCGGCGGTGGTGGCCGCCGTCCGAGTGGCCAAAGAACCAGGGATGGAAGGCAAAACAATAGTAGTAATCTTGCCCGATAGTGGAGAACGTTATCTGAGTTCGGCTTTATTTGAAGGCTTGTTCGAATAATATTTGAGAAAACATTTTATTTCGCGAAGAAGCGTAACCCCAGGCTCTTCGTAATCGTTATCAAAGTACATCCCCGTAACACCAAGCGGACGCTCAACCCCAATGACCCCGAGCGTCCGCACCCCAAACTTGTTTTCCCTAGTTCCTACTTGTTAGTAATCTTAGATTACCAAAACGATTTTCCCGATATGTTCGCCACTTTCCAGGCGTAAGTGTGCGCGAGAAGCTTCAATCAGCGGGAAAGTAGAATCGATAACCGGCCGGATTGTTTTCTTCGACGGGAGCAAAGGCCAAATATCAAGAAGCAGGCGGCGGGCGACGTCTCCCTTTTCCGCGGCGGTGCGGGCGCGCATGGTTGAGCCGGTAATACGCGCCCGTTTTTTCATTAACTTAGCGATATCCAACTGCGCCGTTGTTCCACCTTGCGAAGCAATAATCGCCAAACGTCCTTCAAGCGCGAGGGCATCAAGGTTGCGATCGAAGTAAGATCCGCCAACCATGTCGAGAATGACGTTTGCGCCGCTGCCGGTGAACTTTTGCACTTCCGCCACGAAATCTAATTTCTTGTAATCAATGGCGTACCGCGCGCCCAATGCCAGGCAAGCCGCGCATTTTTCCGGACTGCCCGCCGTCACTATGGCGGTCGCTCCCCAGGCCTGAACCAGCATAATCGCCATGGCGCCGACGCCGCTGCTGCCGCCATGGATAAGCGCCGTTTCACCAGCCTTGAGACTAGCTCGCGTAACTAAATTGTCGTAAGCGGTGAAGAGATTCTCGGGTAAGGTGGCGGCCTCCACGGAACTCCAACCTTCGGGCACCGGCAAAACTTGCAAAACGGGCGCCGCGCAATACTCCGCGTAGCCGCCACCAGATAGGATTGCGCAGACATGGTCTCCGCGCTTCCAATTCCCTTCGACGCCAGGACCGACGGAGTGAATAACACCCGCAACATCGAGCCCGGGAATGTCAGAAGCGCCGGACGGCGGCGGATACTTTCCCTGACGCTGTAATATATCAGCGCGCGCTACGCCCGCTGCTTCAACCCGGATGACGACTTCACCGTTGCCCGGCTCGGGTAGCGGAAGCTGAACGGGTTTGAGGACATCTGGCGGCCCATAGGATGAGATTTCGATAGCGATCATTGCTGTAGACTCGTTTCGGTAAACAATTTTCCTTAACCGTTACAATTTCTCTTACGTCTAGTTTCTTCCATGAATTTATTTGTGCGCTTAGGCGCGATTCCCACGATGGCCTTGTTTGCCGGATTTTGTTTGGCGCAGGAGCCATCGCCAAGTAACGCGCAGTCCGCGCCCCCTCAGAGCGCACCCAGCCAGCCGCCGGCCCCGGCACAATCCACTCCAGGGATGCCGACTCAAGTGGAGCGCCAGAAGAAACCGCCGGTCGAGCCCCGGATCATCGAAGATGGGGGCTTGTCCATAGAGGCGCTCTATTGGTTCAACCGGCAGCAGCCGTCGCTAAATAGCGGGTTTACGGCGCTGGCCGAGGGCGACATGGATTATTCGGGAAACGCGAAGTATGCGCCGGGCCTGGAGTTGGCGGTGCCGGCCGGGCGCTCGAACACGCTACGACTTTCGTACTTCCGGGTGCAAGGCAATTCGAATTCGACGCTTTCGGCGCCGCAAACCTTTTTCAACCAGCCCTATGACACAGGCGACTACCTGGCGGCGGGCTACCGGCTCCAGGCCGCCAAGGTTTCATGGGACTATCTTTCGTATACGTGGTACCGGCCGAGCACCAAGATCCGGTTCAAGACGTTGTACGAATTGCAGTACATCAATATCAACAGCACCATTACGGCTCCATTTAAACCCCAGACCACGGACGCAAGCGGGAACGTGACCACCAACATAGCCACCGGCAGCAAGACCTTGTTTCTACCCAGCATTGGTGGTGAGTTTGAGGCGGAACTGGGAAAGCACTTCCGCTGGGAAGTGAAAGCTTCCGGCTTCGGGCTCCCGCATCGCTCCGCCGTTGGGGATGCCCAGGCACTACTTGCCATCAAGGTGACACACAACCTAGAGCTAATTGGCGGAGAGCGTTTGTTCTACTTCAAGACTTCGCCAAAGGGAGACGTATACTTCAGGGATAGATTGCTTGGGGCGTTCGTCGGTGTGCGGTACTACTGGGGACGGCAGCAGTAAAGCTGAGCGTCTGTAAGTCTTAAAGTGTAAGGCGGCACGCTATCTTAATAAGGAACCCATGCGGAAGCTGCCCATTAGACTCACTGTATTTTCATTACTTTTGACCTCTGCCCTTGCCACGTCTGCCTTTGCCGCCACCATTGGGCCTTCTCACGGGGCGCTGGTGATTGTCGGCGGCGGCAAGGTGGGGCCGGAAATTACCCGGCGGTTCATCGACCTAGCGGGTGGATTGGATGCTCCCATGGTCTTCATCCCGACCGCGGAAGACGGCACGCCGAAGATCAAGGCGGAAGACACTTTTCTCTACAAGGCCGGCGTCAAGCACGTCATCATTCTGCATACGCGCGACCCGAAAATAGCCAATACGCAAGAATTCGTTGCTCCGCTGCTCACGGCTCACGCAGTTTGGTTCGAAGGAGGACGGCAATGGCGGCTGGTGGATTCTTACTTGAATACGCGCGTGCAGAAGGAATTAAATAAGCTGCTAGAGCGCGGCGGGGTCATTGGCGGAAGTTCAGCGGGCGCAACCATACAAGGATCGTACCTGGTGCGCGGCGCGCATGAAGGCAATACCATGATGATGGCTCCGGGCTATGAGAAGGGTCTTGGTTTTTTACGCGACGCGGCCGTTGACCAGCACGTGATCACGCGTCACCGGGAAAGCGATCTCGACCAGGTGATTGCGAAGTATCCGAAGCTACTGGGCATCGGAATTGATGAAAGTACCGCAATCGTAGTGCAGGGTAACAAGTTTGACGTGATCGGGAAAAGCAAGGTGTTTATACATACCGCCAAATACAAACCGGTCGCCGATGGAAAGAAGTACTTCGTCCTATCCAGCGGCGACCATTTTGATTTGAAGCGGCGTAAGAAGATCGAGGCTTAAAGCTTCTACTGCTTGTAGATGACTCCGCCCTTCATGACAAACTTCACCTGACGCAGCGCGGAAATGTCCTTGGTGGGGTTGCCGTCAACCGCAATCAGGTCGGCCAGCAAACCGGGTTTCACCTCCCCGATTTCCATATGCAGGACGCGGCCGGCAACGGAGGTGGCGGACTTCAGAGCGTCTACAGGCGGCATACCGAAATCGACCATTCGTTCGAGTTCACGCGCGTTGTCACCGTGCGGAAAAGTCCCAACGTCGCTCCCGCTCAAAATGGTGACGCCGGCATCGAGTGCGGCCTTAAAGGTGGCTCGCTTACGGGCTATGGCGGGCGATTCGGCCGGCTGTGTCCTGCCAGGACGGCCACCGCCGCCGCCCGCTGTCAAGGTAGGACAAAGCGCCACATGATGCTCCACCATCAGCTTGAATATTTCAGGCGTTCCGTCAAAGCCGTGTTCGATGGTTTCGGCTCCGGCGAGAATCGCCCGCCGCATGCCTTCCACAGTGCTGGTATGCACGGCCACCGGGACGCCCGCGTTTCGGGCAGTCTCGACAGCGAGTTTCATTTCATCCAGTGAAAACGTAGGCTGCGAACCGGGATGCGGTCCCCAGTGGTAATCGCCGTATAACTTGATCCAGTCCGCGCCATGGCCGATCTGATCGCGCACGGTGCGAATCAGGCTATCGACACCATCGGCTTCTTCGGCACCTTGCGGCACGCGCCATTCGAGGGCAAAACCTTTAGGGCCGTAGGCTCCCGTAGCCACGATGGCGCGAGTAGAAACCAGCATGCGCGGGCCGGGAATGATGCCCTGTTCCACCGCCTGCTTCAGTTCGACGTCGGCATAAGCAGCGCCTTCCGTGCCCAGGTCACGAATGGTGGTAAAGCCGGCCATTAGCGTTACGCGCAGATGATTGGTAGCGCGGGCCACGCGCAGAGCAAGCCCTTCGTGCGCAACCTGATCATTCCACGATGTCTCACTGTAAGCATGCAAGAGGACGTGCGAATGCCCATCAACGAGGCCGGGCAGCAGCGTTGTGCCCGGAAGGTCGAGGACCTTTGCAGCGGTGGCATCGATAGAGGCGGCGGGACCAGCGGCTTCGATCCGCTCGCCTTTGATTCTTACGGCCCAGCCCTCATGCAGCGCTTCGCCATCGAACGTGAGGGCCGGCTTGAGCACGAAGGTGGTATCGGGTTGAGCGGAGGGTCTTTGTGCAAACAGGGCACCTTGGAACAAGAGGAGTAGAAGAAATAGAATCGCTCGCGGGCGATGGGTTTGCATTCCGCAATTATAGATACAACGAGCATCGATGTTGCGGATAAGTGGAGTAAGTGCGCTAGGATTCGTAATACCGTGAAACTGCTTCTTCTTCTCTTACCGGTCATTTGCCTGCGTGCCGCCGACACCGAATGGCCTGTTAACGGCGGCCCAAACAACATCCGGTACTCGACGCTGACACAGATAGACCGGGACAACGTGGGCAAGCTGCAAATGGCGTGGAGCTATGACGCGCACGACGCTTTCAAAGACTCAGAGATGCAGAGCAATCCGATTGTGGTGGACGGCATGCTCTATGCCACTACGCCCAAAATGCGCATCATTGCGCTGGACGCCGTTACCGGGCGCGAAGCATGGAGTTTCGATCCGAGCGGAGGCAGTGAACGGGAGCGCCGGTTCCGGCAGCGTGGCGTGACGGTTTACCAGGACCGTGTGTTCTTCACGTACCGGAATTACTTATATGCGCTCGACCGGAAGACCGGAAAGCCGATCCAACTGTTTGGCGATAACGGGCGCACTGACCTCCGCGATGGACTTGGCCGGCCAGCGGAAGGCATGACGGTTAGCGCCAGTTCTCCGGGCGTGATCTTTGAAGACATGTTCATCATGGGCAGCACCGTTCCGGAGACGTTGCCGGGCACACCGGGCCATATTCGGGCGTTCGATGTCCACAGCGGCAAGCAGCGTTGGATCTTTCATACGATTCCGCAGCCAGGTGAGTTCGGCTATGACACGTGGCCGAGTGACGCGTATAAGATTTCGGGCGGCGCGAATGCCTGGGCGGGATTGAGTATCGATTCGAAGCTTGGCATGGTATTCGCGGCCACGGGTTCTCCTTCCTTCGATTTTTACGGATCGAACCGGATTGGCGACAATCTATTCGCCGACTGCATTCTCGCGCTGGACGCGCGCACCGGGAAACGCATCTGGCATTTTCAGGGAATTCACCACGATGTTTGGGATCTTGATTTTCCAGCCGCGCCCAGCCTGGTAACGGTGACGCGAAACGGCGGCAAGATCGATGCGGTCGCTCAAATTGCGAAAACCGGTTACGTTTTTGTGCTCGACCGCAAGACCGGCAAGCCGCTATTTCCCATCACATCCCGCCCGGTTCCGGCGTCCGCGCTAGAGGGAGAAAAGCTATCTGAAACGCAGCCGTATCCGGTGAAGCCGCCGCCGTTCACGCGGCAGGCGTTTACGGAAGACATGATCACGAATCGCACTCCGGAGGCGCATGCCGCGGTGCTTGCCGCTTTTGAGCAGCTGGATTCGAATGGCATGTTTACGCCGCCGAGTTTGCGAGGCACCATGCTGTTTCCGGGCACCGACGGCGGCGGCGAATGGGGCGGCGCGGCGTTCGACCCAGAGACGGGGTTGCTTTACGTCAACTCCAACGAACAACCCTGGACGATACGCATGGTGACCCATGACACCACGTCGCTTTACAACAACAATTGCGCGAGTTGCCATCGCAGCGACAGGAAAGGCGCGCCGCCCACTTTTCCGTCGTTAGTGGATATCGGGACGCGGAGGTCACGCGATGAGATTGCCAGCATTATTCGCGAAGGATCGGGCCGCATGCCCGGATTCAGCCACCTAGGGCGCGGCATCGATCAGATTGTCGACTTTCTTGTTACCGGCAAAGATAGCGGCGCAATGGATCCGGAGGCGGCGATGAAAGATCCGAACTGGCAGAAATACCGCAATGAGGGCTATGTTCTGCTGCGCGATCCGGACGGCTATCCTCCGCTGACGCCTCCGTGGGGCACGCTAAGCGCGATTGATTTGAACAAGGGTGAGATTCGCTGGAAGATCCCCTTCGGAGAATATCCGGAGCTGGTGGCGAAAGGCATGAAGGACACCGGGAGCGATAACTACGGAGGACCAGTGGTTACCGCGAGCGGACTGTTGTTCATTGGCGCCACTAATTTCGATAAGAAGTTCCGCGCGTTCGACAAGCTGACGGGGAAGCTGCTTTGGGAAACGGTATTACCCGCCGCCGGAAATGCGACGCCTTCCGTCTATGAGATCGGCGGACGCGAATATGTGGTAATTGTGTGCGGCGGCGGTAAGAACGGCGCACCGTCCGGCAGCAGTATCGTTGCCTTCGCATTGCCTACAATCTGATAGGAACCGGAGCACAATAGCTACTATCTGACCAGCGTGCTGGATTCGACGCGATTCGCGCTGTTCAAGCAGCCTCGAACGGCATCACGATGCTCAACGCCGGGTTTACCATGAAGCGCGATCCTGGAAATAACGCCAATTACGCGGATACGGCGCTGCGAGTGGCCATTGAACAAGGATTGATTCCGGGCCCCAATGACGAGATAGTAAAGGCGGTCCGCCGGAACATTCTGTTCGGGGCGAAAGTAATCAAGATTTGCGTGGACTGCAAGCCATATGGTTCGCGATGTTCGTTTTGTGATGAAAGATGGATTAGTGTTCAAGCGCGACGGCGTGATGACGCCGGCTAAGTTTTTCCATAGCGGACCTGTGCCGCCTGGCGGATTCACTGATGTTACTCGTGGAGAAGGCCCTTCTCCACGAGCACCGGAGGCTTGCGGAATTTGGTTACTTGCTCATAGGCATAGGCCCAGCCGAGTAAGTCGCCATCTTTCCACTGCCGGGCCGAGAGCTCAAGTCCGAAGGGAAGCCCGTTGGGATAGAATCCACCGACGACGACGGCCGCGGGAACGCCGATCTTGTTGACCCATCCTGTATTGCTATGCGGGCCGCCGCTCAAGCCTCCGTCTTGCGGCATAGTTTCATCGGGCGGCGGCATTTGCGTGGCAGGATAGACCATACCATCAAGGTGCAGCCGTTCGAACGGTTCCATATACGCAGCGAGCGCCTTGCGCTGAGGAGAGAAGAAGGTGGCATCTGCGTTGGGATCGGTCTCCAAAGTTGTTTGTGCCTGGAGGCCGGTGATGACACTGGGCAGAGGCGCGCCCACAGCTTTCTCATACTCTTCCGCGGAATGATATTCAGCGGGACCATAGATCTTCAGGAAGGTCTGCGTACCTTCGAGCCGGTACGGCCTTGTGCTGATTCCGCGCACGGCATCGGCAAAGCTTTCCGGCAGGATTGAGTCATCAAATACAACGATTGCGCCAGCGGCGCGCAGGCCTTCGATGGCTTTCATGAACACCGCGCGCGTTTCCGGCCGCAGGCTGCCGCGCCCCTCCGCAGTATTTTTGATAATGAACGCGGGGACACCAAAACGTTTGCCCCGCAGCGCGTCCGCCTTTAGATACTGCGTGTAAGGTCCAGGCTGTGCCTTGGCAACGGATCCGGTAGTACGAAAGTCCAGCGGATCTTCGCCGGCCATCACGCCGAGTCCAATAGCCGCGTCCGTCACGCTGCGTGCAATGGGCCCTGTATTGTCCGACAGCCAGTCGAGCGGGGCGATTCCGGCAATACTGACCAGACCGCGCGTCGGTAGAAAACCGATCACGGCACTTGTGGCCGCGGGCATCCGGATGGAATTGGCAGTATCTGTCCCGGTTCCCAGAACCGCAAAGTTTGAAGTGATCGCGGTAACGGTTCCTCCGGAGGAACCACCGGGGCTGAAGCGGACATCGTAGGCATTGCCGGTGCGCCCGAAGGCAGTACTCCGGTTGGTGTCGCTTGCCGCGAAGTCGGGCATGTTGCTCTGCCCAAGGATGACTGCGCCGGCCGCACGCAGTTTCATGACTACCATCGCGTCTTTGGGGGCGGTGAGCTGATGTCCGGGAATCTGGTAGCCTTGCCAACCATCGGTAGTAATCAAGCCTTGGATGCTGGTGTTGGCCTTGATCACGATGGGTACGCCCCACATCGGACCGCGTTGAAAGCCACGGCCGCCGGTCCTTGCGGCTGAATCCTCGGCGGCAGCGGCAGCAAGCGCACCAGCCCGGTCTATATTCTGGACGGCTCGATAGACGCCGTTATATTTGTCGATTCGCGCGATGTACCACCGCACTACTTCCGTGACGGTGTATTTGTGAGCAGCGTACAGCGTTTCGAGCTTCGGTATGGTGACTTCAATTAGATCTTTGTCCATTGCAGCCTGGCGCCGTTTGTTCAGCGGCGCCGGCTGCATACTGCTCGCCTGTAGGAGCAATGCTACGAATAACCACAATCGAAACATCAATGCTGATAGGAAGGAGACTGGGACACATCCGGCTGCGCCGAATCCGGCTGTTCCGAATCCGGCTGTTCCGAATCCGGCTGTTCCGAATCCGGCTCGTCCCCGTCCATATCCGAGTCAGTCGGCAGGGCTGCGCCTGGCTTGTCCAGGAACGGAATACCATGTTCCATCCAGTCTGGCTTGGGCGCGCCCTTCAGATAGTAATCGAAGAACTCCTGCAGCCGGATCGCATAATCTTTTTGATCGGGGCGGCTGCGCAGGCCATGCGGCTGGCCGTTGTAGGAGAACATATATGCTTCTTTGTCTAACCGCCGCAGCGCCAGAAAATACTCGATGCCCTGGTACCACGGCACCGCGTCGTCAGCATCGTTGTGGATCATCAGCAGCGGCGTGGTCACGCGGTCAGCCATGAAGATCGGCGAATTCTCGATGTAGCGTAAGGGATACTGCCAAGGCGTGCCGCCGATGCGGCTTTGTGTGTGCTCGTATTGAAATTGACGCGGAATACCGGGACCCCAGCGGATCCCGTCGTAGGCGCTGATCATGTTGGCGACCGGCGCTCCGGCGGCGGCGGCGCGGAAACGGTTCGTGCGAGTGACCATATAGGCGATCTGGTAGCCGCCCCAACTATGGCCCTGAATGCCAATTGCCTTTTCATCCACGAAGCCCTGATTCACTACGGACTGAATGGCCGGCAGGACGCAATTGAGCGCGCTCTGGCCCGGGTAACCGATAACATACGCAATATCCGGCTCCAGCACCAGGTAGCCGTTGCTCACGTAATAACTCACGTTGATGGTGTGCTGCGGCCGCGGTTCGATGAAGTTATACACGCCTTGCGACAGGCGCTCGTAGATATAGACGATCATCGGATACTTCTTTTTAGGGTCGAAATTCTCGGGCTTATACAGAGTGCCCGAAAGCTTCACGCCGTCGACGTTTTCAAAGTGAATCAGTTCAGAAGTGCCCCACGAGATGCCGGCCATTTGCGGATTCGCATTTGTCACTTTCTTGAAATCGCGAAAGGTGTGGTCGGTAATGAGCAGATCGGGATACTGGCTAAAGGTGGATTCGGCTGTGACGTAGACGTCCGCGTCGCGCGCGCTGACCGGCACGGCGAAAGACTTGGGCAGCATCATCATCTTTTCCGGCGGCGTGGTGGCGCTCACGGTGGTCTTGTAGAAGCCGGTCTCGCGCGTCTCTTCATTTTCAGCGCGCAGGACGAGCGTCTTCGCGGGATCAATCCAGCGCGGAGCATGATCGCCGCGATCGAACCGGACTACGCGGAACGCCAACTGTTCTTTACGGCCCAAGCCTTGCGTGAGGTTCACGGCCGACGATCCGTCCGGACGGACTTGCCAAATATCGAAGCGGTCATAGAGCAGCACGTACTGGCTATCTTTCGTCCAACCCGCCAAGCCATAGGAAGGCGGCCTAGAGGGGGAATCGTAGTCTTCGCGGCCGAATTTCAGAACCAGCTTCGCGGTTAAGTTAACCGGCTCTCCACCCGGCGTCGCTACGGAAATCCAGTCTTTGCCGTCGTAGTAAACGGCATATTTGGAGTCGGGCGACCAGTCCATGCGGCCCACATATTTCTTGGCTACCAGCTTTCTCTCGCCGGTGGCAGTGTTCACGAGGTAGGAATCCTGATAGCGTGCGTCGTATTCCTGCATGCGGCGGTAAGCGCGGTCGTCCTCACCCATAGCAAAGGAGCCATCCCTGCTGGGAACGAGTTCATACATGTCGGAAGTAGCAAGTTGAATAAACTTCCCAGTTCCAACGTCGAACATCGCGCGGTAGGAACGCGCGCGTTCCACACCGGCGCGTACTTTCTGCATTGGTTGAATATAGTCGTCTTTCCACGACCATAGATCGACCGAAACACGTTCATCGGCAGGCGTGTTGTCGGGGGCTTTCTCGGCCGGAGGAGCGGGCGCGGCGCCGAAGAAGATGCGGTTGCCGCCTTCGGCTACGGTAATCGAGGACCTTGGCGAAATCACCCATCCCGGATGGAAACCGGGAGTTTCGGTAGAGACCAGTTCACTGGCGGCGGGGGCTTTGCGGTCCCAGGCATATAGCTTGTAGCGGGGCCGGTGCGCCGCCGCGGCGTCGTCCTTGTCACTTACAAACGCGAGACGGGTTTGCTCCATGTCCCAGGAAAGCTTACTGTATCTGCCTTTTCCCGAGAGCAAGGCGGCCGGCGCGGCGGAATCGCCGGGTTTGACCGTGTAAACGCCGCTGGTATCGGCGTCCGTTTCCGCGGCATACACCAGTGTCTTGGCGTCCTTGGTTAGCGTGTATTCCGTCACGCCGGCAAATTTGCGCTCGCTGCCGTCGGTGAGGCTACGCAGGACGAGCTCGCCGGGTTCAACCCTCTTCGGTTTTTCCGAGGCGGCTCTCTCAGGCAGCTGCAGATACGCGACCCAGCCGTTCCCCTCGGTAGGCAGTTGAAAATCCTTCGTGTGCGGTGCACGAAAGACTGCGCCCGAAGTGAGGTTCATCATCACCACGTCGCCCTTGGGCATGTCCGCCGGTTTGCGTTTTTCGCGCTTCGCCTTCTCCACATCCTCGCGCGCGGCAAAGGTGGCGAACACCAAAGAATGGCTGTCGGCGGAAAACTTTACCGCGATGCCAGTGACCGGGGGCGGCCCATCCTCCTGCTGCGGATTGGCGAAATTCACGGGCGGGGGCGGTGGCAGTTGGCCAATGGGCTGGCGCTGTTCCTTACCCGTTTTCAGATCCCGGACAATCAGTTCGCCATTGCCTTCCTGCGGGAACAACGCATAGGCCAGATAATGTCCATCGTTGGAAAGCTGCTGGTTTTGGATGTGCCGCCAACTGTCGTAATCGGCATGCGTAAGCGGCCGTTTACCGGCTGCAAACATCAAATCCAGGAAATTAAGAGAGAGGAGTAAACAAAGCGCAGAACGTCGCCGCATGTTGCATTCTAGCGCAAATGTGGCGGGCTGATGTAACTAACTAGAAGAAGTTAGCTAGCGCACTCTATCTTCGAGCCGTCCGGGTTGGGCCTGCGCCGATCCGGCCAGTTGCTTTACGTCTTCGAGCTCTTTTTTGAGGCGTGCCCCGCGGCGCGCCAAGCTAATTACATATCCCACGACAATCAGCCAAGCGGCCAGAAAGCCGTAAAACATGAAAACGAAATTGCGTTGGTCCATATATCTTCCTACTATGCGGAGGCGTTCGCCAAGCGCCGCAACGAATCGATTTCCCGAGCCATATCATCCTGCCGCGTGCGCACCAGCACCAGCGCGATACCTAGCAGCAGCAGCGCCAAAAGGTTCCAGTAAAGCACGTGCTCCATGGACGGGTCCATCGTCCCCCCGCCGGTGCGAAAAGTTAATACCGGACCCGGATGGTTATTGCGGAACCACTCGATCGATTTCCAAACGATCACCACATCCACACAGCCAAAGATGCAGAGCGCGGCGGACAGGCGGGCGCGCTGCGTTGGTTCGTCGATGGCGCGGCGCATCATCAAGTAACCGGCAAAAATCAGAATGCAAACCAATTGAGAGGTAAGCCGGTAATCCCAAACCCACCAGACGCCCCAAATGATGCGCGCCCAAATGCTACCGGTGACGATATTCACCGTGGCAAAAATGACCGAAACTTCTATGATGGAGGCCGCCAGCGCATCATAGCGGAGATGTCCGCTTGAAAGATAAAGCACGCTCATGGTGAGGGCCACGAAAAAACCGATCATGCCAATCATGGCCGCCGGGACGTGAAAGAACATGATCCGGTAGATGGCGCCTTGCAGCACCTCATCCGAGAGCACCATGAACATCTGATACAGCGTGTAGGTGAGCAGCAGTGCCGAAGCCGTCCCTAAACCAATGGCTACTTTCTCGCGCATAAATCTATTGTGTCTTAATTCACCAGTATAGTGTCGGCCAGGAACACAGCGAGGGCTGTAAAAACAATGTCAAAAACCACAAGCATCTTACCCCAGGCGAATTCGGTGGCGCCCACGGGCTGAATACTGAGCAGCGTGTTCGTGATTTCAATCGCGGCAATCAGCAAAGGGACCAAAACCGGATAAATGATCACCGGCAGCATTAACTCGCGTAGGCGCAAATTTACCGTCAGGGCTCCGAAGACGGCGCCCAGGAGCGAAATCCCCCAGGTCGCCAGGAGGAACAAAATGGCCAGAAACAGCGGATGGGTCGTCCAATGCACATTGAAAAAGATGCCGAACACCACCAGCGAGACAAGCTCCACGACCAGCAGCATTGCTAAATTGGCCAGTGCTTTACCAATGACGAGACTGGCGGCTGAGAGCGGCGAGGCGAGCAACGCATCCAGGCACTCGTTCGGCAACTCCCGCGCAAACCCGCGATTGAAGACCAGCGCTCCCGCAAAGGCGACGACCAGCCACAGCAGGCCTGCCGCGAAATTGACGGTATCCTGTAAGACCGCATCGAACGCGAAACTAAACAACAGCAAAATGGAAATTGCAAAAGCGATGGAAGCGTTTAAAGATTCTTTGGTCCGAAGTTCGATGGAAAGGTCTTTGCGCGCGACGGAGAGCGCCTGCCGGAGCATCTACGCGGCTCCCAGTTCGGTATGCAGACGATAGAGCAGGCCGGTGTCATCCAGCATCTCCTGGGTGCGCTCGCCTGTATAGCGAAGGCGGCCGTTTTCGACGAGCGCCACGTGTGACGCGATCGCCAGCGCTTCGCGCAGTTGGTGCGTGGAAAGAACGATGGTCGCACCACGTTGCCGTGATTCAATCAACAACTCGCTCAGCATCGCGATGGCGCGGTCGTCTAGTGAAGTAAAGGGCTCGTCCAGGAGCAGCACTTTGGGCGCATGCAGAAACGCGCGAGCGAGCGCCAGGCGCTGCCGCATGCCTCGCGAAAACTGGCGGACGGGCATCCCTGCCACCCGTTCCAACCCCACGCGCTGCAGCCAGGAAGTGGCCACCGCGCGCGGTTGGGCGACACCGGAAATTCCGGCAAAGAAATCCAGATTTTCGCGTGCTGAAAGATCTTCGTAAACCCCGATGCCATGGCCCAAAAAGCCAACTTGCCGCCGCGCCTTATCGCTGCGCGGCTTCTCACCGAACAGTTTCACGCTGCCTTGTTGATAGGGCGACAGGCCAGCCAGAATCCGTAGCAGAGTCGTCTTCCCCGCCCCATTGCGCCCTAACAGAGCACAGCAGGAACCTTCATAAATCGTGAGCGTGCAGTCGCGCAAAGCCGCATAATCGCCGTGGTACTTCCACAGGCGCTCGATTTCTATGATTCCGGTCATTTAGCGTAGGGCGAGCGGACCGGCGAATTGCGGAATAGGAAAATCAGACCGACGGCCAGGATGGAGAGCGTGCAAGCCAGCAGCCAGGGCAGGTGACGGTAAATCTGGGGCGGCCCTTCCACTACCTGGGGAGCGTCGCTATTGTCCGCGGCGGGTCCACCGGCGGGAGTACGCAAGGAGCCTACACCGGAGACATCCACCGAAAAGGCGTCCGGCGCGATCACGGTGTAAATGGTCGCTTGCGTTTTGGGCTCGGTCCCGGCGTTCTGCACATCGTTACCGGCTAGCGCAACGCCCGGGGGAACGATGAGATGCAGCGGCCCCGAGGGCATGCCTTTCACGCCAGGAAGCCGGCCGCGCAGAGTGAACGGCGAACCGGCGGGAAGCACATAGCTTCAAATTGCGTCTCGCCGGGCTTCACCGGGAAGTTTACCTTGTAGATGTCGGTTTGATCCGTCTTCTCGGCGGCGCGCGGCAAAGGCATGCCCTGCGGGCCTTGGGCATTGATGCGGACCTGGCCGTTGGCGGCGGGAGGCACGTAGAAGCGCATGCCGCCCGTCTCTTCGTTATTGAAAGTGGTCTTCGAATCGTTGCGAACGATCACGGTTTCCGTCACGGCAATCTGACTGGCGTTCGGCTCAATCAGCATCATCTGCTGCTCAATGCGCGCCACGGAAGACGTCTTGGTGGCTTCGTATACTTCCAGCTGGACGTTGGAAGTAGGAATGTTGGGCGTCATCAACTTGTTGTAGTTGACGCCTTTATAGACTGCCTGCAGAAGCTGGGGACCGCCGCCCGGTTGATCTTTTTCGAAGACGAAATGGCCGGCGGCGTCGCTCACCGTCGTGCCCAAAGTCTGCATGCCTTGCTGGCCTGGTTTGACGAGGGAAATGCTGACGCCTGCCTCCGGTTTGCCGGTGGTGCGGTTCACTACCGTGCCGTCTATAGAAGCAAACAGGCCACTGGCAGCCGTCAAGAGCAGCGATGCGAGGATTATAGGTGTTTTCAAGCGATGGCCTTTCCGCATTCGCCGCAAAACTTGAGAGGCTGCGGAAACCGCGCGCTACAGTGCGGGCAAACCGTGCTTTTCCTGGAGACAGCCGCATTGCTGGATTTCGCCTGCACACGCACGGAAGAACCACCCAAGCGTTTTACGGTCTCCTCTGTTTCGGCCAGCACTCCAGCCAGCTCTTTCTGCAGAGCCAGTTTAGTCTGCTGGTAATCCTCATCCGACAGCTTGCCTAAACGGTATTCAAACTGCAGGTCGCGCAGATTGTCGTAGATGGCGTGCTTGCGGTCTTCGAGATGCTGAATGGGCGAGACCGGAATAGGTTCGGGAACGTCCTGCTGGCGCACGAACAAGGTGTAAAACATCGCGCCTAGCGCGAGCATAACGGCAACTACGATGATCATTCCAGCTCGTGATCTATTTGGGCGCGGAACTTATCCATGATGGCTTTGTCGCGCGCGGTCAAGGTCTCTGGCTCCGGTCCTTTGCGGTTACGCTTCACCCACCGTGAATATACGAAGAAACCGAGCAGCAGGGCGATGCCGGGCATAGCCCAGGTCAGCAGCGGTCCGAAGCCTTCCGTCGGCGGAGTAGCCAGGGCGACAATGCCTTCTTCGCGGACCACGGTGTTGACAATGTCGTTGTCACTGGCCCCTTGCTGCTTCATGTCGTAGATGCGGTGGCGTTTGGGATCCGCCGATTCGCAATGCAGCATTGGGCAATCTCCCACCGTGTTGCGGCACCCGCCGCAACGGCAAGCCAGCCGCTGGCCTACGCGCATCACATCGGGCGTCCAGTAGGATGTGGAGTCTGGCGAGACGCCTGGCGCCGCGCTTTGACCGACCAATGCGGCCATTACGCCAAAGAACGCCAGAAACAACTTAAGGCTGAACTGTGACGGGCGTCGTGCTAGCAATGCCTACTACCTCCGTGCGCGCATACTGCAAGCGCACCTTACCGGGAATCAAGCAAATCAAAGTGCCGAATAGCAGTATCCAGTATCCTGCCCAGATGCAAGTCACCAACGGAGAAATGTAGAGCAGGAAAATTGCTTTTGAGTTGTCCGGCGAAAGGCCGGAAAAATTGACGTAGAGATCTTCACTCAGCCGCCGCCGGATGCCAACGATGGAAGACTGCTGCTGGCTCGATTGATAAAGCCGGACTTCCGGTTCGAGCTGATCGATCACTTTGCCGTCACGAGAAACCTGCAGGGTGGCGCGGCTGAACTGATAATCTCCCGAGGGGCTAGTGCTGTCGTTCACGTTCAACAGCTTCAGGTCATACGAGCCGAAGCGCAGGTTTTCGTTCAGAGCCAGGCTGCGCGTCTCATGCTGGTTGAAGGCGGCGCCGGTGAATCCGACGAACATGCAGACAATGCCCATGTGCACGAGATAGCCGCCATAACGCCGGGTATTCCGCCACGTCAATTCGAAAGCGGCCTTGGGCAACCCAATCTTTTCCTTGACTTGGATGGCGCGCGAACCTTTCCAGAACTCACCGATAATGGACGCGGACACAAAGGCGCAGAGACCGAAGGAAATAAGCGCCGCGATATCGTGAATCCCGGCGCCGGCCAAGCCAGCTATCACCAGGAAGAAGACAACCGTGGGAATCGCAAACGAACGTTTCAAGCTATTGAGCGAACTCTTGCGCCAGGCAATCAGCGGTCCGACGCCGGTCAGAAAAATGAGGAAGAGGGCAATCGGAACATTGACCCGGTTGTAGTACGGCCCGTCAATGGTTTCCTTTTCACCGGTCAGCGCTTCCATCACCACCGGGAACAGCGTTCCCCATAAGACGGCAAAACAGCTGGCCAGCAAAATCAGATTATTGAAGAGGAAGCTCGATTCCCGCGAGACGACGCTTTCGAGTTTGACCTCACTCTTCAAATAGGGAAGGTTCTTGATAATGGCAAACGCGGTCAGCACGATCGCCGAAATAAGAAATGTGGTGAAGTATGGCTTCACCGGCGACTGCGCGAAGGCGTGCACGGACGAAACCAGGCCGGTGCGGGTCAGCGTTGTACCCAGGATGCTCAGCAGGAAGGTGCCCGAGACCAGCACCATGTTCCAGACCTTCATCATGCCCTTTTTCTCCTGCATCATCACGGAATGCAGGAATGCCGTCGCCGTGATCCAGGGCATGAGTGAAGCATTTTCCACCGGATCCCAGCCCCAATAACCGCCCCAACCCAAGACTTTGTAGGCCCAACCCATGCCCAGCAGAATGCCGGTGCTCTGAAAGAGCCAGGTGAGAATGGCCCATCGCCGCGTGGTGTGAATCCAGGCTTCCCCGGGCTGCCTGGTGACGAGGGATGCCATGGCGAAGGCAAACGGCACGGTGAAGCCCACGTAGCCGAGATACAGGAAGGGCGGATGAATCGCCATGTTCCACGTTTGCAGGAGCGGGCTTAAGCCATTGCCATCTCCCACATCGATAATGCCGCGGCCGGCCATCAGCACCTTAAACGGGCTGGCGACAAAAGAAATCATGCCCACGAAGAAGGCCAGAACCGTCATCATGATGGCGGTAACCAGTGGCATCATGTCCCGGAACTTGCGGCGATTCGTGAAAACGATGACGGCCGAATAGGTGGCTAGCAGCCACGACCAAAGCAGCAGCGAGCCTTCCTGGCCGCCCCACCAAGCCGTGAACTTGTATATCGACGGCATGGCCTTGTTGGTATGGCCCATTACATAAGCCAGCCGGAAGTCGCCGGTCATCAGGCAATAGACCAGGATGACCGAGGCGGCGGTGAGCAAAATCCAAATGGAGTAAACGGCGCGTTCAGCGCTCACGATTAAGAACGGGCGGCGGCCATACTTTCCGGCGAGGGCCGCGGCAATTGCGAAAACGGCCAAACAGAATGAAAGCAGGATCGCCAAGGCGCCGAGATTTTCCATATATCCCTTAGATGCTATACCCTTTTTCTAATTGCTGGCCACGCTGGCGACGTGCGTTACGCGCTGCACGGGCTTTGATTCGTATTTGGATGCGCACTTGGCTTGCACTTTACTTGCTTCGA
>Ga0193743_1000428_pt1 | contig 33311 bp, 28 predicted proteins | sample L2c2metaG_FD_143038 | JGI IMG/M metagenome (GOLD analysis project Ga0193743, IMG submission 143038) | Soil microbial communities from a riparian zone of the East river system, Colorado, United States - L2c2 | ecosystem: Environmental > Terrestrial > Soil > Riparian zone | place: USA: East River...
CGCTGATCGCGGTCAGCACATTTTGCCCGGACACATCCATAACCCGTTACAGGCTGTTGGATGAAACGCTTATAAATCCAGTCATGTCCCTGCGGTGTCCATACCGCGAAGCCGCACAACCGCGATGCCTTCGGATCCCGCAGGCGCGCCTCCAGCCGGAGCCACGCGTCTTCCGTTGCATACGAAAGTTCGTCGATTCCGAACCAGGCAAGATTCGTTCCGCGCAATCTCTCCGGCTCATCCAGAGAGCGGAGCAAAATCACGCTGCCGGGCGGCTGCAGAATAAGCTCGCCATCAGCCTTCTTCAACTCGAATTCAACATCCTGTCTGTCGAGCATCCGCACCAGCGTGACCTGCGAAGCGTCACGCAGCATTGCGAATGTGGGAGCAGCCAGAACACCGTGGCGGCCGGCATTGATATAGCTCAGGCGCAGCGCTTCAAAACATAAAGCCGCGCTCTTCCCTGAACCAACCGGCCCCGAAAAGCCCTTGAAGCGCTGCTCCAGCAATTGAAACTCAATCTGAGAAGGCAGCGGCTCATTTGTCCAGCAGGGCTCGTCATCCTCGCTCCGTAACACTGCTGAATTCAAGCTCATCCGCTGACGATCTTGCTACGCTGGCGAGCGGCGAGCGGCCGAAAAAGCCGCTAAGTTACTTATTACAATGAATAAACTTTTCTTTGCAGATGCGTTATGGTGCTCGCGCGGCGGGGAACGGGACAGGCGAAGAGAGTCGCGAGTTCTTTAAGAGAGATGTTCGTCGATCAGTTTAGAAGCGACGTCTTGTGCGCTTGGCTGATACTCGCCGCTTCGATAAAGACGGCGTAGTTCGGCTATACGCTCTTCGGAGTGCTTGTTACTGCCCGGTTGATCAATCGGCCGATTGACTGCATTTCCAGCAGTGCGCAGGGTCTCGGCGAACTCGTCGGCGTTGGGATCGTTGTCTTCCATGTTCGCTAAGGCAGCCCTCTCCACCTAGTGTAACGGGCCTAAGCGGTGCAATGCAGCGAGTAAGATTTTTTCTGCCGAGGAAGCGTACACAACATTAACACTCAAGTTTGCACGGGAAACTGACGAAGGAACTTTTAGGAGCAGGCTGGAAAGCCGGCATTGCCCAAAAGATCCCAGTCATGACTGCTCAAGACCTAGCGAACCGCGAAACCGTTCCAATCAGTCCGCAACTGCGTGAACAGTTAATTTTGGAGCATTTACCGCAAGTCAAACTGATCGCAAGGCGCATCCACGAGCGGCTGCCCGTCTCGGTGAGCTTGGATGACCTTATATCGACCGGTGTAATTGGGCTCATCGCCGCAATAGACCGGTATGACGCCAGCCACGACGTCAAACTCAAAACCTATGCGGAGTATAAAATTCGGGGCGCAATTTTGGACAGCCTGCGTGGCTTGGATTGGGCTCCGAGGCAGCAGCGCAAACGCTCGAAGCAGATCGAAGCCGCCATTGCGGCGCTCGAACAGGAGCATCAGCGAACACCCACGGAGGAAGAGATTGCCGCTCACCTGGGCTTGGCTATCTCCACCTATCAGGATTGGCTCACCGAAATCAGAGGATTGACGCTAGGCAGTTTGGAAAATGCTGGAACGGAAGAAGACGGTTGCGACCTTCTACGTTATCTGGCGGATACGGACGAACAGTGGCCTTCGCAAATTGTCGAGCGAGCCGCCCTGGAGCATTTGTTGGCTGAGGCAATCGAGAAAATGCCGCAATTGGAGCGCACCGTCTTGAGCCTCTATTACTACGAGGAAATGACTTTACGCGAGATCGCGAAAATCGCGGATCTGCACGAATCACGCATTTCGCAGCTCAAGTCTCAAGCGATTCTACGTCTGCGCTCTTACATGCAGAAGCGCTGGCCTCAACAACGAAGCTAGATTGTGGGCTTACCCCAAGCCATCGGGGAGAGGAATTTTCAGCGTCATGCTTTTGTGCTCCCGTGTCAGTTCTATTGAAACGGACTTGAGTGTCCGGTGGCGCTCCATTCGTAGATAGGAACTAACGTCGCGTGGATTCGTAACCGCCCGATCGCCAATCGCGGTGATGACGTCGCCAGCCCTGATGCCTGACTTTCCAGCTGGAGAATTTTCATCCACGGAACGAACCAGCACACCTTGCTTGACTCCGAAATACTGCGCAAGCTGAGAGTCCAGCGACTCACACACGATTCCCAACGCAGCGTTTTTCCAGATCAGTAGCGGATCTGGGATATCGACCATACTAAAACCGCGCAGGTCCGGAAGATCCTGATCCGCACGGCCCATTCCGCCGCCGGCGGCGCCAAAGCCCGCAAAATGCGCACTACCGGTAGTCACAAACGCGGCTTGCGTCTTGCCGGTACGCCAATATTGCAATTTGATTTTCCGGCCGACCGGCGTCTCAGCCACCAGACGCCCGAGTTGCTGCGTGCCCACGATCGCCTCGCCATTATAGGAGAGCAGGACATCGCCCGTTCTGATACCCGCATCCTCCGCTGGGCTGCCTTCCTCGACGCGCATCACCTCTACCCCCGCCGCATCGCCGAGATGGATTGCCTTCGCCCGGTTGCTGTCGATATCGGACACGCGCACGCCCAGATAGCTGACGGCAGCGCGGGGCTGCATGACAACCAGGAGTTGATTAGGTGAGGGGTATTGCGCCGCCAGGCCGCCCGCCAGGAAGCAGGTCGCGGCAGCCAGTATCACGCACGAAAGAGAAAGTCGCATGGGAGATTTCCCAACAGGTAATGCACGTCAGTCAATCCTGAATCAATACACATCCGTCAATACACATCGAACGCCGCATTCGTCGTGCGCAAAACTTGCTGGCAGCGCGCGCGAACATAGTCGTCGTCCGGCAGCGAGCGCATCAGATCCTGCAAAGTGCCCGCTAGATCGGGAGTCATTTGAAGCTTCCCATCCACCGGAGCAAGGATGTCAATCGCCTCCGAGCGCACGCCCGCATTTTCGTCCTTCTCGAGCGCGAATTTCAACGTCTCGCGCACCCCCGAATCGCCTGCAAACCGTCTCAATCCCTCGAGGGCCTTCAGGCGCACCGCCGCATTCGGATCGTGCCGTACGGTGTTCAGCAGAACGTCACGAATGTCATTCCCGTCCTGCCCGCTCAATGCTTGTTGATCCAACGTTTGGCGGTTCAACATTTCGACAGAATCCACGCGAATGCCTGGATCCGCGGAATCCCTCGTCGCGGCCAGAAGCAATTGAAGCACATCCTGATCCGTCACGCTTCCTGTAACCTCGCCATCCCGCACCTGTTCGACAATGATCCGCACCCGGTCCTGCGCTGCCGGCTGAATTTCGCGAACGCGGGTTGTGGAAGGACCCAACAACGAACTGGCGGAAAACGGACCGCTACTCTGCAGCGCTTCCGGTACACCGTTTCGGTCCGTCCAACGGGCCATGCCGAATCCAATGAAGAAAATGAACGACGCCATCGCCAATTTCATCGATCCGCGCGGCAGCGAAAACCCGGACGAAATTCGTCCCCACCAATCACTTCCCCAACTTGCTGCTGCTAAACGCCTGCTCGCGCCTGGCAAGGATGCATGCAGATCCCGGCGGCAACGGGACAGCAGGTCCAACGAGACGTCGTCACTGCCCGATTTCAGGGCGCTATGCCAGGTCTTCTCGCGATCCAACATGCGCTGGCAAAAGGCGCATTCTTCCACGTGGCGCTCTAGTTCTTCCTCCGGGGCAAAATCCAACTCGCCATACAGATACAGGGAAGTGTTCAACTGGACTTCGTGGCAGGTCATACGAAGTCTCCCAGCGCCGAGCGCATCTTCTGCGTGGCGCGGAACAGGCAATTCTTGGCGGCTTCCTCCGTCACACTTAGCGATTCCCCGATGGCGCGCAGCCGCATCCCCTGGAAGTGGCGCATCTCAAACACCAGGCGCTCCCGCGCCGTCAGTTGGCTTAAAACTTCCTGCACTCGGGTATTCACTTCGACGCTCAGCATCTGCCGTTGCGGGTCGACGTCGGCGCGCTGTTCGGGAACGAACTGAAAACGGTCTATCTCACCGCCGTCGGTGTCGAACGATGAGGATTCCTCTTTACGGACTTTTCGCTTGCGCAACTGATCCAGGCACAAGTTTGAGACAATCCGGTACAGCCACGTCTTGAAACTGCACTCGAAGCGAAACTTGGGCAAATTTCGATAGACGCGCAGGAATACTTCCTGATAGACATCACGGGCATCTTCCTCGGAGTGGAGGAGATTGAACGCCATGCGCAGCACGGCGTGATCGTGCGTCCGCACCAACTGCTCGAAAGCATCCGAGTCTCCGCGCTGTGCCGCGCGAATCAATTCGGCCTCGGAGGAACGCTCGTTCGCGCCGCACACGCCTATATTCTGGCCTATTTTCCCAACGACTTCTGCTTGGCTTGCCACTACACCATAGACGTGCGAGATGCGTTTTGGTCACGAGTACCCGCGCGCCGCTGGCCGCAAGCCGCCTTAACTCGCTAACTCTATCTCAATCAGCCGCTTAGAGGCGTCCAGATTGGCAATCCGGAAACTTCGAACCTCTCCGGCGTACATTGCGTCTTTGGCCGGACCGGCTGAACCGCCCTGCTTCCATCTGGCCGACAGCATGGCGCTCAAAGAACCGACATCCGACGATTTAGGAGCCTCGGCAGCCGCTTCTTTCTTCGCCTGTGCCTTCAACCGGCACACCGCAAGCACCCCTTCGCCCAGCTCTACCTTCGCGCGATCGCCTTGCACTTCCACTAACCGGCCGCTCACCGTCTCTCCCGCCTTGTGCTCGGAAATGTAGTGGTCTACCGTAGTGGGTTCCAGCTGTTTCATCCCCAAGCGGATGCGGCGGCGTTCGCGGTCGATCTCCAGCACCAAAGCTTTCACGGTCTGGCCCTTGGAAAGTTTTTCCTTAGGATGCTCCAGCCGTTTTTCATTAGTGATGTCGGAAATATGAATCATTCCCTCAATGCCATCGCCCAAGTCCACGAATGCGCCGAACTCGGTCAGATTTGTGATTGCTCCTTCAAATACAGAGCCGATCGGGAATTTCTGGGGAACCGCATCCCACGGATCGCCCAGCATCTGCTTGTAGCCCAAGCCAATTCTTCGGTCGGTCGGATTGATTTGCAGGATCGCGACCTCTACCCGGTCGCCCACTTTCAGCAGATCGCCCGGCTTGCGAATACGCTTATCCCACGATAGTTCGGACAGGTGGACCAGCCCATCCACTCCTGGGAGCAGTTCAATGAAGGCCCCGAAATCAGCCAGGCGTGACACAGTGCCAGTAACGCGATCGCCCACCGCAAACGTCCGGGCAGCCACTGTCCAGGGATCCTCCTGCAACTGCTTGAGCCCGAGCGATAGTTTCTTGCTCGCGGGATCAAGTTTGAGAATCTTGACTTCAAGCTCGTCGCCCACCTTCACCACGTCGCCGGCTTTGGCTACCCGCGTATGCGACATATCGGCAACGTGAAGCAACCCATCCACCCCGGGCATCAGCTCCAAAAATGCGCCGAAATCCATGATGCTGCGTACGCGGCCGCGGACTACCAAGCCTTCTCGCAATTCCGCAAAGGCCTGCTGGCGGCGCTGCGACTGCTCTTCCTCCAGGACCACGCGGCGGTCGACAACGACATCTTCTTTTTCCGTGTCGAGCTTCGTGATCCGGCATTGGATTTCTTGCCCCACCAGCTTGGCCATGTCGTCCGCCTCGCGAACGCCGCTGCGTGAAGCAGGCATGAAGGCGCGCGCGCCAACGTCCACGCGGAAACCGCCCTTTACTTGCTCCACCACCACTCCGGCAATGTTACGCTTCTCGGCAAAGGCGCTCTGCAGCGCGGTCCAGTCCTTGGGACGCTCAACTTTGATAGTCGAGAGTTGGTAATAGCCTTCGTCATTGCGCGGGCCCGCGGTGACCGCAATGGTCTTGCCCACGCTGGGGTCGCCTGCTTCAGTTTCACGCCATTTCGCGATGGGCAGCGCACCTTCAATCTTTCGACCTATGTCGACCAGAATCGTTTCAGCACCGACTGAGACGATGGTGCCTGACATGTTTTCACCGCTGGCCCCTTCGGAATGCTGCCGCTCGAAGGTTGACAAAATTTCGGCAAAGCCTGAATCTTCTTTGGCATCGGAGTTATCGGGAAATGCGGGGACATCGGGATTAAAATTGCTCATGACTGCACGGATTTCCCCTTATTCTGTCATAGAGACTTGGAAATGACGGAAGCGAGCGGCGGTCCGGCGAATAAGGCAAAGCGGCTTGCCTCTTGGTTCCGCGCGCAAGACTTTGCATGGGTGATCTTTGTCGGTGGCCTCATTGCCGCTACACCGGATACCAATTACCAGCTCTCCATCTTTCTGGTTCTCATCGGAGCGTTTCAGATTGTGGAGCCGCGCCTGAAGCTTTTCTCTTCACGGCGCGGACAGATCACTTCCATCGTTCTCAAGCTGGTGCTCAGCTATTTCCTTGTTGGCTACACACATTCCATCAACAGCTATTACTATTCTATTTTTCTGATTCCAGTCGTCTCTGCGGCGACTATCTTCGATTTGGCGGGGGTGGTGCTGGTGACTGCTATCGCTGGCGCGGCGTATTGCTCCTTTTTGCTGCCGGTTTTCGTGGACTGGAACGTCTTCCACCTCGAAGACTACCTGGGCTTGATGTGCCTCAGAGTTTCGTTTTGGGCCATTGTGGCGTTTCTCGTCTATGAACAAGCGCGCGCCAAGCGCGATGAAATGCTGCTCACCAAGGAAGCTGCCGCCGGCCTGGCGGAGTCCAATAAAAACCTACGCGAAGCCCAGGTCTCCCTGCGTAGGAACGAGCGGCTCGCGGCCCTGGGTCAATTAACTGCCGGCCTGGCGCACGAATTACGAAATCCGTTGGGCACTATCAAGGCTTCCGCGGAGATGCTCATGAAGGAGTCGGTGCAAAGCCGCCCGGCGATGATGGCCGAGATGGCCGAGTACATAGACACCGAAGTGAACCGGATGAACGGCCTGATCACGAGCTTCTTAAATTTCGCTCGCCCATTACAGATCCATCCGGCCCCGGCGAACCTGCGCGTTGTAGTCGAGGATGTGTTGAAGCAACAGGCCGAGCTGGCTAAAAGCCTGGGCGTTGAAATGGTTCTTCGCATGGACGGAGACCGGTCGTTTCAATTCGACCCTGACTTGCTAAAAGTAGCTCTGGCGAATCTGGTTCAAAATGCCATTCAGGCCAGCACGTCCGGCCAGCGGGTAGAGATTCGCGTCCAATCGAAGGACCATGATGTCTTGATCCTTATCAGCGACACCGGTGCGGGCATTCAGCGGCAGCATTTGGAAAGCATTTTTAACCCGTTCTTTACGACCAAGCCGCAAGGCATCGGATTGGGTTTGCCGATTGTGGCAAAAATAATCGACGAGCATGGCGGACGTATCCAGGTGTTCAGCGAAGCCGGCAAGGGAACCCGGTTTGAGGTGACGCTTCCCACCACGGGAGACTATTCCTGACGTACTACAGTTGAAATTGTGGCCGCTGGAAGAATACTGGTTGTTGAAGACGAAGATAAGCTTCGCCGCATAGTTCAACTCGAACTCGAATCGGCGGGATACGAAGTGGACGGCGCCCCCACGGCCGAACTGGGACTGCCCTTGGCGGGCCTCGCCAACGTGATCGTTACCGACCTCCGTCTTCCAGGAATGGACGGGCTTCAATTCATCGGCCAGTTGCAGGCTCGCGGCATACAGGCAGCCGTGATTGTCATGACCGCGCACGGCTCCGTTGAGACCGCTGTCGACGCCATGAAACTCGGGGCTGCGGATTTTCTCCAGAAGCCTTTCTCGCTTAACCATCTGACCACGATTGTGAACAAAGTGATGGCCGTCCAATCGCTACGCGCGGAAAACCAGCGCATGCGGGAGGAGTTGGATGGGCGCTACCAATTCGACAGTATTGTCGGTGGAAGCGCCGCCATGCGCGAAATATTCCACACGGTAGAGCGCGTAGCGCCTACCCGGGCAACGGTTCTGCTCGCGGGTGAAAGTGGAGTCGGCAAAGACATGATCGCGCGCGCCATTCATCATCACTCGCCACGAAAAAAACAGCCGTTCGTGAAGATCAATTGCACCGCCATCCCTGAAAATTTAATGGAGAGCGAGTTATTCGGGTATGAGAAAGGCGCCTTCACCGGGGCATCCATGAGCAAGCCCGGCAAATTTGAACAGGCCGATCAGGGAACAGTCTTCCTCGACGAAATCGGTGACGTGCCCGGCAATATCCAAGTCAAACTCTTACGCGTTTTGCAGGAGCGGCAGTTCGAACGTCTGGGCTCAAACTTCACTCGCAACGTGGACGTGCGTGTGGTTGCGGCCACGAATGTGGATCTCCGCGAGGCTTTGGAACAAGGCCGCTTTCGCGAAGACCTTTACTATCGCCTAAACGTCGTTCCCATCAACATCCCGCCGCTGCGCGAGCGCAAGGGAGATATTCCGTTCTTGGCTATCCATTTCGTCAACAAGCTGTCGAAAGATCTAGGCGCTTCCGCAAAAGAAATCAGCCCCGCCGCTATTGACCGTTTGGTCTCTCATCCCTGGCCGGGCAACGTCCGTGAGTTGGAAAACACCATTGAACGGAGCCTGGTTCTCGCGTCCGGTGACACATTGCAACCGGCGGACATTCGCCTCGAAGCGCCGCGCGGCACGGCGCCGTCGGCCGCGTCCCAGCAAACGCCGCTTCTGCCCGAAGGGGAAACGCTGGAACATTGGGAGCAAATGATGATTCGTGAAGCACTGCGCCGGGCGAATGGAAATAAGAGCCAGGCGGCCAGAATTCTCGGTCTCACCCGCAACGCTTTACGCTACCGGTTATCGCAGATGGGTCTGGAGAGCGGCGCGCCCGAGCCTGCCGACGACTAGCGGCTCACAAAGGAAGTAAGTACTTGCCCTCGCCTATTAGTTCAGCCGGACCCGTCAGGTAAACACTTGCATCCCAACGCAGGCCGAGCAACCCTGCCGGGGTCCTTATCTCAACCGTGCTATCGGTTTCTCCCCTGAGGATAGCGGCAACGGCGGCGCCGGTCGAACCGGTACCGGAACTTCGTGTTTCGCCCGCGCCTCGCTCAAAAAACACCGCCTCCACGGCATGCCGGCTGACAACGCGTACCAGCGACACATTTGCACCTTTGGGAAAACGTGCGTGGCCCCCCGCTTCCGCAGCCACTTGACGCCAGTCGTCCGGCAGCTCTCGCACGAAAATGGCGCACTGCGGATTGCCGACGTTCAGAATGCTGGCATCCCAATCGCGCCCCGCCAAGTGCAGAGCGGCGTGCAGTTCCTCCATCCGCGGCAGACCCATGTCCATTTCAAAAAGAAAGCGGTAGCCGTCGCCGGAAATCAAGCGCAATGTCTTGCGCCCGGCCGCGGTTGTGATCGCCACGTTGGGTTCCGCCGCGCAGTGATGGATCAGCGCGAAAGCCGCCGCGCATCTGGTCCCGTTACCCGAAATTTCAGCTTCGCTGCCATCGGAGTTAAAGAGCCGCGTGCGAAGCCCGCCTTCTTCACGCCAAACCAGCATCCAGCCGTCGCCGCCTACTCCAGTCGTGCGCGCGCAGATCTGGCGCGCTACGTTGGGTAAGTCTGCATCCGCCAGGCCGGAGGCGCTAATCGAATCGCCCCAACTCAGCAGGAAGTCGTTTTCAGCCCCATGGAGCTTGGTATACGTGATTTCAGTCATTTCAGTTGGGCGGCCACGCGCCGGTAAATCTCAAGCGTGGGAGCGCCTTTCGTTTCGATTTGTTCCACAAGCTTGTACGGCGCGTCTCCGCCCTTCAACATCTTGGATAGCGGATCGCCATCTTGCGCCACGGCCCACAACTCTTCGTGTACCAAACGTGGCGCCGAAAAGTTCGCAAGCCACTCCGGCCCGTCTCCGATGTCTAAAGTCTCCGCTAATGGTATCCCGGCGCGGCAGAAGATTCCGCTGACGTCACTCGCGCTCGCGAGAATACCCTGTCCCGCCGTGTACCGGCTCCTGATGGCTTTGACGCCCGCTTCTGTCCATGCACGCCGCGCAACCGAATTGACCTGTGATTCTTTCCAGCAGATCCACTGTTCCGGAGAGGCGCGCCACAGCCATGAAACGAGGCACAGCAATGGGAAAACAAATCCCAGCCACTTCCTCCTCGCTGGCAACGCAAGCGCAATCGCCCCCACCGCGAATGCCGCCAGCGGCACAAATGCGATGCCGTACCGGGTGTTGTAATACGAGTGCGGCCACAAGCCCGGAACGTGTATGGGGTTCTTCGAAGAATGTAGACTCCAGACATAGAACGCCGGCGTCAGCAGCAGAAACAGGACAGGAAACGCCGCTTTCTTTGCAAACGCCCACACCAACCCGGTGGCGCCCAATACACAAAGCACCCACCCGGAACACAATCGCCCCGCTTCCGCATAATATTGCAGCGCCCTCGGCCAATCGTGATAACCCCGATAGTCGCGGTCACCCTGGATAGCCATCGCCGAATACGGCCCGTTATAGAAATCGAGCGGGCTTCCGGTCTCCCACCAGTTATGCCCAAACCAGAAGAGCGGGGCCAGGCTAGCCGCCGTGCCGAACCCGATCAACACGGCCAAGCGGCGCTTCGCCGCGAAGTAGGCGAATGCCGCCCCGCTGAAAGGAATCAGAAACCACCCGTCATAGCGGGTCAGGCACATCCACCACGAGGCGATTACACCCAACAGAAGATATCCGCTTTTCTGTGTGGCGCGAAAGCGCAGTATGGCAAAAAGCAGCGCCGCCAAACCCGCTAGAAAAACGATTTCCGTCATTGGAATGGATGCCAGATACAGCACATTCGGGTTGAGCGCGAAGCAAGCTAGTACAATCGCCGCGCAGATCCGGCTACGATATGCCTCGCGCGCCGTCAGATAGAAAAATGCTCCCGCCATTACAAAGCAAATCGCTACCGGGATGGTTCCGGCCAAGCCGCTGCTCCAGAGCCGGTTGTTTCCCACGAACGGTGTGCAAATCAGATGCAGCACCGGCAGCCAAACGTTGCCGAGCCGTTCGTATCCGCTAACGCGCGAGTCCACCAGTTGACGGCTGATGTTCAGGTGGGCCTGAGCATCCCCCCAGTAAAGAATGTACCCGCGCTCGAAAAAATACCACGCCGCGCCGCCAACAAGGCCGCACAGCAAAGCTACGACTATGGCAGTCTCAATAATGGCGTTCAGCCGCTTAGAACGCGGTGAATCGGCGGAATTCTTCAAAACGCTGATCGATTTCCTTGCGCGAAAGCGTGTGGAAGCGCTCCACCCCAAACTCTTCGCAACAAAAACTTCCCATCACCGAGCCGTAAATCACCGCACGATGTAGCTCCTTGACATTAAAATCCGATTTCCGGGGATCGAATCCCTGCTCCGCCAGGTAGCCGGAAAATCCTCCTGCAAAACAATCCCCGGCGCCGGTCGGGTCGAAAACGTCTTCCAGCAGATAACCCGGTAGCAGGAATAGGCTGTCTTCGCGGAAGAGCATGGCGCCGTATTCTCCGCGCTTAATGATCAGCGTCTTCGGGCCTAACTCCAGAATCTTCTGCGCCGCTTTGCGCAAATTATTCTCACGCACAAGCAGCCGGGCTTCACCATCGTTGATCAGCAGAAAATCCCAATGGCGAATCGTTTCGATCAATTCTTCACGGTTGTGATTGATCCACAAATTCATCGTATCCCCGCCGACGAAAGACGCCCCAGGCATCTGCTGATGCACTTGGCGCTGTAGCGCAGGTTGGATATTTCCCAACAAAAGATACGGCAAACTGGCATAAGCCACCGGAAGCTTCGGCTGAAAATCGGCGAAAACGTTCAGGTCCGTCTGCAAGGTGGTCCGGTCATTCATGTCTGCCGAATACACGCCTGACCAGAAGAAAGTCTTTCCCGGGACCTGCTCCAATCCCTCCAGACCAACGCCCTTGCTGGCCAGCAGCGCACGGTCTTCGGCTGCAAAGTCTTCGCCCACCACCGCGACAATCGATGTCGGCGAGAAGTAGCTCGCGCTCAGCGCAATATAAGTGCAGGAACCGCCCAGTGTGCGTTCCCGTTTCCCGTATGGCGTTTCGATTGCGTCATACGCTACAGATCCTATAACGACTAATGACATTAGTTTGCATTGTAAACTGGACGGCCCTCCAGCCAATAAAATGCTGTCAGTACAATTGAGACTTGGGTGTCGAAAGCGTATTCCTGCGCGAACTTCCAGGATTGATTTTTCTGGCTCTCGGCGTTCTGTCGCAGCTCTATCTCGGCCGCCGCTTGGGCTTGCGGAACCGGACGAATGGGCTCCTCGCTGCTGTGCCTGTCTTGGTTTCCATCCTTACCCGCTTTCGGCCCATTACGCAGCTGTTACCCGATGGTTACAGTGGCGTTTTTCTCGCTGGATTCGTCGTTCTTTGGTGCTGGGCACTGGTCATGCCCGCCTTTGTGTTATGGACGCTCCGCCGCTTTCCCTCCCGGAATTTTCAACCGGAACGGCGCGCCTTATTAACTGCTTCCGCCAGCGTTCTCTGCGCCGCGCCCATCGCGGCACTGAGCGCCGGCATCATCATCCGCAAGGATTTCCAGGTTCAGGAAATGGACCTGAAGTTTCCCAATCTGCCCAAAGATCTGCGTGGATTGCGCTTGCTGCAAATTAGCGACATCCATATCGGCGACTATTTCTCCGCGGCCGATTTGCGGCGCGTAGTAGATGCCTGCAACGGCCTGCGCGCCGATCTTGCTTTCGTCACTGGAGATCTCATCACCACTAAATTCGATCCGCTCGATAGCTGCCTGCTGGAACTCAAGCGCTTACGTTCGGCATCCGGTATCTGGGGCTGCTTAGGCAATCATGAGCAGCACCAGAAGATTGAAGACGACACTACGAAGCGAGCATTGCAGGCCGGCATCCATTTTCTGCGGCAGGAAGCCGTCCAACTCGGCTTCGGGCAAAGCAAGCTCAACCTGGTGGGCGTCGATCACCAGCGCGCCCGCATGCCCTACCTGCAGCACATTAATGAATTAGTATCTCCGGACCTGTTTAATCTGTTGCTTTCACACAATCCCGCTGTTTTTCCCATAGCAGCCCGTCAGGGTTTCCAGCTCACGCTCGCCGGGCACACGCATGGCGGACAAATCAACATTGCCCTGGCAGGCGAGAACCTCAACATAGCGGATTTGGTAACGCCGTACACCAAGGGTTTTTATAAACTGGCGGAGTCCTCGCTGTATGTCAATTCCGGCCTGGGGACCATCGGCGTCCCGGTACGCCTGGGAGCACCGCCTGAAATTACCCTCATACGCCTGTGCGATTCCTGATACTCAGTGACCTGCACGCCAACTGGCACGCGCTGGAAGCCGTGCTGGCCGCCGCCGAAGGCAAATATCAACAAGTTGTCTGCTGTGGTGATCTGGTGGGCTATAACCCCAACCCGGATCGCGTTGTCGAATGGACGGAAGCGAACTCTACTCTCACCATTCGCGGCAACCACGACAAGATCATCGCCGGAATTGAAACTCTCGAATGGTTCAACGACGTCGCCCAAACCGCCGCCCGTTGGACCATGCGGAATATGGAATCCACTCACCTTGCTTACCTGCGCAAGTTACCGGCGGGTCCCGCCCATACCCGCCATTTCCACATCTGGCATGGCTCTTTGGCCGACGAGGATGAATATGTTGCGAGCGCGCAGGAAGCTGCGCCCTCCTTCGCACGCTTTGATCTTCATTTGGCCTTCTTTGGCCATACTCATCTCCAGGGCGGCTTCTTCTCAAAGCGCGGCAAGATAGGAGTACTAGCGCCGGTCCGCAAAGACGAGGACGGCTACACCATCGAACTTGACCCCGATACGCTCTACATGATCAACCCGGGATCGGTGGGCCAACCTCGGGACGGCGATCCGCGCGCCGCCTACGCCCTCTTTGATTCCGACCAAAGGCTGGTCACTCTATGCAGAGCCGCTTACTCCGTGCAAAGCGCCGCGGACGAAATCAAACTCGCGGGCCTGCCGGATATACTCGGGCTCCGTCTCTTCCACGGCAAATAATTTGCCAAGTGCACCGGCAATTTTAGACAACCGCCGTGCTCCGGCCAAGCACGAAGAGCGTCACGTCATCTAATTTCGGGGCATTGCGCCGGAACGAAGTAAGATCGTCACTGCAGGCGGCCAGTAGCGCCGATGGATTCAGCGCTTGCTGGCAGCCAATTAACTCCCGCAGCCGGTTCGCGCTGTACTCCGTACCCAAAGTGTCGGTCGCTTCCGAGACGCCGTCGGAATAGATAACCAGGCCCTGGCCCGGCTCAAGCTGCAATTCGCTAACGGAGAATTCTTCGATGCCGAACATACCGATGGGTAGACCGGCCGCTTCCAGCGCCAGCACCTCACCGTCACGGATCACGAAGGGAGCGGGATGTCCGGCATTCGAGATCTCTACTCTTCCATCCGGCTGGGCGCGGCCACAGACCAGAGTTGCGTACTGGTTCGGCAGCGTGCTCCCCGCAAATACCCGGCTGGCATGCTCCAGCATGCACTTCAAAGACAATTCAACGGCGATCAGCGAACGAAACATCGCATGCAGGTGCGCCATCAGCATGGAAGCCGCAACTCCCTTTCCGGACACGTCGCCCACCATGAAATATAACCCTGCTCCGCCTGCGTCAATCACATCGCAATAGTCACCGCTGACGAGGCCCGCCGGCTCATAGTGGTAGCAGATCTGCCAGCCATAACGATTCAGGTTCTGGCGCGGCAGCAAGCCTTTCTGCACCTGGGCGGCAAGCTGCAAATCCCGCTCCAAGGCATTTCTCTCCTGCTTGCTGAGATGATCCAGGCAGAACCGGACAAGCGGATCGCTGATCAACCGCTCGCATTCGATCGTGTCGTGGCAAGATTCACAAATGCCATAGCAGCCGGTATCGATGCGCGCCAGCGCACTATCCACTTCTTCCAGCAGAAGCTGCAGGCGGTCCGGCGCATCGTGGTGTCTGACTGCGTGCTCCAGCTTGTCCCGCCGGTCCAGCAATTGCTCGCGCATGAATCCATCAATATTTGTCGCCATTCGGATCCCCTGATGCAGTTTTACCGCACTCGCCGCAGGGAATTCCATCCAAATCTTGCGTCATCGGAAAGACTGCGTGTTGACAACCTTGTTTGTTGGCCGGTATCCTGGCAGCATTGATTATCTGATGTCGAAATCGAAATCAGAGAAAGAAATAGCCGAGGCCGACCGGGATCTGTATTCGGGCCTGATCAGGCTCCACGTCCTGCATCATGCGGTCGAAGGCCCGGTATTCGGTCTAGGCATGATTGAGGAACTGGCCCGGCACGGCTATCGCATCAGCGCCGGCAGCCTGTACCCGCTATTGCAGGGTTTAGAGAAGAAGGGTTACCTGCGATCCACACAACAACGAAACGGCAAATCGCTCCGCCGGCTATACCGGGCCACGCCGCTTGGCCGCAGGGCGCTGACCGCCGCAAAGAGCAAAGTCCGGGAGCTTTTCCATGAACTCATTGAAAAGGAATAGCTCAAATGCGGAATGAGCTAGTGTCGAAATTTCTATCTGCGGCGAGAGTAGTGTCGCCTGTGCTGGCCATGGTCAGCATGGCGCAGCCGCAGCAATCCGCACCCGCTGCTCCAATCACGCTTTCGCAGGCAGTGCAGAGGTCGCTCAAGGACTATCCCTCCATCCGCGTTTCACAGGAGCAGATCAACGCCGCGGCCGCGGCGATTCAATTGGCGCGTACCGCCTATCTGCCAAGAGTGGATATGATTGCGCAGTTTAACCGCGCGACACGAAACAACGTATTCGGCCTCATGCTGCCTCAAAACGTAATCTCGCCGGTTACCGGCCCGGTCATCGGCTCAAACAATTTCGGATCCGTATGGGGCAGCGCTGTCGGCGGTCTGGTTACCTGGGAGCCGTTTGATTTCGGTCTGCGGGGCGCCGGCGTCGCTGTAGAGAAGGCAGCCCGGGTGCAATCGGAAGCGGCCGTTAAACGAACGCAGTTTGACGTTGCGGCGGCTACTTCTGATGCGTACCTGACCCTGGTGGCCGCTCAAGAGACCGTGCGCGCCGCTCAGGCCGGAGTAGACCGCGCTCAGATTGTCGCGAAAACAATCGCGGCGCAAGTCGAGGCGCAGTTGCGGCCCGGAGCAGATCAGTCGCGCGCGGAGGCAGAACTCGCCGCAGCACGCACGCAGTTAATCCAATCGCAGCAAGCCGTTGAAATAGCTTGCGCCACTCGCTCGCAGTTCGTCGGACTCGAACCGTCGCGGATTGCCGTGGTTTCCGGCGGTCTCGATCGGCTGCCCCCCGAACAAACGCCGGCTTCATTGAACACTGCCGCGAACCCGGTTGCCATCGAACAGAATGCCGCGGTCGAGCACGCGCGAGCGCAGCTCCACGCATTGGAGCGTTCGTATTTTCCGAAATTCTATCTCCAAGCCGCCGCATACGCTCGCGGGACCGGCGCGTTGACGGATGGAGGACGCCTGGGTGGTTTAAATGGTCTAGCGCCAAACGTTCAGGACTATGCGCTCGGAATCACCGTGACTTTTCCAATTCTTGATTTGCCGGCTTTGCACGCCCGTGAAGCGGGGCAGAGCGCTGTGATTCGATCGCAGGCAGCACGGTCCGAGCAAATTGCCGTGGATCTCCGGGCTCAATGGAACAGGGCCGTCGCCGGCCTTAACAGTGCCCGCCGCATCGCCGCCAACACTCCCGTAGAGGTCTCAGCCGCACGAACCGCCTCGCAGCAAGCAACGGCTCGCTATGAAGCTGGCTTGGGAAACATCAGCGAAGTTGCCGATGCGCAGCGGCTTCTCACCCAAGCTGAAATCGACGACGTGCTCGCCCGCCTCAGCGTGTGGCGAGGGCTTCTCGGAATCGCCACTGCCGCCGGAGACATTCGACCTTTTGTCGCCGAGGCAGCGCGATGAGTTCCCAGGAAAGCAGAAGAAAATGCGCCTCGTATTAGCAGCTTTATCACGGCCGTTAACCGTTATCGTGGCCCTGATAGCCGTTGCGCTCTGTGCCGTCCTCGCGGTAAAACGGATGCCCGTCGATATCTTTCCACAGGTCGGCGATCCTGCCATTTACGTGGCCCAACCTTACGGCGGAATGGACCCGGCTCAAATGGAAGGCTACCTGACGTATTACTACGAGTACCACTTCCTGTACATCACGGCCATCGATCACGTTGAAAGTAAAAGCATTCAGGGCGCGTCGCTGATGAAACTCGTCTTTCATCAAGGCACGGACATGGCCCAAGCCATGGCGGAGACCATTGGCTACGTAAATCGCGCACGCGCCTTCATGCCGCCGGGAACGGTCCCGCCATTTATAACGCGCTTCGATGCCGGCAGCGTCGCCGTTGGACAGCTCGTTTTCAGCAGCGCAACGCATACCCAGGGCGAGTTACAGGATTTTGCCATAAACCGTGTCCGTCCGCTCTTTGCAACGTTACCGGGCGTTTCCGCGCCTCCGCCGTTTGGAGGAAATCAACGGACCATCGTCATCACGCTCAATCCCGACAAGCTCCAGCAATATCAGATTTCACCCGACGAAGCGATCGCCGCGGTTGGCAAAGCAACTCTGGTCATGCCCTCTGGAAATATATGGACCGGCAAACTGGAGCGCATCGCTCGAACCAACGCCGCGCTCGGCGGCAATCTTTCCGAACTGCTGAGCACTCCCATCCGCCCCGTCTCCGGCGCCAGCGTGTACCTCCGGGATATCGGAACCATAGAGAACGGAACCGACATCGTCACTGCCTATGCACACGTCAACGGGAAGCGAACGGTATACATTCCCGTCACCAAGCGAGCCGACGCGTCGACTCTGGCCGTCATCGACGCCGTAAAGGCCGCTATTCCCAGTTTCAAAAAAGCAGTTCCGGACGGCGTCGATGTCCGCCTCGAATTCGATCAATCGCCATTCGTCACCAATTCAATTCGCGCGCTGATCTTCGAAGGAATTCTCGGAGCCGTGCTGACTGGCCTGACAGTTCTCATCTTCCTTCGCGACTGGCGGAGCGCCCTCATCGTCATCATGAACATTCCGTTCGCTCTGCTTGCCGCTGTCGTGATGCTTTGGGGCACGGGCCAAAGCATCAACATCATGACGCTCGGCGGACTCGCACTCGCAGTGGGCGTTCTGGTCGATGAAGCGACGGTCGAGATCGAGAACATCCACACGCGTATGCTTCCGGGCGTCTCACGGGCACGCGCGGTTGTGGATGCGTGCAGCCGCACCGCAATGGCACGCCTGCTCTCCATGTTTTGCATCCTGGCGGTTTTCGTTCCGTCATTCTTCATGGTAGGCGCTGCACGGCAGCTATTTGTCCCGCTTTCACTGGCAGTCGCATTCTCGATGATTGCGTCCTACCTGCTGTCCAGCAGCCTGGTTCCGGTGTTTTCTACCTGGCTAATGAAGAAAAAGCATCCCGGAGAGGAGCACGAAGGTTTCTTTGGACGCATAAGGTCGTTCTACGAGCAGTATCTACGCGGCGTGTTGCGGTTCCGCTGGCCGCTAGTCATTGGTTACCTCGTGATCACAATCGGAATCGTATGGATTCTTTTCCCGCGCATGGGAACCGAGATTTTTCCCGAGGCGAATGCTCCGCTGCTACGCATTCGTCTGCGGGCGCCCACCGGAACCCGAATTGAAGAAACCGAGCGCATGGTTCTTCGCGCCCTCGATGTAATTCATCGGGAAATCGGACCGGATAACGTGGAGATCACCAGCGACTTCGTGGGCGTCGTACCGTCCAGCTATCCGGTAGATCTGATTCACCTGTTCACCAGCGGCCCGCAGGAAGCCATCATTCAGCTCGCAGTTAAGGCCGGCACGGCGCGGGGAGAAGCTCTCCGTGAGAAGCTGCGCGAAAGCCTGAAGAAGCAGTTACCGGAATGCCATGTCTCCTTTGAAGCAGGTGATATTGTCACGCAGGTAATGAGCTTCGGTTCGCCGACGCCCATCGAAGTGGCCGTGCAGGGCATCAGTCTTCAGGACGATTATAAATATGCGCAGAAGGTCCGCGCGCAAATGGCAAAGCTGACGTTTTTGCGCGATCTTCAATTTGCCCAGGCCGCGGATTTCCCAACTCTGGACATCGATATAGATCGCAACCGCGCTGGTCAGCTCGGTCTCACGATGGCCGACGTCACCCGCTCCGTAGTGCCGGCTACATCCTCATCCCGCTTCACCCAACCTAACTACTGGCGCGATCCGAACTCCGGAAACGCCTTTCAGATTCAGGTACAACTCCCTCAGAACCGCATGCAGAGCGCGGAAAGCGTCGGCAACGTACCCGTCATGCAGGACGGTCGGACCCAAACCCGTCTCACTGACATCGCCGCGCTCAAACTTGGCACAATGCCCGGCCTCATCGAGCGCTATAACGGACAGCATGTAGTTAGCCTGACAGCCAATATTCATGGCCTGACCCTGGGCGAGGCGGCGGGCAAGCTAAATCAAGCTCTTTCCTTAGCCGGCGATCCACCGAAAGGCGTGAGCGTAGTGTTGCGAGGCGAAATTCCGCCTCTGCGGCAGACTCTCTCCGGCCTACGTACCGGCCTGCTTTTGGCTGTACTGGTCATCTTCCTTCTGTTGTCGGCAAATTTTCAATCAGTCCGCCTGGCGCTCGCGGTTGTCTTAACCATTCCCGCCGTCTTGTGCGGCGTCTTGCTAATGCTCGTTTTCACTGGGACTACCGTAAACGTGCAGTCATTTGTGGGAGCAATCATGGCCACCGGTATTGCGGTGGCAAATTCCATTCTCTTGGTCACCTTCGCCGAGCACGCGCGCGCTGAGGGCCGCACCACGCTCGAAAGCATTCAGGAGAGCGCAGCGCAGCGGCTGCGGGCAATCCTGATGACCGCGGCCGCGATGATCTTCGGCATGTTGCCCATTGCGATTGGATTGGGTGAAGGCGGATCGCAATCGGCTCCGCTGGGCCGCGCAGTAATCGGCGGCTTGATTCTATCGACTTTCACTACCTTGACCGTCTTACCTTCTATCTACGCGATTCTTCAGCGCAGAGCATCCAACACATCTGCATCTCTCAACCCGATGGACCCACAAAGCCGGTACTATGAAGCGCACTAAATACCTCCTGGCATATTTCACGGCAGCGCTGGCGATCGCCTGGGCGCAGAAGACGGAGCTTGTACCCATCGTTTCGAAGCCCATCTCGCAGACGGTTGAACTGCCGGGCGAATTCCTACCGTTTCAGAGCGTTTCCCTGCATGCGAAAGTTCCCGGTTACGTCGATCGCGTCCTGGTCGATCGCGGTAGTAATGTGAAGCAGGGGCAACTTCTGGCCGACATCACTGCTCCGGAAATGATGGCCCACATCGCCGAGGCTGAGTCGAAGGTCCACGCCGCCGAATCGGACCGGCTGCAAGCAGAAGCGCAGCGGGCCGCAGCGCAAAGTACGTATGAGCGCCTGAGGAAGGCCGCCGAAACGCCGGGGGCGATTGCCGGCAATGAACTGATCCAGGCGCAAAAACAGGTTGAGGCAATGGAGGCGCTGGTCCAATCGAAGCGTCAGGCCAGCATGGCTGCAGAGGCCACAACACGCGCGCAAAAAGACCTCGAAGGCTATCTCCGCATTACGGCGCCCTTCGACGGCGTCGTCACGGACCGGCTCGTTCATCCCGGCGCTCTCGTAGGCCCGGGCGCTGATCCGGTCTTGCTCGTGATCCAGCAGGTGTCCCACCTTCGCCTTGTGGTCGCAGTGCCGGAAGAAAGTGTCGCCGGCATCGTCAAAGGGGCAAAGGTCGATTTCCATGTTCCCGCTTTGCCGCAACGCAATTACTCCGGAACGATCGCGCGAATCTCCCACGCTCTCGATCAGAGAACGCGCACGATGGCCGTGGAAATGGACGTTATGAACCGGGACGGCTCACTTTCTCCCGGCATGTATCCATCCGTAAAGTGGCCGGTCCGGCGTTCGCGGCCATCGCTGCTGGTGCCCAAAACCAGCGTGGTCACTACGACCGAACGCACTTTCATCGTACGGAATCAGAACGGACGCGCCGAGTGGGTCGATGTTGTAAAAGGCGCGTCAGACGGCGATTCAATCGAGGTGTCGGGCAATCTGCGCGCCGGAGACATGGTCGTCCGCCGGGCAACAGACGAAATCAGGGAAGGCGCCCCGCTCCAGTCTTCGCCGAGGCCGGTGATGTAAAGACTTATCCGACGTACTCGCTCTCGGAAGCTTCCACAACCTCTACCTCCCCAACTTCCTGCGCCGGAGCGATCTGCACCAGCGGATTGCGGCTGGGGTTTGCTGCAAAATACGTGCGCATGCGGTTCGCCGCCGCCGCGCCCGCGACTCGCGCCAATTCCTCCTGCGATGCTTGCCGCACACGTTCCAGACTTCCGAACGTTCGCAACAACTTCTCCACGGTCTTTGGCCCCACACCCGGAATCTCATGCATCTCCGACGTCAGCCTCTGCGCATTTCGCCGCGTCCGGTGGAACGTGACCGCGAACCGGTGGGCTTCATCGCGAATCGTTTGCACCAGGTGCAAAATCGGAGAGAACTTGTCCAGGATAATAGGCTCGTCCTCTTGCCCGTAAACATAAATCCACTCGTCGCGCTTCGCAATGGACGCCAGCGGCTGGTCGGTGATTCCGATGGCTTCCAGCGCATCCGCAGCCGCGTGTAACTGTCCAAGACCGCCATCCACCAGCACCAGTCCGGGGAACGGCAGCTTTTCTTCCTGCAACTTCGAATAGCGCCGCGTGATCACTTCGCGCATGGAGGCAAAATCGTCGTTACCCACCACTGTCCGGATGATGAATTTCCGGTAGTCGGATTTCTTCATCTTGCCGTCTTCCCAAACCACCATGCTCGCGACCTTATCGGTTCCTTGAATGTGCGAAATATCGAAACATTCAACGCGGCGCGGCGCCACTGGAAGATTCAAAGCGTCCTGCACAGCTTCCTGAATCGCTTTTGACGACGGCTTTAAAACGCGGAACCGCTGGGTGAAGCTGTGGCTCGCGTTCGTCTCCACCAGGTCGAGCAAAGCTTTCTTCGTGCCCCGCTGCGGCGTTGCAATTTCCACTTTCCGGCCTCGTGCTTCCGAAAGAAAGTCCTCTAAATCCTGCCTGTCTTCAATTTCCACCGGAATATGAATCAGGCTCGGAACGTACAGGTTGTTGAAGTAAACCTGCTTCAGCAGCGCCTCGAAAAACTCCGCCGGCTCGAATTCTTCCTGGTCTTCCCAGAAAAACTCCCGCCGGTCCACAATCTTTCCATTGCGCAAGTGGAACAGATTCACCGCCACCAGGGGAGCTTCGGCGTGGTAAGCCAGAATGTCGCAATCGTCGCCTTCGGCGGCGGCCATCTTCTGCTTCTGCTCCATCTCGCGAACCGTGGTGGTCAGGTTGCGCAGGCTGGCAGCTTCCTCAAAGCGCATATCCTGCGCGGCCGCGTTCATGCGCCTTTCCAAATCCTGCGCCAAATCGCGATGCCTGCCGCTGAGAAACAAGCGCACATCCTGCGCCGCCGCGCTATAAGCCTCATCCGTTGTCAACCCCGCGCAAGGCCCCAGACAGCGATGGATGTGGTACTGCAAACAGGGGTGTGTGTGATGCCGGGAAAAATCGATCTTGCAGGAAGGCACCTTGAAGTGGCGGTGGATGAAGTGAACCAACCGGTGCGCTAAATTTCCCGGAAAGAAAGGCCCGAAATACTCAGCCCGGTCCTTCAAAATCCGCCGCGTGACATACACCCTCGGATACTTCTCATTGGTGAGCTTGATGTAAGGGTAGGTCTTATCGTCGCGCAGCAGGATATTGAAACGCGGCTTGTACTGCTTGATGAGATTATTCTCGAGCGCCAGCGCTTCCTTGTTGTTATCGACCTCGATAAAGTCGATATCCCAGGCTTCGGCGATCAGCCTTCCCGTCTTCGCTTCCGCCAGGCGGTCGTCGTTGAAATAGCTCCTCACGCGGCTGCGAATATTCTTCGCCTTGCCCACGTAGATCACTTTTTCGTGTGCGTCTTTGTAAAGGTAAACGCCCGGCCGGGTAGGAAGCTGCGCTACTTTCTCATGCAGCGCAAAGCGCACGGATCCCGCCGTGCGCGTTCTGCGCGTATTCTCCGGTTCCATCGGCAGCTATAATTCAATTGTGACACGCATGTTTTCACTCATGTTTGCCGCCGCTCTGCTGCTTGTGGTCACACCTCCGGGCCAGGCCCAATCTGCCCCGAAACCCGCCGCCCCGGCGCAGTCAAATCCAGGCGATCCGCCGGAAGAAGACGCCTCCGTAGCGCCCAGAACATACGTGCTCAACCCCATGGAATCCGACCGTAACATCAAGGTTGGCGATTTCTACTGGCACAAAAACGATTTCCGCGCCGCATTAAACCGCTATCGGGATGCCACCCGTTACAATCCCAGTTCCCCGGAAGCTTTTTTCAAAGTAGGCGAAGCAGAACATAAGTTGAAGCACAAAGACGAAGCCAAACTCGCGTTTCAAAAGGTGATTCAACTGGCGCCCGATTCAAAACTGGCCGGAGAAGCGAAGAAAAAGATAGGCAAGCCCTGAGCTATTATCTCGGCTGCCTTCTATCGGCTCTTCTTTCCCGGCTTTCCTGCCAAATCGACTTGCTGAGTGCATGAACGCCGCGCTCCCAGTCGGGAAAAAGATCCACATACTGAACCGTATTGGCGATGTTCCGCGGTAGTTCACACGCATTCAGCCGGACAGGAATAAAGAATATTTCTTCCTGGGGCACGCGTCGCGCAATATCCAGCGCGTAGGCTAGCTCCGATTGAAAATGCCCGCGCTTGGCTATCGACCGCCGCGAAAAACATCCGGCAAAAAAATCCGACAACTCGATCGCCCTCTCAATCGCGCGCGGCCAATTTTGCCCAGGCAAAAGTTTCTCCTCGTCCATCCAGGGCTCGAATCCCGCCGCGTGCAACGCTGCCGAGAGTTTTCGGACCTTGGCCCGATCTTCTTTGGCATACGCCAGAAAGACGCGGCTCCGTTCATTTGGCTCGAAGACCACCTCGTCTTCCGAGTCGAGCTGGAAACGGCCTAACCCGTCGATTTCGATAGACGCCCCTTCGCGGAGGCAGCAATCAATCACCTGCAGCAGCGCGCGGCCGCGCACGTGCCTATTCACGATTTGTCCTTGGGCGTCGCCGCGCGAGGATGCGGGAACGGTGCCGCCACGCTCTTCACGCGCTCCTTGCGCACTATCGCGGGCGGCCGCTTGAGGCCTTTGAGTAAACGGTAGACCAACGTATCGACATCATCCGCGGCTTCGGCTAATGAGCGATGCGATTCCCGCGCCAGCCGTTTGGCAAGTTCGTCTTTGTTCATTGCCTCCAACATAGGCGCCTGGAGACACATAGGCACTGGCCCAATAGACGCGCCCATTCCCGCAACCGATTGCATTCGCTGCGCTTATTGGAAAGGAATATTCTTTGGAAAGCTGTGAACGCCTACTCGCCACGCAGAACTTCCAGCGGACGCTGGTTCAGAATCCGCGCGCTGGCCAGCCATCCGGCGGCATTGGCCAGCAGCGCCGTGCCCACTACCGTCACCAGCAGCGAAACCCAATCGAAGTCGACATATGCATCAATGAATTTGTCCGCGACAATCCGCGCAAAGACATTCGCCAGCACGCCGCCTACCAAGCCTCCGATTGCGCCCAAAATGGAAAACTCCACCGAAAAGATCCCGATGATGCGGCCCCTGGTTCCACCGAGCGTCTTCAGAATCGCCACTTCCCGAATGCGGCGGTACCGCGTGCCCGCCACGCTCGACGCCAGAATAATAACACCCGCAAGCACCGCAAACAGCGCCAAAAACCGAACCACCAGCGCCACTTGGTCCACCGCTTCTTGAATCCGCGACAGCACATCCGCCAGGTTCATCACCGTGACCGTGGGAAACTTATCGAAAATCAATTGCTCCACGTGCGGAATCTGCGCCGAATCCACATGCACGGCCCCGAAATAGACAACCGGCAAGCCCTTCATCGCTGCCTGCGGAAATACCAGGTCATAGCGCACCGGCGCGCGCTCCTTGCGCCGGAACACCGCCACCAGCGGCGCGTCCATGGTTCGTCCGGCCACCTGGAAACGCAGGCGGTCGCCCACCTTTAACTTAAAGTCGCGTTCAGCCTGTTCAGAAACCGCCAGTTGCGTGGTTGCGGTGTCCGCTGGCCACCACGTGCCATCCTTTATCGCTAGACCGTCCGGAATCGCTTTCGCGGTGGTGATCCGGACGGTTTGCAGCTGATCCCTTCGTTCTTTGCTCAATGCCAACCCATCGGTAGGCACACCGTTCTTCTCCACCATGCGCGAAACCACATATCCGGCCAATTGCACTTTACCCGCTACCCCCGGCTGCGATTCAATCAGCTTGCTGATTTCCGCCGCGTTGCGAACGTCCAGCAGAAACAAATTTCCTTCGCGGCCCGGGCCTTCACTTTGCACTTCCCGCAGCACCGTGCGCTGCAGCAGGTAGGTGCTCAACGTAAACATCACGCCGACGCCCAGTGCCATCAGGACCGATCGAGCCTGGCTGCCCGGGCGGTACAGGTTCGCAAAGCCATGCCGGAAAGACGGGGGCAGACGCCGGTTCCACTTCTTTACAATGCGCCGCATGCCCATCAGCAGTAGGCTTGCGACGCCCGCCAGCAAAAGAATGCTCGCGGTCAGTCCTGCCATAAAATACAGCCCCATCTTCCAGGAGCCGCTCAACCACACCGCAATAAAACAAAAGCCCACCAGAATCAGCAACGCGCCAATCCAGCTCGGCAGCTTCTCGCGCCAGTGCTTGCGGCTGTCCACGGTGGCATCGGTCATGTTACGCCGGAATATCAGACTCGGGCGGACTGTCCGGATACTGAGCAGCGGCGGTACGGTAAACAGCAGCGTCGCCAGGACGCCCAGGCTCATGCCTTGCAAGCTGAACGACCAGTCCCATGGCACCTCGGGCAGTAAATCGAAAATGCGCTTGATCAGCCACGGGAAGGACTTCTGCACCGCCGCGCCAATCGCCACGCCAATCAGTCCACCCGCAATTCCCAGCCACAGCGTCTGAATCAGATAGATCTGCATAATCTGATTCGCCCGCGCGCCTACCGCCTTCATCACGGCAATCGTGTCCAACCGTTGCTGCAGGTGCGAATGCATCGCCATCGCCACGCCCAACGAGCCGACAATCAAGGCAATCAAGCTGATCAGGCTCAGGAACGTGGTGGTGTTATCAATCGCTTTCCCCACTGCCGGACTTCCCTCCCGGTAGTCGCTCAGGTACACACGGCGAAACACGGCCTGAATCTGCGGCTTGACAATATCCAAATCGGCGCCAGGCTTCAGCTTAAATAGAAAGCGCTGCCCCGCCCTGCTCCCAAATTGAATCAGACCGGTTCTCTCGAGCGCCGCGCGGCTCATCAGCACGCGCATTCCCGGTCCGAAGCCGGAGGCCAGCCGGTCAGGCTCGGTCACCAGCGTCCCGGTCACGTGAAACTCTTTCCCGCCCAGTCGAATCATGTCTCCAGGCGAAACCTTCAGCCGCATCAACAACTCCGGCGTAACGACCACCGATGAATCGTCCTTTAGCAGCGCGGCAAGCGGCTGAGCAGGTTTGAGCCTCAGCGCGCCGTAGTACGGGTAAACCGCCGGGTCCACCGCTTTGACGGAAACCATCTGCGGAACATGCTCCCGGTTCGACCCCGCCATCGAAACGGTCTCCGTCGCGCGCGTCAGAGTTCCATAGCGCCTGCCGATCGCTTCCATTTGCTTGATCTGGGCGAGCGTGGGCAGATCGAATACTTGCGCCTGAACATCCGCCGCAATCAACTGCTTGGCATTGCGCAGCAGCATCCCGCGGAACGCGTAGCCAAAGCCTTTCACGCCGCTCAATGCCGCTACGCCGATGGCCACGGCAAGCACCACGAACACAAATTTTCCGGGCGCCGCGCGCAACTCCCGCCATGCGATTTTGGATGCGGTACGCGCGAACACAGCTACGCACCCACCCGGGTGACTTCGTCGCTCAACACTTCACCATCGCGCAGCGTGAGAATGCGGTCGCCGAATTCGGCAAGTCTACGATCGTGTGTCACCAGAACGAGAGTTGTTTTCTCCTCCCGGTTCAGCTTCACCAGCAGATCCAAGATGTGCTGGCCGTTGGCGCTATCCAAATTGCCGGTGGGCTCATCCGCCATCAGGATAGGTGGTTGCGTGATGAATGCTCGCGCCAGGGCCACGCGTTGCTGCTCGCCGCCCGAAAGCTGCACTGGATAGTGATGCCCGCGATTGCTCAGCCCTACACGCTCCAGCAACTCCCGCGCGCGGACACGCGGCTGTCCGTTAAGTCCGCTCAATTCGGCCGGCAGTAGGATGTTCTCTTCCGCAGTCAGTGTAGGCACCAATTGATACGACTGAAAGACGAACCCTATCTTGCGCCCGCGCAGCCGCGCCAATTGGTCCTCGCCCAAATTCGTGATATCCGTGCCATCCAGGACAATGCTGCCCGAAGTGATCGTGTCCAGCCCCGCGAGAAGCCCTAGCAGCGTACTTTTTCCGCTGCCTGACGCGCCCATAATGGCCAGAAACTGCCCATGCGGAACCGTGAAATTGATGTTGCGCAAAATCTCGACGCGGCTCGGCGGATTCTCAATCGTTTTCCATAAATTGTGTACTTCTATAGCGTCTGGCAAATCGGTAGAGGCAGGCATGTCACTTTATAGGTGTGGAAAAACGGCGATCTAATTCAATTGTTGCAGCCTGTTTCATCTGCGCACTGCTTACCGGCGCTTGCAGCCCTAAACAAGAACAACGTGCGGCGGCGCCCGAAAGTTCCCCCACTCCCACAACACCCCCACCGCAATCTCGCGATGACCGCCCGGTAATCGTGGCTTTCGGCGATAGCCTCACGGCCGGCGTCTCGGGACGAAGCTACCCGGAGCACCTGCAAGATTTACTGGATCGTTCACCGTTTCTCTACCGGATCGATAACCAGGGCGTCAGCGGTGACACCACCACCGATGGTCTCGCCCGGATTGATAACGTGATCGCCGTCCATCCGGCGCTGGTGCTCCTCGAATTCGGCGGCAATGACGGCTTGCGTGGCATCCCCGTCACATCCACGCAAGAGAATCTGGATCAGATGATCGCGCTCCTGAAAGCCGCCAAAATCCCCGTCGTCCTCCTGGGCATCACCTTGCCGCCCAACTACGGCCCCGACTACGTGAAGCCCTTCACCGCAATCTTTCCGACCCTCGCCGCGAAATACAAACTGCCTCTCATGCCGTTTCTGCTGCTGCATGTCTACCGGGGCCCAGGTCTGATGCAGCCGGATGGAATTCATCCGAACAGCCAGGGGAATGAAATCATCGCTCGCGACGTATTTGCGCTCATCCAGCCGCTGCTTACGCCCTCCAAGCGCTAATGCCCGAAAATCGAGTGCCCGGCGTGGAAACCGCGATTCGCAAAGAACTGGGTCTGCGTGACTTGGTTCTATTCAATATCGCCGCCATTGTCAGCACCCGCTGGATAGGCGTAGCCGCGCACGTCGGACCAGGGACCATCGTCCTGTGGTTGCTCGCTGCGGCCCTGTTCCTCATTCCCTCCGCCTTCGTGGTCGCTAACCTTTCCAAACGCTTTCCTGAGCAAGGCGGCCTTTATATTTGGACGCGCGAAGCCTTCGGTGAGTGGCACGGATTTGCCTGCGGCTGGTTTTATTACTGGAACAATCTGTTTTGGATACCGGGCGTATTGATCTCCATGGTCGGCATGATCGCCTACGCCTTCAGCGCCCGCCTTGCGGCGCTGGCTGAAAATCCGGGTTTTATTCTGCCCTGCGCGCTCGTCCTCTTAATCGGCATCGTCGCCGTGAACTATGTCGGCATGGGTGTTGCAAAGTGGGTGGACAACTTCGGCGGTATCGGCGCGTACCTGATTGGCGGAATTCTGGTTTTCTCGGCTGCCGCGGCTCTATTCCATCACGCACCGGCCACGAAGTTCGATCTGGCGCCGGAATGGAATCTCGGTAAATTGAATTTCTGGTCGCAACTCGCCATGGGGATGACCGGTCTCGAACTGAGCCCTATCCTGTCCGGCGAAGTGCGCAACCCGCGCCAAAACATTTTCCGGGCCACTTGGATCAGCGCCGTCTTAGTCTCGTTGTTTTACATTTCCGCCACTAGCGCGATTCTCGTCTTCCTCCCTCCCGCCGCTGTCAGCCCCGTCATCGGACTCGCGCAAGCCGGCCGGCAAGCCGCCAGCCTGCTTGGTTGGGATTGGGTGCCGCTCACCATCGCCGTTTGTATTCTCATGAGCGTAGGCGGCCAATTGGGCACCTATGTAGGCGCCTGCGCGCGCCTGCCTTTTGTTTTGGGCATCGAAAACATGCTGCCGCCGGCTTTCGCAAAGCTGCATCCGCGCTATGGGACGCCGTACATTTCCATTCTGCTGTTGGGAGCAGGCGCGGCGCTCCTGCTGATCGTTAGCCAGCTTGGCGAAACATTCCGCGGGGCCTATCAAGTCACCGTGGATTTGACCGTCGTCTCATTATTCATTCCGTTTCTATACATGTTCGCCGCCGCTTGGAAGTTCGGCCAGAAGTTCCCCGCCCTGTGCGGATTCTTCGTTTCCTGTGTTGCCATCGCTTTTTCATTCCTTCCCACCTCCGACATAAAATGGGTATGGTGGTTTGAAGCAAAGCTCCTTGGTGGTTGCATCCTACTCTTCATCCTGGCGCGCTTTTGCTACCGGCACTACCGTCTGAAGGCAAATTGAGCTATCCAAATTCCGTACAATACCTTTACTCGCTCGGCAACGAACTCAAACCGGGCATGAAACTCGGCCTCGAGCCAATGCAGACGCTGCTGGCTGGGATGGGAAATCCCGAACGCGGGCAACGCTTCGTGCATGTCGCCGGAACCAACGGCAAGGGCTCCACCAGCGCGATGATCGCGAATGCGTTGCGTGCCGCCGGATGGCGTACCGGCCTCTATACATCTCCCCATTTGGTAGAACCAACCGAACGGATTCAAATCGATGGCCAACCCATCACAACCGCCGAATTCGCCCAGGCCTTTGATACCGTGCATGAAGTGGCCGAACGACTCTTGCGCGAGGAGGTGATCGACGTTCATCCCTCTTACTTTGAAACCATCACCGCCATGGCGCTCCTCGTTTTTCGAGAGCGCTGCCAGATCAGTGTCATTGAAGTGGGTTTGGGCGGCCGCCTGGACGCCACTAACGTCATCGCGCCGGAGTTATGCGTGATCACTCCCGTCGCCTATGACCATGAAGCTTTCCTCGGCAATACGCTGCAATCCATAGCCTGGGAGAAGGCTGGCATCTTGAAGCCCGGAGTACCCGCCGTCATTGCACCGCAGACGGTCGAGACCAACACCGTCATCTTAGGCCGGGCACGCGAACTCAACTGCGAAGTCATCGACACTGCTTTCCTTCCGTCCACGGGCGTGCAGTTCACTCCGCACGGCTGCAAGTTCACTGTCGAGGGCGTTCCGTATGAATGCCCGCTCCCGGGCCGTCATCAACTTGATAACGCCAAAACTGCGGTTGCAGCCTGCCTGCGCTCGGGTTTGAATACCGCTGCGATTCAGTCGGGCTTACGGAACGTGCATTGGCCAGGCCGCCTGGAATTAATTTCGCGTGATCCGGCCTTCGTGCTGGACGGTGCCCATAATCCGGCAGGCGCGGCAGCCTTGGCAGCTTACATTCGCGAGTTCTGCGCCGGGCGGCCGGTTTGGTTAGTGTATGGCGCCATGCGCGACAAAGCGATAGAGGAAGTAACTACACAATTGTTTCCGCTGGCTGATCATCTTATAGTCACCGCAGCGGCTTTTCCGAGGGCGCTCCGGCCCGAAGCCATTCTTGACGTAACCGGCCACCCCAACGCGACCATTGTGGAAACGATCGCGGAAGCAATCGGGATCGCCCGCACAGCGCCCCCCGAAGCCACTGTTTTTTTCACCGGATCACTCATCGTTGTAGGGGAAGCCCGCGCCGCTCTCGTAGAATAAGCTTGAATGAGATGGCTGCGTGGCTTACTGGTGGCGGATACAACAATCATCGTATCCACCATCTTTTTCGGACTAATTAGCCTGGTTGTGTCCTTTTTCGATTCCACGGGACGCAAGCAGGCCTGGCTAGCTCATGTCTGGGCTAAATCTCTGCTGGCCGGAAGCGGACTCCACGTAACGGTGGAAGGGCTCGAACATATTGATCCTTCTGCCAGCTACGTCTATGTCTCGAACCATACCAGCTACATGGATACACCGGTCGTTCTGGCAAATCTCTCCTCGCAATTCCGCTTTCTAGCCAAGAGCGGTCTGTTCAAAATTCCCTTACTCGGAACGCACCTCAGTAGCGCCGGTCACATCTCGGTTCCGCTGGGCGATCCGCGCGCAGCCGTAAAAACCATGCAGCGGGCGGCCGAAGTCATTCAGCAGAAGAAAATTTCGCTGTTGATCTTTCCCGAAGGTGGCCGCACGGAAGACGGCGTACTGCAGTCTTTCAAAGAAGGCGCCGCCTATATCGCTATTCGCGCTGGCGTTCCCATTGTTCCTATGGTCTTGATTGGCGCGCGGGAAGCCCTGCCGTATGGCGCGGGTGTAGTGCTCTCCGCAAACGTCACGCTGCGTATTCTAAAGCCGATCGAGACCGCGCATCTGGCGCTCAAAGACCGCGGCACTGTGACAGAACACCTGCGCCAGCTAATTCTTAACGAATTAGAGCCAAAAAGTGAAGCCCAAGCCCTGAGGGCATCCAAAATTTCCAGCGCTACTCAAATTTTCTAACACCACCGAAATACAGAAACAGAGCCAGAAGCGTAAGCGCCTGAACGCATAATTCTGTATCGCGTCACTCTATTTCTAACAGCAACCCGCCTTCGCCATCCTGATTTCGTCAGCCCGCACCAGCGTTGGATACTTTCCCGTGTAACACGCATAACAGAAGCGCTGCGCCTTGTCTTCAACCGAGTCACTAAGTGATGCAAGCGACAAGTACGCCAGCGAATCGGCCTCGACAAACGCTTCTATCTCGCGGATGTTACTGTTCGCGGCGATCAGCTCGTTCTGCGAGGGGGTGTCTACGCCGTAATAACAGGGCGAAATGGTAGGAGGACAGGAAATTCGCAAATGCACTTCCTTCGCGCCGGCATTGCGCACCATGCGGACAATCTTCTTGCTGGTTGTCCCACGCACAATCGAATCGTCCACCAGAATGACGCGCTTGCCTTCGAGCAGATGGCGAATCGGGTTCAGCTTCAGCTTGACGCCGAAATCCCGGATCGCTTGCGATGGCTCCAGGAACGTGCGCCCGACGTAGTGATTACGGATCAACGCCTGCCGGTACGGAATCCCCGATTCCGAGGCATAACCGATCGCCGCCGCCACCCCTGAATCCGGAACCGGCACAACCACATCCGCTTCCACCGGATGTTCCCGCGCCAGCAGCCGCCCCATTCGTTCACGCGATTCCTCCACCGGTTTGCCGAATACGATCGAATCCGGCCGCGAAAAATAAACGTGCTCGAACACGCAGTGCGCGGTTTTTTGCGGAGTCGTGTAAAACTCTCGCGTCATGCCTTCCGGACCGATGATCACCATCTCCCCCGGCAGCACATCGCCGGTATACTTTGCGTTGATCAAATCGAAGGCGCAAGTCTCTGAAGCAAAGACGGTCGCGATCTTCCCATCGGGCAACTCCAAACGGCCCATCGCCAGCGGCCGGAAACCATGCGGGTCGCGCGCCACAATAATGCGATCCTCCGCCAGAAACACCAGGGAGAAAGCCCCTTCAATCTGCAGCAGTGCATCCCGCAGCGCGCCCGCCAGCGTGCGTTCCCGCGAACGCGCTACCAGGTGCAAAACGACCTCGGTGTCGCTGGTCGATTGAAAGATCGATCCATCCTCTTCGAGCTCGCGTCTCAATTCGATGGCATTGGTCAGGTTGCCGTTATGCGCTACCGCCACTTGCCCTTTACTACACCGCACTGACAGCGGCTGCGCATTTCGAAGACTGGTATCACCAGCCGTCGAATAGCGTGTGTGTCCAATCGCCAGATCGCCCGGCAGCTGATTCAGAACGTCCGGCGTGAAGATGTCGGCAACATGCCCCAACTTCCGGAAACTGTGAATCGTGCGCCCATCGCTCGACGCCATGCCCGCGCTCTCTGGCCCGCGGTGCTGCAAGGCATACAAGCCCAGATAAACTAGATTACTGGCCTCTGGATGGCCGTACAGTGCGAAAACCCCGCACTCTTCGTGAAGCTTATCGAAGGGCAAATCT
>Ga0193743_1000429_pt1 | contig 33275 bp, 26 predicted proteins | sample L2c2metaG_FD_143038 | JGI IMG/M metagenome (GOLD analysis project Ga0193743, IMG submission 143038) | Soil microbial communities from a riparian zone of the East river system, Colorado, United States - L2c2 | ecosystem: Environmental > Terrestrial > Soil > Riparian zone | place: USA: East River...
CTGCGGCTGCATCCACAACAGCTTGTCGGCCCAAAGAACATCCGGCCGTTCGCGCTCCGCCATTTGGAGGATGTCTCGATTGAAGCGATCCACCTGGGGTCCCACCACCATCCGGAAGACGGCGCGACGGACGATGGGATTGGAAGGCGTATAAGGGATGGTGTCCAGAGGGACAACTTGATGCCCCAATCTTTCCAGGGCCCATAGACGGTATAACGCAGAGTCGTTCGGCGAAAGGCTCGCAGCGTAGAGGATCTTCATTCCTCTCTGATTATCAACGATCCTTGGTGTCCCGTCCTTACTGTTCTCGAAGCAGTGCAATCACCTGCTCGGCGTGGACTACACCGGCCAGCTTGTTTTCCTCATCGAGGACGGGCAGAGAGCGGAGATTGTATTTATCGAAGAGCTCCGCAACCTTGCGTCCGCCAGCGTCCACCCTGCAGGTGACCAGGTGTCCACGCGGAAGCTCAGCTAACGGAGATTCTGCGCCTGCAAGCAGGATGCGAACGATCGGGACTAAAGCACAAAGGTGCTCCTCCTCATCCAGCAGATAAATATCCGTGATGAGCTCGATATCCCCCTCGAAATCACGAAGGGCCGCGTGAACATCGGAGACTTTGACCGTTGCAGGAAGAGCGATGTACTCGGTGGTCATGCGGCCGGCGGCTGAATCCTGTGAGAATTCGAGAAGCTCCTCCACCTCCTGGCGCTCCTCGGGATCCATCTCTTCCAGGATCGCCTCGGACTTCTCTTCCGACAGCTCCGCCAGAAGATCGGCAGCAGCCCCGGGGTCCATCTCCTCGACGATCCCGGCGACGTGCTCTGAATCGAGCGACTGGATCAACGACTTCTGCAGCCGGGGTTCGACCTCCTCGAGCGTCTCGGCTGCAACCTCCTCGTTGAGGCTTTCGAAGAGTGCCTGTCTTTCCGGAGGGGCCAGATCCTCGAGAATATCTGCGATGTCCGAGGGATGCATCTGGGAGAGGCGGTCCTGGTCGACCTTGAGGCGAACCCGGCGAGACGGATCGATGAGATCGACGAACTCCCACGGAATCACGGTGGGCCTGAATCTTGAGGCGACCTGTTCGACCGCGCCTGCGGGAAGCCCTTTGAGCAGGCGACGAACGGCACCGCGAAGCCCTACCTCCACCTCGACAATCTTCAGAACCAAATGCGAATCGCTTGCGTGATCCCAATCGAGGTTTACATCATTCACTCGCACGACCTTGCGGCCATGGACATCGATGATCTGCTGGTCGAGCAGGTCGCGTTCCAGGAGGACGAGCGCAGGGTCCTGGGGAGCGGCGACGAGCGAAGCCCCGGAAGAGAGCCGAAGGCCACTGGGCGATACCTCGATGTCCTTAACCGGAGCCATCTCGCCTTGAGCGCTCGAACGGCTGCTGGACAGCTTCAAAATCAGCCCAAGGACTTGCGATGAATCCTCCGCGACCACCACAGCGAACTCGCGCACGCGGCCCAGGAGAGTGCCCTGCGCATCGAAGAGAGGCCTCCCGACCAGTGCTGAAACTGTCGTTCTTTGATTGCCGTGGCGAGTCATAGCTGCTCGCGCGAGATTACCAGACTTTGCAGGTCTTCGCCTTTACCATCGGTTGGCCTGCCTTGCATCCAAACGCGGTGGCGAACTCCGGCATATTGGTAACGATCCCATTGATTCGGGCAAAGCCCGGGGAGTGCGGATCGGTTGCCGCCTGCAGACGGCTGTTGGCCTCGCGAGTGTTCTCACAAGCCCACTGGGCAAAGCCAATAAAGAACCGCTGATCGGGGGTGTAGCCATCCACTGGCCTCAGACGCTGGGCCTCCGTGGCTTTTTTCCAGGCCATGTAGGCGATCAGGGTGCCGCCAAGGTCGGCGACGTCTTCTCCGCTGGTGAGCTTTGAGTTGATGTGGATGTCGTCGACCACGATGTAGCCGGCGAACTGATCGCGCAGGCAGTTGATTCGATCCTCGAAGTTGGTGGCGTCCGCTTTGGTCCACCAATCCTTCAGGTTTCCCTGCGCGTCAAACTGGCGGCCTTCGTCATCGAACCCGTGAGTAAGCTCATGTCCGATCGTCGCGCCGGTATCGCCATAGTTTGGCGCATCGTCCATCTTCGGGTCATAAAGGGGAGGCTGCAGCACTCCCGCCGGAAAGTTCACATCATTCATCTGCGGATCGTAGTAGGCGTTGACGGTTGGCGGCGTCATCTGCCACTCCTCGCGGTCAACCGGCTTTCCAATCTTGGCAAGATCGCGTGCCGTCTCGAAGTCGGCCATTCGAAGCACGTTGCCGAAGTGGTCGCCGCGCCTGATCTCCAGCTTCGAGTAATCCCGCCACGTATCGGGATAGCCGATCTTGTTCCGGATGGTGTGCAGCTTCTGAATGGCCTCCTGCCTGGTGGCCGGGCTCATCCAGTCGAGATGTTCAATCTCCACCAGCATGGCCTGTTCAATCTGATCCGTCATGAGGACTGTCTTCTGCTTGGTTTCAGCAGAGAAGGTTCGCGCTACAAACTCCTGTCCAAGGGCCTCGCCGAGACCGTGGTCCACTTGACGCACGCAACGCTTCCAGCGTGGAGGAAGTTGCTGAACCCCGCGAAGCTTCCTGCTGTAGAAGTCAAATGCAGCCTCTTCAAAAGGGGCCGAGAGCGACGGGGCTGCGGTCGTGACGACATGGAATCGCAGATAGGCTTTGAGATCCTCGATCGGCTGGCTCGTCAAAACATGGTCCACGGCCTTCTGGAACGCAGGCTGGGCTACGTTGAGGGTCGTGATGTTCTCGAGCCCCTGGGCGTGGAGATAATCACTCCAGTTGATAACCGGGCTCTCGGACGAAAGCTGCACGACGGTCATCTTGTGGAACTGCTTATAGGGATCGCGTCGCTCGACCCGGGTCAGCGATGCTCGCGCAAGCTCGTTCTCGATGCGCATGATCGTGGCAGCATCCCGGTGCGCCTTTTCCGCCGGCTCGCCGGAGAGAGTAAGGATCTTCTCGACATATCCCAGATAAGCCTTGCGAATCTCCTCGCTCTTGGGATCGGTCTTCAGGTAGTAGTCCCGATCGGGCAGGCCGAGGCCGCCAGCCGAGATCTCGGCGATGACGGAGCTTGAATCTCCAGGGTCCTGGGTTGAACCGGCGTCAAAGAAGAATGTACCCGGGGTATGCCTGCTGAGCGGGCCCAGATAGGCGATCAGTGCCTTGCGGTCGGAAAGCGCGTCGATGGCCTTCAGGGAGGGCTTGATGGGGGCGGCGCCGAGCTTATCGATCGCAGCCGTATCCATACAGGCCGCGAAGGAGTCGCCGATCTTCTGCTGCGTCGGGGTGCGATGAGCGGCCTTGGCGTCGGCATCGAGAAGGCCCCACAGGAACTGCTGATTCTCATTCGCAAGCTTGGAGTACACATCCCAGCGGGCCTGATCGGCAGGAATGGGATTCTTCTTCATCCAGCCACCGCAAGAGAATTTGTAAAAATCTGCACAGGGCTCTACGGTTCGGTCCAGCGACGAGAGGTCGAGGCTGGGAGAGTAAGGCATGGTCTCGAGCGGCTTCGGCGACGGCTGGGAACTCTGCTGGGCGAAGGCCCCCGGTACGGCAAGAAGGCAGGCACAGACTAAAGTAATCAGATTCCGCATGCAAATGTCCTCGTCTTCGCATGTTAGCGCATGAGATTTGCCGATTGAGCCTATGTTGTGTTTAGTTAGAGTCCCGGGATGAGCCGCCGTCCGGTTTTTGCCGGGCGCGCAAGCGGAAGGAGCAAATCTTGACATTCACGGCAAGCACAAGCACACTGCCATCATCGCTGTTGTCTGCCATTGACGACGGGCACACAAGAACTTCAAGGATATCCTTGGCCGACTCAACGACAAGCCGCGTCAGTTACACCCTGGACTCCACCTTGGACAGCGTGAACAAGATTGAGCAGACAGCGGAGCAATACGCACAGCGCGCCGGCTTCGACGAAGACACCATTCCCTACATCGCAATGGCGGTGCGGGAGGCGGCGGTCAACGCCGTCCTGCATGGAAATGCCTATGATCCGAACAAGCACATTACCGCATCGTTTGAAACAACATCGGATGACCTGGTGATTCGCATCACCGATCAAGGCCCCGGGCTCGATCCAAACACGCTTCCGGACCCTCTAGCACCTGAAAATATCCTGCGAGGATCAGGACGTGGCATCTTTCTGATTCGATCCTTCATGGATGAGGTAAACTTTCGCCAGTTGCAACCTGGCACTGAGCTGACCCTCATCAAGCACCGTACACCCGCGAAGTCGGGGACCTAAGGAGAACAGTAATCATGAGCATGAAAGTATCTACTCGCCAAGTGGACGGCGTCACTATCCTGGATCTGAGCGGACGCATCACCCTCGGCGAAGGCAGCGTAACTATTCGCGATGCCGTTCGCGACCTGCTGGCAAAAGGGCAGAAGAATGTTCTTCTCAACCTGGCCGATATCAATTACATCGACAGCTCAGGTATAGGCGAACTCGTCAGCGCATTTACCACCGTAAGGAATGCAGGCGGCGAGCTGAAGCTGCTGAATCTGACCAAGAAGGTGCACGACCTGCTGCAGATCACCAAGCTCTACACCGTGTTCGACGTCCGCGACGACGAAGCCACGGCGATCTCCTCGTTTACCCGCTAAACGCAGGGGCAACAGACAATAAGAAAGGGCCGTCGCTGATGAGGACGGCCCTTTCTTCGTGCCAAGGTTCATTCGGCTTCTGCTTATTTTGAGAAGTCGACCTTGGGCGCGACACTGTTTTCCGGATTCCCCTTGAAATACTCATCGCGGTAGTGGAAACCGGACATGCCGGCCCAGATGCTGTTGGGGAACTGCCGAACGTAAACATTGTAGTCCTCAAGCACCCGGTTGTAACGCTGGCGCTCGACCGCAATGCGATTTTCCGTTCCAGCCAGCTCGTCGTTCAGCCGCATGAACTGGTCGTTCCCCTTCAGATTGGGATATTGCTCCTGCAGCCGGAAAAACGGCCCTAGGGCCACGTCAAGCTTCCGGTTGGCATCGATGTTCGCCGCATGGTCCGAGCCCGCCGCAAGCACGCCGGCACGAGCATTTGCGATGTTGGTCAGGACCGTAGATTCCTCAGCCACATACCCTTTAACCGACGCTACAAGGTTCGGGATCAGATCCAGACGTCGCTGCTGCACCACGTTGACCTGTGAAAAAGCCTGGTTGATCGCTTCATTCTTCTGCACCAGCGTATTCTTTGTGCTGACGTAGCTTCCGCCTGCAAAGAGCAGCAGAACAATAATGAGGCCGACCACGCCCAAAACAATCCATAAAGGTTTCATGTTCTCTAAGTGTTCCCTTCCTTGAGCTTCGTTACGGGCCTAAGTGCTATCGGCTGTACTGTATCATCCCCGCGATACTGCTTTGCTGTATGACATTTTCTGCATGGTGGCGAGACAGTTAGGCTCAGAAGCTCGCTCCGCCGCCGCCAGACCTGCCACCGCCGAAACCTCCGAATCCACCACCATCTCCTCCGCCTCCTCCCCAACCGTCACGGTCGTCTCCTCCGCGATAGCCGCCCCGGCCCGCGCCTCCCATGATGTTGCCTAGAAGGAAGAAGATGAGACCAAGGTTCCCAGTGCGGGCCAGAAAGAAAAGCAGCAGCAGGACTGCTCCGCCGCCAAGAATAACCTGCGTAAGGCTGAGGGGGGTCGCCTCCTGCCGGACGACCTGTCGATGATACTGATGCGCGGGGAGCGTCAGCGTAACGCCCGCGTCCTTCGCGATAATGCCAGCGAGCTGCCGGACGCCCAGTGGCACGGCCGTGTTGTAATCACCCTGGTTGGCCGCCGGGACCATCGAACGACCGATATCGCCCACCTTGGCATCGTTCAGGATGCCTTCCAGCCCATATCCAACCTCAATGCGTCCGCGTCGCGGCGTCATCACCAGGACCATCAGCACGCCACGGTCTTCCTTATTGCCGACGCCCCATTTATCCTCAAGCTCGGTGGCGAACTCTTCGATCGACTGACCATCGTCGAGGGTTTTGATGGTAACGACGGCAATCTGGGCGTGCGCCTGGCGATCCACCTGCCCGCATAGCGTCTCCATCTCCTGCTTCGTCGTAGGCGAAAGGACGCCCGCGAAATCATTGATGTATCCGGTTGGAGCAGGAAGAGACTTTACCGACTCGCCGGCCAGGGCCATCGGCAGCACGAGCAGTAAAACAATCCCCAGCCATCGCGAGATACGATTCATGTTCCGCTTATTCTACGCCCACGATGTATTGCGGAAATGAAGATCGGACTGCTCCATCCTTCGAAGCTGCATATGAAAATTACTGCGCAGGCGGGGTTGTTTCTGCCGCTGGCTCTGCCGGACGCGAATGATGTCCAGGCATGGGAATTCCCCGCTCGCGTGCCATCTTGTCGGCGATCACCATGTGCTCGCGAATGACTTTCGCTCCATCGTCGAGCGCGGTCTTCAGGTCGGCATCGCCTGTACTGCTTGCCTCCATGCGAAACTCGCGTAGATCGGAGTGATGGTCCTTCACCATGTAGGTGATGTATTCCTTGTCGAACTCCTCCCCGGAGAGTGAGCTCAGTTTGTCGTATTCGGTCTGTTGCTCCTTGTCCATCTTTTTGGGCAGTCGGGCGCCGATGGAATCAGCAAGCTGCGCGATGTCCTGATTCAGTTTCGTATGGTCTTCCACCATCTTTTTACCGAAAGCTTTAACGTCGTCGCTTGCCCCCTTCTCGGCAGCAAGCTTGCCGAGCTCGACCTCTGCTAATCCACCCTGAGCAGCCTTACGGATAAACATCTTGTCCTTCATCTGCTGTGCCGTATCGCCCGGGGCGCCACTGGAGTCCTGCATGGAAGTCGTCGGAGGAACCGCATGACCGGGTTGGTTCGACTGGTTCTGAGATGCGGGGGGAGGCGTCATCGGATCGGACTGGGCAAAAAGCGGTGGCGCAAAGGCAACGACAGAACCAAGTACAAGGATTGAAAAAATGGAAGATTTCATACCGGGCCTCCTCGGCGGATCATTGTAACGCTGTACCAACTATCTGGATCGCTTCCTGGATGGGTGCAGGGGAAGGACCGAGGGTTGCCTAAAACTTTTCGCCAGTCGCGATATCCTTTCTGAGAAATGGAAAAGACAACCGACGCTACCGCCAAGCCGACAAGCTCCGAAGATATCTCCCCTGTGTCGACGTTATCGCCTCCCGTGGCACGTCGCGAACCGACGCCCACGATCCTTCACGGCCAGACACTTGAGGACGACTACCGCTGGATGCGCGATAAGGATTCATCAGAGGTCATCCAACATCTCGAAGCAGAAAACGCACATACAGCTGCAGCCATGAAGTCCACCGAAGAGCTGCAGGCGAAGCTCTACGCCGAGATGCTCTCGCATATCAAAGAGACCGACGAGTCAGTTCCCTACCGCGACCGCGGCTGGTACTACTACACGCGCACCGTTGAAGGAAGCCAGTATCCGATCCACTGCCGCAGGAAGGCCGTCAGGGAGACCTACGACGCCTCGCAGCCTGAAGCCATCATTCTCGACGTCAATCAGCTTGCGGAAGGCCAGGCCTTCATGGCGGTTGGCGGCATGAGCGTGAGCCCCGATGGCGAAAAGCTTGCCTACTCGACCGACAACACCGGCTTTCGCCAGTACACACTGCACATCCGTAATCTCGCAAACGGCGAGGAGCTTCCCGACACTGCTGAGCGCGTAGGCTCACTGGCATGGGCGGAGGACTCGCACACGCTCTTCTACACGACGGAAGATGAGGTCACAAAGCGCCAGGACAAGCTCTTTCGTCATCGATTGGGAGACGCGGCCATCTACGACGCGCTGATCTGTGAGGAGAAGGACGAGCGTTTCAACCTGGGCGTAGGAAAGACTCGCGACGGCAAGTACCTGATGATGGAGGCCGGAAGCCATACGACCAACGAGTGCAGCTATCTGCCTGCCGATACGCCCGGCGGAGTCTTCCTCGTCATTGCGCCGCGGCAGGACGAGCAGGAGTACTACGTCGATCACCGCAATGGTCTTTTCTATATCCGAGTGAACGATACGGGAAAGAACTTCCGCGTCGTAACCGTGCCCGTCGATGGCAGTGGCCGTGAAGCCTGGGACGAGTTTCTTCCGGAAGATAAAGAAGTACCACTTGAAGATTTCGACGTTTTCGACTCATTCTGCGTGCTTTCCAGGCGCGAAGAAGGATTGACCGCGCTTTCCGTCTCCCGGTTCGCGGCCGATGGAACCTTGGAGTCCACGCAGAAGATCGCCTTCCCGGAACCTGCCTATACGGCAATGGGGCACGTCAATCGCGAGTTCTCGACGACGAAATTCCGCTACAGCTATCAGTCTCTCGTCTCCCCGGCTTCTGTCTACGAATATGACATCGCGACCGGCAACTCGGAGCTGCTCAAGGAGCAGGAGATTCCTGGAGGCTTCGATCGCAGCCACTACGCCTCGGAACGGCTGTGGGCCACGGCCGGTGATGACGTGCGCGTCCCCGTCTCTCTCGTCTATCGCCGGGATCGTTTCCAGAAAAACGGCACGAATCCCCTCTACGTCTACGGCTACCGCTCTTATGGGTATCCACTTCCTATTGGCTTCAGCCCGGCCCGTCTCTCTCTTCTCGATCGCGGCGTCGTCCTGGCCTACGCCCACATCCGCGGTGGTGGCGAGCTTGGAGACGCCTGGCACGACGCCGGCAAGATGATGGTGAAGCGCAACACCTTCACCGACTTCATCGCCGTGACGGAGGCGCTCATAGCCAAGGGTTACGGAGCAAAAGACAAAGTCGCCATCGAAGGCGGTAGCGCAGGTGGACTGCTAATGGGAGCCGTCGTGAACGAGCGCCCTGACCTCTTCCACGTTGTGTTGTCCCACGTTCCCTTCGTCGACGTGATGAACACGATGCTCGACGCTTCCCTTCCGCTTACTGTCGCTGAGTACGAGGAGTGGGGAAACCCGAACGAGCCCGAAGCCTTCGCCTACATGCGGTCTTATTCCCCTTACGACAACCTCAAGGCCGGCGACTATCCAGCGATGCTGGTCAAGACCAGTCTCAACGACTCGCAGGTCATGTACTGGGAGCCCGCAAAATACGTCGCAAAGCTACGGACTCTGAAGAAGAACGACTCTCCCCTGCTGCTGCACATCAACATGGATGCCGGGCACGGTGGAGCCTCGGGGCGGTACGACTACCTAAAAGAGATCGCCTTTGACTATGCGTTCCTGCTGCGGGAGTTGGGAGCGGAGTTTTAAGAAGGAAAGCCGGGACGACCGTTAGACTTCGGTCGTCTCGGTCTCTTCCACCTTATCGCCCTCGCCGGGAGCCAGGAAGAGATTCATCTCCAGACCGTGCTGACGTGTGTAGAGATCGTAGTAGCGACCGCCCAGAGCGTAGAGCGATTCGTGAGTGCCACGCTCTACGATGTTTCCTGCTTCAACGACAAGAATCTGCTCTGCGCGGCGAATGGTCGAAAGCCGATGCGCAATGACGAAGGTCGTCCTGCCCTTCATCAGGTGATTCAGACCGTCCTGGATCATGGCCTCGGACTCCGAGTCCAGCGAGCTGGTCGCCTCATCGAGAATCAGAATGCGGGGATCGGCCAGAATCGCGCGTGCGATGGAAAGGCGCTGGCGCTGTCCGCCTGAGAGCTTCACTCCACGCTCGCCGACGATCGTCTCATAGCCTTCCGGAAACCGCGTCGCGAACTCATCCACGCGAGCGATGCGGCAGGCCTCCTCAAACTGTTCGTCGGTCGCAGTCGGGTGGGAGAACAGGATGTTTTCCCGAATCGTTCCGTCGAAGAGAAACGTCTCCTGAAGCACAACACCAAGCTGGCTTCGATAGCTTGCCAGCCGTACTGTCGCCAGATCGACGTTATCCACCAGCACCTGTCCCGTCGTCGCCGAATGAAAGGCGCAGATGAGGGAGATGATGGTCGATTTGCCAGAGCCCGATGACCCGACGAGGGCTGTAACCGTGCCGGGATGCGATTCAAAGCTGATGCCATGCAGAACCGGCTTGCCGGGATCGTAGGCGAAGGTCACGTTTTCGAAGGCGACTTCGCCGCGCACACCGCCAAGATCGTGAACGCGGCCCGGCTCGACGTCCTCAGTTTGTTCGTCAAGCAGTTCAGCGGTGCGATCCAGCCCAGCGGCGGCCTCGGTAAGCTGCGTTCCAATCGAGACCAGCTGCACGATCGGCGCGATCATGAAGGCAAGAAACATCACATAGGTGACATAGCCGCCGGTTGTCAGCCTACCGGCGACAACCTGATGCGCTCCCAGATACATCACCAGAGCCCCGACCACGCCCAGCACAACGGTTGAGGCCAACGACATCAAAGACTGCGCGGTGAGCGAAGAGATGACATTTGCCAGCAGCCGGTGAGCGCCCGTCGCGAAGACCTGCGCTTCGCTGTCCTCGGCGTGATATCCCTTGATGACGCGGACTCCGCCCAGCGATTCGGTCAGCCTGCCCGTCACTTCGGAGTTGATCTTCCCCCGCTCTCTGAAGATCGGCCGGATGGTCTTGAAGGCGCGTTGGAGAATGAGGCCGAAGATCACCAGGATGACAAAGGTGACCAATGTCATCTGCACGCTGAGATGGATGAGATAGCCAAAGGCAAAAAGCGCCGTCAGCAGACCACCAAGAAAATCGATAATCCCGGTGCCGATCAGGTTCCGCACACCCTCCACATCCGACATGATGCGAGCTACAAGGGCTCCGGTACGGTTTGCGTCATAAAAAGCGACTGGTAGCCGGCCGATATGCCGCTGCACCTTGATGCGCAGCTCCGCGATCAGACGCTGGCCTTCCTTGGAAAGAAGCTGCGTAAGCGTGTACGAGGTAATACCCTGCACCGCGGTCGCAGCAACGACCACTCCAATAATCAAAGGCAGCTGGTTCAACAGATGCTTGCCCATGACATTGTCGATCAGGTATCGGGTCGAAGCCGGAAGCACAAGGCCACTTGCCCGGTTGATGATCATCAGCAGGAAGCTGCCGCCCAGCAACAGGCGCCGTGGCTTCATCAGCTTCCACACCTCAGGAAGCACCCGCCGCAGGTTCGGCTTCTGTTTGGCTGGAAGGTCTGAGGAGTCTCTGGCGCCACGCGAGGGGCGATCGGCAGCTTTCATCCCGGGAGCTCCGAAGCTGGAAGGTCCGATAGAAGGCATCTTATTGGCAGTGTACGCCTGCTTGCGGCCAGGAGCACGTGTGGCCGTGGTGTCGTCGCAGAGATGGCAGTGTTCGTCCATCTAACACCAGATACTGTCCGAAAATCAGTTTTGCTTCACACGTGCATTGATAAACGAGCGCACACAGAACAGGACATAGATCAGGCACAGCAGCGACATCGCTGCTTTCTCAAGGACAGCTGCAGGATGCGGGTATTCTGTGCCGTGCGACAGACGAATCGCCTGGATATCGGCAGGAATGGTGCCAAGGAAAGCTAAAAGGGCCACCGTGACCGAGATATGCATCCAGAGCATTCGCTTCTTCGGATCCGGAGTATTTGCAAGGACGCCAAAGAGGATGAAGACGACCCCCACTCCTGCCGGAATCAAAGCCGTGGGGTGGGCACTGCCGGTGGAGACAAAGCCGATCACTCCCAGCAGGATGAGCAGCACTCCGAATACGATCGTCAACTTCGCCATAGACTTACGCTCCTTCATGATCACGCGAACTGTGAATCCTCAGAATACCCGATCGGTGGTCACTGCCACATCTCATGCCCGATACAGGATCCGCAACCGATCTTCTTTGCCAAACCAGCCTGAGGAAGACTAAGCTGCTGCACTATTCGAGAGACCTGCCTTTCCAGACAGGTCATTCCAGTCCCAGGAGACTGCCCGTGAGCGAACTGGCAATAGCGGTAGATTCGGTCCTAAAAAAGAAGCGGCGCGATATCTGGTCCACAACCCCGGAGACCTCTGTCTATCAATGCGTAGAGATGATGGCGGAAAAAGAGGTGGGCGCTTTGCTTGTTATGCAGGGGGACGAGCTCATCGGAGTCGTCTCCGAGCGCGATTATGCCCGCAAGGTGATCCTGCAGGGAAGGTCCTCGAAAGAGACGACCGTTTCCGAGATCATGAGCGCTCCTGCACTTTGCGTCTCAGCGGGTCATACGGTCGGGGATTGCATGCAGATCATGACGAAGAATCGCATCCGCCATCTGCCTGTGCGCGATGGATCCCGGGTCACTGGAGTGGTCTCCATAGGAGATCTGGTGAACTGGATCATCACCGAACAGGAAGAGACGATTCGTCATCTTGAGGCGTATATCTGCGGTCAATGAAGCGCACTAGACGGCTGCCGCTTTTTTAATCGCCTCTACGACTTCCGACGGCTTCCAGTCGTTGGTGGGATACCATGCGACGACTTTACCGTCTTTTCCGATCACGACGGTCGAGAGCGAGTGCGTCAGGGTCTTGTCCTCGGCGGGCGTCACTCCCACTGCAAAGAACTCATTCACCTTCTCAAGTTCCTTTGCCGATGGTGCGGCGAAGTCCCAGTGGGTGAATTTTTCCTTCGTATAGTTGCCGGTGTAAGCGCCGCCATAGCTGCGCAGCACAGCCGGAGTATCGTAGGCCGGGTCGAAACTGATGCTGAGCAAATGAGTCTTCTGATAGAGCGCAGGGTCTGTCGCGAGAGCCTTGTCGATCTCCGCGAAATTATGGCTCATGCGCGGGCAATAATCCGCCAAGGGGCAGCGCGTGTAGATAAACGTCGCAACCAGGACCTTTCCCCGGAACTGTTCCAGGTGAATCGTCTTTCCACTCTGATTCAGCAGACGGAAGTCGGGAACCTCATCCCCAGCTTGCGGGACGTGATATTGCTTTGCCGGCTTGTAGTCGGGCCTGGCCTGTGCGACGACAACAATGCTGTCCAGCACCGCATCGTGGTATCCCCCCTCATCCTGCTTCACATGGATGGCAGCTGTGATGGTATCGCCGGGATGCAGCTCACTCACAATGCTGGGGTCTTTCAGCTTGTAAGGCATCGTCATCGCTTCCATAAAGCCGGGGACGGCCTCATGGGCAAGCGTCACATGGGTCGCATCGGTGCTGATGACTTTGCCGCGAAGGGAGAATGTCTTCTCCACGCCTGCCGGCTCCGGGTTTGCGGAGGAAGCACTTTGACGGCACCCCGTAAACGAGACGCCAAGAACGACAAACAGAGTAGCGAAGAGAAAAGCGACAGGCTTGCGGGACACGAGGCAGACTCCTGTATCGATCATACTTGGGCGCCTCGGAGATGAGCTTTTCCAGCACGATCCGGCGTATAACCAAGAGTGTATGGAAGCGACCGATCTGCCGGTAGAGCTTGTTCAACCGATCGCCGATGCGCTCGACCGCGGGGCCACTGTGGTAACGGCCAATCAACGCGCCGCCCGCACCCTGCGATACGCGTTTGACCAGAGGAATCTTCAAGCTGGACTTTCAAGCTGGCAGCCCGCGGCGATTCTCCCCTGGGACGCCTGGGTTGCGAATCTCTGGCATGGCCTCCTCATCAGGGGAGAAGTTTCAACGCTCCTGCTGAATCGCGCCCAGGAACACAAGCTATGGCGCAGTGTTATCGCTGCGGACGAAGGACTGACAGCAAGCCTTCGATCTCCGGACTCACTGGCGGAGATGGCGGCCGACGCCTGGAGGATGCTGGTTCGCCACAATGGCAAGGATCGCCTACGCACAGGATGGAATAACACTGAGGCCAAGGCCTTCCAAAGCTGGGCAACCGAGTTCGAACGTCGCTGCCGAAGCCAGCGCCTGCTGCCTCGCGCAGCCCTTGAAGATGCTCTTCGAATCTCGCTGGAAGAAGGCCGCCTGCATCTTGCCGAATCGATTGCCCTGGTGGGCTTCGACGAGATAACGCCTGCGCAGAAAAGTTTGGTCGCGGCCTTTGCATCCTCCGGCACGCAAGTGGAGCAGCTTCGCGTCGCGGTGCCTTCCTCGAGCAAGGCACTGACACATGCAGAAGATCCAGCTCGCGAGACTGCTGCTGCAGCAAGGTGGGCCAAAGACCTCCTCAAAGAGAATCCCAATACGAAGATCGCCGTCATCGTGCCATCGCTCGAAAGCCGGCGCAGTGCGATCGATCGCATCTTTCGCGAGATCCTGGCGCCCGAGCTTGAAGATATTCAGGCTCCCAACCATGCAGAGCCATATGAGTTCTCGCTTGGCGTTCCATTGTCTGAGACGCCGATGGTACGGGTAGCGCTGGATCTTGCGCGATGGTCCCTCACTCCCCTTACGGTTGAACGCGTCAGCGCCTTACTCGTCTCGCCACTCTTCGCCATGGAGGAAGCCGAGCGGAGCGCGCGCGCAACCTTCGATGCACAAGAGCTTCGCCGAGCGAGGCTCCTGCGTCCGGAGATCTCAATAACCTGGCTTATCACTGCGCTGCGCCATTCCCGAAAACGACCGCAGCTCGCCAGACTGCTTCATGCGCTGGAGTCCATGGCCCGCGCGAGCGCGAATCCACCCCAGGAGTTGCGCACTCATGCTGCGTGGACAGATCTTATCCGCGAGCGATTGCAGGCAGCCCGATGGGGACGTAATGAAGGCGAAGACAGTGTCGAATTTCAGGCACGCCAGAAGTGGGAGAGCACACTCGACGAACTGGCGACGCTGGATTTTGACGGCGTCCGTGTCACCTTTGCTCAGGCGCTGGGCGAGCTCGAGCGACTGACGCAGCAGACCATGTTCGCGCCTGAATCCCATCATGCTCCTGTTCAGGTGATGGGGCCGCTGGAGGCCGGCGGGAGCAGCTTCGACGCTCTATGGTTTCTTGGCGCTGGTGATTTAGGGTGGCCGGTAAAGAGCGCAGTAAACCCTCTGCTTCCGTGGGCGCTTCAGCGCGATCTTGGAATGCCGGGAGCCGATCCGGCGCTGGATGATGAACGCTCACGACAGATCACGCAAAGGATCGCAGAGAGCGCATCGCAGGTTGTCTTCAGCTATGCGACGGAGATGCCCGAAGGCGTGCAGCGTCCGTCGCCGCTCTTGCAGTCTCTGCTACTCGAGCCCGTCGCGATCGAACGGATTTCGCCACCTGCGTTCGCGACCGAGAAGACCGAACCCGAAGAGTTTTCCGACCTCACCCCATTACCCCTTGTTCCCGATCAAGCGATTCAAGGCGGAGCGGAGATTCTGAAACTGCAGGCAGCCTGCGGCTTCCGCGCCTTTGCAGAACGGCGTCTTGGCTCGGCCGAGCTTCGCGAGATCGAGCTCGGAATGGATGCGGCGGAGCGCGGCAGCATCGTCCATCGCGTGCTGGAGCACTTCTGGAAACAGGTCCGCTCGCAGGCTGCCCTGAGATCCATGAACAGCGAAGACCGGGCGGAATTGCTGGCGCAATCTATCGAACATGGCCTCCGCCGAGCCGCGGCTGCCAGCACACCGGGCTGGGAGGAGGCTTACGTGGATCTTCAACGGGTCAGGCTGGCGACGCTGCTGAATCCATGGCTCGATCTCGAACTCGAGCGCGAGCCTTTTACCGTCAAGTTCAGCGAGGAAGAGTCCCGCGATGTACACATCGGCCCCCTGCGGTTGAACCTTCGTGTTGACCGCGTCGATGTCACCGAGGAAGGCGAGATCATTCTCGACTACAAGACTGGTGGGGCGAAGTCAGCGCAATGGCAATCCGATCGTCCCGACGAACCCCAGCTTCCTCTCTACGCAGTGCTTACCACTGCGGCGGAGCCCGAAACTCCGCTCGCCGATGTCGCCTTCGCGCAGATTCGCGCGGGCAAGGACATGGCCTTTGAGAGCTTCCGGCGCAGGATTACAACCGAGAAAGAGACACCGAAGCGTCGAAGCCTCTCTCTGGAAGAGCAACTGGTGGAGTGGCGCAGGGTTCTTGAAGACCTTGCGACGGCATTTCATCGCGGCGACACCAGGGTCGATCCCAAAAGCTATCCCACAACCTGCGCGCACTGCGCCCAACGAATTCTGTGCCGGCTGAATCCGGCTGCCTTTGATGAGGATTTTGATGAAGAAGCGCCCTTCGATTCAGGGAATGGGTGAGCTGTTCTCCTTTCCCCTTGAGCCTGAACAACCTGAGACACCCTCCACAGCGCCTCCCGATCGCGGCGAGCGCGAGCGTGCGCTGGATGTCACCCGGTCGTGGATCGTCGAAGCTCCAGCCGGCTCCGGCAAGACTGGCCTGCTGATTCAGCGTTATCTCAAGCTGCTGGCGCTCCCCGGCGTGGAACAGCCCGAACAGGTTCTGGCGATCACCTTCACCGTCAAAGCAACCGGCGAAATCCGCGAACGCGTCCTCGAACAGCTGGAGCGCGCCACCGGACCCGACAACACCATCCACGACTTCGAGCGCGAGACACGCGGCTTTGCGCTCGCCGTGCTGGAGCGCGATCGAAACCTCGGATGGAATCTTCGCGAACACCCACGCCGTCTCAACGTTCGCACGATCGACTCCGTCTGCGCCGAGATCGCACGCAGCCTGCCGGTGCTTTCCGGAAGCGGCTCGCTCAACCCCACGGAAGACGCCTCCGCTCTCTACAGGACCGCTGCCGAGCGCACGCTTCTACAGCTTGGCGGAAGCGATGTTGCGCTCAGCGATGCTCTGCGCCTGATCCTTCTGCATCGCGATGGCAACCTGATCCAGGTTCGCGATCTGCTGGCCGAGATGCTCGCCCTGCGCGATCAATGGGGCCGCCTGGTTCCGCTCGGCCACCAGATGCTCGAGGATGAGTATCTCGATCACACAGTGCTGCCGCAGATTGAACATACTTTGGCCGATGCGATCTGCTTGGAGCTGTCCAAACTCGCGCGGCTGATCCCGTCTTCCCTGCTGCATGATCTCTCCATGCTGGCGGCGGAGATGGGGAGCAATGAGGGATACGGCGGCCAGCCATCGCCTATTGCCGTGTGTGCAGGCATCTATCGTGCTCCAGGTGACACAGCCGAGGATCTGGAACACTGGCGAGCCCTGGCGCACCTTCTGGTACTCCCTAAAGGAGGCTGGCGAGCCGGTTTCGCACGCAACCATATCAACTTCGAAATCGAAAGACAGCATGCCGGGCGCCTGCGTGAGATCGTCAATCAGCTTCGCGAACGAGACGATCTTCGCAAGGCAATAGAGGGGGTCGCCGCACTGCCGCCTGCGAAGTATCCACCGGATCAATGGCGTGTGGCTAAAGCTCTCTTCCGGGTCCTCTATCGCGCGCTCGCCGAGCTGCAGGTCGTCTTCGCTGAGCGCAGCGAGTGCGACTTCACCGAGCCGGGCCTCATCGCTCGCGCCGCCCTTCGCGAAGGTGCCGCGCTCGAAACGGCCATGGGAACAAATCTTCAACACATCCTTGTCGATGAGATGCAGGACACGTCGACGAGTCAGTATGAGCTGATCCAGCTTCTGACTCAGGGATGGGACGGACGCAGTCAGACCGTCTTCCTCGTCGGCGACCCCAAGCAATCCATCTATCTATTTCGGCAGGCACGCGTAGAACGTTTTATTCGCACGATGCGGCAGGAGCGCCTAGGCGACCTCGAACTCGCCTGTCTGCACCTGACCGCTAACTTCCGCTCCCAGCGCGATCTTGTGCGCTCCTTCAATAACGACTTTGCGCAGTTGTTCCCTCGCAACCCGGAAGAAGATTCAGAGGAAGTCCCGTACGTTGCGGCGGAACCTGTCCGGGGGGCATCCTCCGAGGAATCGCAAAGCATCGTGTGGCACACACAGGTCGCGCCGTATAGGTCCTCGGTAGAAGACCGACGTCGCGACCATCGTCGTCGGGCGCGACGTGAAGCCATCGAAGTCCGTCGGATCATCGAGCGATGGCGTTCACACCCTTTGTCCATAGGCCACACCGCGCCGTTGAAGATCGCCGTGTTGGTCCGCAATCGAATCCATCTCGCGGAGATTGTGGCCGAGCTGAAGCGCGACGGGCCGAATCCTCCGATTCCCTTTCGGGCAGTCAGGATCGAATCCCTCGAAGAGCGCCCTGAAATTCTGGATCTCTTCGCCCTCACGCGTGCGCTTCTGCATCCTGCAGATCGGATTGCCTGGCTGGCCGTCCTGCGAGCGCCATGGTGCGGTCTCGAGATCGCGGAGCTCCATCTGCTCGCGGGAAAGGACGACTCCGAACTCTTCGAAAAAACCATCGAAGAGCTTATCGTGGAACGCGGTCAGGAACTCGGCGAAGAGAGCTGCCAGAGACTGGCGCGGATCTGGCCAGTCCTCCGGGCCTCTCTCAAACAGCACTCCCGCCTTTCGCTGGCCGAATGGGTGGAGCGGACCTGGCGCTCCCTCGGCGGCGATGCACCCCTCAGCGAGGAGCAGAAGAAAAACGCCACAACCTATTTCGAACTACTCGATGAGTTCGAACGACAAGGCGCGATCGATCTCACCCAGCTCCGGCTTCGCCTGCGATCGTTGTATGCCGAACCGTCTGCGGCAGCCGGCGGCGTGGATCTAATGACTATCCATGGCGCCAAGGGTCTCGAGTGGGATGTCGTGCTGGTCCCGGGGCTCGAAAAGAGAAGCCGCACCAACCGCAGCCGCCTGCTCACATGGAATGAGATGACCTCTCCGGACGAGAACTCGGCGCCAGTATTGCTCGCGCCGATCGCAGGCAAAGGCCGCGACTCCGAAGCGTTAAACCTATGGCTCACTCGCATTCAACGATCCCGCGAGGACGCCGAAGCTCGTCGCCTCTTCTATGTCGCCTGCACACGGGCCCGCGAGGAGCTTCATCTCTTCGCCTCTCCGGAACAAAACCAGGATGGATCTATCCGGCAAACCGCAGGAAGCTTGCTTCAGGCCGCGTGGCGCGCCGCGGAACCGCACTTCGTCGATACTCAAATCAGCTCCCGCCCCTTGATCGCACCAGTGATCCCTCTGCCTGCGCCGGTCGAAAGTCGTATTCTGCCAAGTCTTGCGGCGGAAGCCGATGAGCCGAAGACCGCCATCCTGCACCGACTCCCTTTGCAGTTTCGTCCGGCAAACCGGTTTCAGGATTCAACCACGATCAGCACGCCTTCGAAGCCTGCTTTTTCCGTAGAGAGATTCAAGAGACCGGAGGGATCTTTCGAAGCTCGCGCTTTCGGTACTACCGTGCACGCCTTTCTCGAAGTCCTCTCCATTGATCTCGCGACAGGCTCAACGACAGCGGCGGTGTCAGAGAAGATTGCCGCGTGGGCGCCACGAATTACCGCCTTTCTGCGCAGCCACGGCCTCTCGCCGCACGCAGTGGAACAACTTTCTGCTCGCGTGCAAAACGCGCTTTACTCAACGCTGCGCGATCCCGCCGGTGTATGGGTGCTGAGCAATCACAAAGACGGCTTCAGCGAACGCGCCCTCACATCATGGCAGGACGAGCTCTCCAACGTGCGCCTCGACCGCGTCTTCCGCGCTGGGCCTGAACCTTTCGCTCCCGGCGAAGATTACCTCTGGATCGTCGACTACAAGACCACTCCGTTTACCAGCTCCTCGAAGGAAGAGTTCCTGGCACGGGAGCAGGAAAAGTATGCTGCTCAGCTGGAAACCTACGCGCGAACGATGCTCGATACCGTCGCTCCCGCGTCAATTCGCCTCGGCCTCTATTACCCTCTGTTGCCGGGACTTACCTGGTGGGCCCTGGAGTCCGAATGAGCCCAATGCCTATGGGACTGGCGCCGTTGCGTGATGGCGAACATCGGCCCCGCGCACCCAGAAGATGACATCCTCTGCGATGTTGGTCGCATGATCGCCCACTCGTTCCAGGTTCCGGGAGATGATCAGGGCATTCAATGACTGCGGCGTCAGCTCCGGCTTCTCTTTGATCAGCGAGCTCAGGGCGTAATACGCGGCGTCATTCATGTTGTCTACCTGGTCATCCATCAGGAAGACGGAATCGGCCATCTCAGCATCGCCTTCGATAAAGGCCTGCAGTGCCTTGCGCACCATCGCCGAGGCCAGCTCAGCGAGCTTCGGAATGTCAACCGGAAGATCGATATTCGCGAACGCTCCCATCTCCCGTACTCGCACCGCGATGTTCACGGCCTGATCGCCTACACGCTCCAGGTCGGCATTGATGCGAATGACCGAGAGGATGAAGCGAAGATCGATCGCCATTGGCTGCTCCATCGCCAACAGGTCGAGCGCCATCTGGTCGATCTCGCGCTCCAGACGATTGATCGCCGGCTCTGAGTGCAGCACCAGTTCGCAGATGCTCAGATCCCGGGTACGATAGGCCTCGATCGACCGCTGGATGGCCTGCTCCGCCATCCCTGCCATCACCAGCAACCGCTCCTTCAACTCGTCCAGGCTCTGATGGAATTTAACGCGCATCAACCGAACCTCCCCGTGATGTAGTCTTCTGTACGCTTGTCGCGAGGATTGGTGAAGATCTTATGCGTCGAATCGAACTCGACCAGCTTCCCATTTAAAAAGAAACCGGTGTTCTCCGCTACACGTGCTGCCTGCTGCATATTGTGCGTCACAATTACGATCGTGTACAGGCTCTTCAGCTGGAAGATGAGATCCTCGATCTTTGAGGTCGAGACCGGATCCAGCGCAGAAGCGGGCTCGTCCATTAACAACACCTCGGGATCGACCGCGAGGGCACGAGCGATGCACATGCGCTGCTGCTGACCACCGGAGAGCGAAGCTCCGGACTTTTTCTTCAGATCGTCCTTCACCTCTTCCCACAAGGCTGCCTGCTTCAACGAACGCTCCACCGTCTCATCCAGAACGCGGCGATTGCGAAAGCCGTTCAGCTTGAGGCCACTGATCACGTTGTCGTAGATCGACATTGTCGGAAACGGGTTCGGCCGCTGGAAGACCATGCCGACACGGCGGCGAATCTCCACGGGCGAGGCCTCGCGATAGATATCGACATCACCCATCTTCACGACGCCGGTTGCGCGCGCAATCGGGTTCGTCTCATGCATGCGGTTCAGGCAACGCACAAAGGTCGATTTGCCGCAGCCCGAAGGGCCGATGAGAGCAGTGGCATGGTTGGCCGGAATATGCAGATTGATATCCTGCAGCGTGTGGTTCGACCCATACCACGCGTTCAAATCTTCCACTTGAATGCCGACTCCCACTAACTTCCTCCCTTGAGCATGCCGCGATTCGCGAAGATGCGGACGAGCGTCACCGAAACCATAATAAGAACGATAAGCACCAGAGCACCCGCCCACGCCAACCGGTGCCACTCGTCATACGGGGAGATGGCATACACAAAAATCTGCAATGGCAAGGCGGCAATCGGCTGGTTCATATTGAAGCTCCAGAACTGATTGCCGAATGCCGTAAACAACAGCGGCGCCGTCTCACCGGCTACCCGGGCAAATGCCAGCATGCAACCGGTAATAATGCCTGGCGATGCAGTTCTCAGACTGATCGAAACTGCCGTTCTCCACTTCGGCACTCCCAATCCCAAAGCTGCCTCGCGAACTGCGTGAGGAACCGTCGCCAGCATCTCTTCCGTCGTGCGCGTCACGGTAGGAATCATCATGATCGCAAGCGCGATACCTCCGGCGAAGGCCGAATAATGGTGTTGCGGCTTCACGACCAGCGAATAGATCGCAATGCCCATCACGATGGATGGAACCCCGTTCAGCACGTCGGCGGTAAAGCGGATGGCGTTTCCCAGAAGCCTTCCTCGGCCAAACTCCGACAGATAAACACCGGCGGCAATTCCAATCGGAATTCCCATCAGACTTGCCAGACCGAGAATGATGCCCGACCCGAAAATCGCATTGGCCATGCCTCCGCCCGCCTCGCCAACGGGAGCCGGAACATGCGTGAAGAACGCCAGATTGAGGGAAGAGGCGCCTTTATAGATCAGATAGAAGAGAATCGCCGCCAACGGTGCGAGAACAATGATCGTCGCCAGGATGGCCAGGCCGGAGACGATGTGATCGGCGGTGTAGCGTCGCAGTACATTCCCGCGCGACGGCTTGCGTGGATCGCCCAGCGGCTGTGCCTGAATCGGTTGCGTACTCATCAGGAGACCCTCGCTGGCGCGCCGCGCGTCACTGCCCACACCATCAGGCGGGCGATCGCATTGACCACAATCGTTACCAGGAAGAGCGCAAGACCGATCTCGATCAATGCGCTGTAGTACAGATCGCCCGTTGCTTCTGAGAACTCGTTGGCGATAACGCTGGCCAGTGTGTAGCCGGGGGCGAAGAGACTCTTGCTGATGTCGGGATGATTTCCAATGACCATGGTGACGGCCATGGTCTCGCCCAACGCGCGTCCGAGGCCCAGCATCACCGCTCCCACAATACCGATTCTCGAATTGCGCAGGACCCCGATGCGGATCATCTCCCAGCGTGTCGCGCCTAGCGCCAATACAGCTTCGCGCTGGCTGTTCGGAACAGCCGTCATAATGTCGCGTGTAAGCGACGAGATGATCGGCAGGATCATGATTGCCAAAATCATGCTGGCCGTCAGCAGACCCACACCGAAGTTAGGTCCCTCAAAGAAACCCGTCCAGCCCAGCGTCTTGACCAGAAAAGGGCCAACCGTGTCGCGCATCAGGGGCACCAGTACGAAGACAGCCCACAGGCCATAGACCACGCTCGGAATAGCTGCCAGCAGCTCGCTTAGGAAAGAGATCGGCGCCCGCAACGGACGTGGACACAACTCGGTAAGAAAGATCGCAACCCCAAGCGCCAGCGGCACGGCCATCGCAAGCGCCAGCAGCGACGTCATCAACGTGCCGTAGATGAATGGGAGCGCGCCGAAATCCCCAGAGACGGGATCCCAGGCCTCGCGAGTGAAAAACTTCCATCCAAAGGCAACCAGGCTCAGATGCGAGTTCTTGATCAGAATCCAGAAGATGAACAGTACGATGAGAAAGATGGTGCAGGCGCAAACGAGCATCAACGCCGCAAAACTCGAATCCGCCAATCGTCCGCTGCCGCGCGAATTCAGAAACTCACGGATCGCCGAGACCGGCTGCGAGACCAAAGGGGGCTTCTCTTCCATTGCGGGAGCCACAGGGACCGCGGTTCTAATGGGCGATGGTGCGCCGTGTTCTCTTTCAATACTCATACGACGGGAGAGAGATCATTCCTGGTCAAAAGGTTCAGTGTGATTGTATCCGGTAAAACAAGGCCGCCGCGCGAACTCGGCATCAAACTCGCGCGGCGGATTTACTTATTGAATCTGGGCGACGGTCTTGCGAACCATATCCTGAACCTGCTTCGGCAACGGAGCATAGCTCAGCCCTGCGGCCTCGCCTTCACCGTGCTCGAGCATCCAGCTCAGAAATCCCTTCAAAGCCTTCACCTTCGTCGCATCGCTCGAGTGCGTTGGGATCAACAGCCAGGTGAAGCTGGAGATCGGATACGAGGTTGCCCCCTGAGCATTGGTGATCGATACCCGATAGTCGGCAGGCATCGTCTTTGCAGCAGCTGCAGCCGCGGCGGTTACGCCATCAGTCGAAGCCTTCACAAACTTGCCCGAGGCGTTCTTCACCGAACCGAAGGACATCTTGTTCTGCACCGCGTAGATCAGCTCGACATACCCGAACGAATAGGGCGACTGGCGAACCATTCCAGCGACTCCCTCATTGCCCTTCTGGCCAATGCCGGTAGGCCACTTGACCGAGGTGTTCTTGCCCACCTTGGTCGACCAGTCCGAGCTTACCTTCGACAAATAATCGGTAAAGATGTAGGTCGTGCCGCTTCCGTCAGAACGGTAGACGGGAAGGATCGGCTTATCCGGAAGATTCGCTCCCGGATTGTCCTTGGCGATACGACCATCGTTCCACTTTGTGATCTTGCCTAGATAAATATCGGCAACAACGTCGCCGGAAAAATTCAGATCCTTGTTGACGCCCGGGATATTGTAAACAGGAACTACAGCCCCGAGAACCGTCGGAATATGCTGCGTCTTTACCTTGGCGGCCGAGATCTGCTCATCACTCATCGGACCGTCGCTCGCGCCAAAGTCGACCGTTCCATCGGATACCTGGCGAATCCCGCCACCGGAGCCAATGGATTGGTAGTTGATCTTGATGCCGGTCTGCTGGCTGTATTCGCTGAACCACTTCGAATAGATCGGGTAAGGAAAGGTTGCTCCCGCCCCATTTAGATTTTGTGCGCCGGCTCCGATGGCAGCGATCGCCAACACGCCTGCAACAAGTATGCTCTTTTTCACACTTCCCCCTCGCAAGTACGTGTGCAGCGTAAACCACACACACCTTCAAGTGTGAAGGGGGATTGTTAATGGAAAGTTACATCGTAGTGAAACGCCGAAAAACAAGCTAGATAGCGGCAGCATTCACCAAAGGCAAGATGAAAATAAACGTACTTCCAACGTTCAGTTCGCTCTCCACGTGAATCGTGCCACCCTGCGTCTGGACCACATGGCGAGCGATCGCCAACCCCAGTCCGGTCCCCCCGGACTCCCTCGATCTCGCCTTATCGACCCGGTAAAACCGTTCGAAGATGCGTGATTGGTGCTCTGAAGCAATTCCCTGGCCAAAATCCCGCACGCGAAACTCGACTCCCTCATCGAGCGGCCTGGCACTCACAATGACTCGACTGCGTTGTTCAGCACGCGATTTGCCATACTTGATCGCATTCTCAATCAAATTGCTCAGCACCTGCACGATCGCATCCTGATCGGCGAAAACCTCGCACTCTGTTGTCGCTCCGACTTCGAGCACGGCCTCCTCGTCCTGCACCAGGCCGCTCATCGCCTGAACAGCATCCTGGACGAGGATATCGGCTCGCACCGCTACAGGGTGCAACTCCTGCTCGGACGACTCGACCCGCGCCATCACCAGCAGGTCTTCCGTGAGCCGGTTCATGCGCGACGCGTTCTTATGGATCGTCGTCAGGAACTCGCGAGCCTGTGGGCTCAGATTCTCCTCATGATCCAGCAACGTCTCTACGTATCCGGTAATCGAGGTCAACGGTGTGCGCAGCTCATGGCTCACGTTGGCGACAAACTCCCGTTGCGTCCGCTCCACCTGTTCAATCCGCGTAATGTCGTGCAATACCGCGACGGCGCCGCCTCCAGGCATCGGCGAGGCGGCCACCTCGAAGATGCGTCCCGGCCGCAGTGAGGTCGAGCGCCTCTCGCTCAGCACGCGCTGCTCAAGGGCAACACGCATGCATTCCAGAACCTCGGGATCGCGAATCGTCTGCACCAGGGCATGGCCTATACGGACTGCGCTTGAAAATGCCATCCCCGGAATCAGCTTCTGCATCTTCTGGTTCGTCCACTGAATACGCCCTGCCTGATCGACCGCGACAACCGCATCCTGCATGCTGTCGATCATGGCCTCCAGTTCGCGCCTACTCTCCGCGGCATCGGAAAGCATAAGCTCCACGCGGTTTGAGGCTCGGGAGATCGCTTCCCCCAGACCCTCGAAATCGCTGAATTTCGAGTTGATAACGGGTCGGGTATCCGTTCCAATAGCATCTGCTGCTGTTTCGAAGTGCGCGATCTCACCCCGCAGCCGTCGAGACAATAGCAATGAGATCAAGACTCCCCAGAGCAACACAAGTGCTGCCATGAAGAGCCATCCTATGGACCCTATCGCGGCCACAAAAGCCATGCCTATCGTGATAGGAAGGAAGAACGAAAGGAATAAACCGCGCGTCACAGCCAACCTCTACGCCGGAACCTGTACCGTCTTTGGAACCTCGAACCGGTAGCCAGCCCCGCGCATAGTCTTAAGATACCGCGGAGTCTCCGGATCGATCTCGATCTTTTCCCGGATCCGCCGCACATACACATCGACCGATCGCGGCGTCACAAAACGAGCGTCGCCCCAGACGGCATCGAGCAGATGATCCCGGCTGAAGACCCTTCCTGGATGCCGGGCCAGGTAATCGAGCAGGCGAAATTCGGTGGCCGTGGTCGTCACCAGGTCCCCATTGACACGAAGCTGCATGGCGCCGGCATCGATCTCAATCGTCTCGAACTTGACGATGGAGGGAGTCGTCGGGCGCTCAAACCGGCGCAAGACTGCCTTCACTCGCGCCACCAGCTCGCGGGTCCCGAAGGGCTTGGTGATGTAGTCGTCCGCCCCCAGGTCGAGGCCATGAACGCGGTCATTTTCCGCGGCGCGCGCTGTAAGAAAGATGATGGGAACCACGCTTAAAGTCGGGTTCTGCCGCAATCTCCGGCATAGATCCAGACCGTCCCCCCCAGGAACCATGATGTCCAGCAAAAACAATGAGGGGGGCTGCCGCTCGGCATCCGGAAGTATCTGCCCTACAGTAAGATAAGGGCGAACTGTGAATCCTGCACTTTCCAGGTGGTATTGCACCAGCCGGGAGATGTCTGCATCATCTTCCAACAGAAAAATCGTCTGACTCAAAGGCTCGACCTCAATCGAATTACGGACGTTTCTAATCGAATTACGGGACGTTTCCGTCTATGAGCTTAGCGCAACACCAGTTCAAACTTTGCTAACGTACGATAAATCGTTGATGACTGTGTTGGGGAAAATGCCTGCGTATACTCAAAATGGCACCTCTGCTAGACTTGTCCCCTTCGTTCCGACCTAACCTGCGGTTCTTTCTGATCGGATGAATTCTATGGTACAGAACTCTCACCTCGTTCTCTGTGTTGATGATGAACTGGTCGGACTCAAGGTCCGAAAAATTCTGCTTGAACGCGCGGGCTATTACGTCCTGACAGCGATAGACGGGGCCAGCGGTCTCTCGCTCTTCGAGAAAGAACCGGTCGATGCGGTGGTCCTCGACTACTCCATGCCCGGAATGCATGGCGGCGAAGTCGCAGATCGCATGCGGCAAATCAAGCCACAGGTGCCCATTCTTCTTTTGTCCGCCTACATCGGACTTCCCACTGAGGTGACCTCACTGGTCGATCTCTACATGACCAAGGGCGAAGGAGCTCCCATACTGCTCCAGAAGCTTGAGAGCTTGCTGCAACAGTCCGTAAGCACGCGGTAACGACAGGCCTAGAACTCTGTGAACCTAACCCAGTTCAATCGAATTCTGCGGCAGGTCTTTCTCCTTCCCGTCATCGCTCTTCTGATCACCGCTGGGGCACTCTACCTGCAGGTACGCGGCGCCAACGAAACTGTCCGGCTCATCCAGGCAGCCGACACCGGAATTGCCCAGGCGGCACAGGTCGCGAAGCTCATCGTCGACCAGGAGTCTGGTCTTCGCGGTTATGAAACGACGGGGGACGACCGTTTTCTGGCCGATTTTCGTCAGGCCGAAGGAAGTATCCAATCCGAATTGGACAATCTTGCCTCCGTCGTTCAGCTTGACGCCGTCCAGAAGCATAACCTCGAAGACCTCCGCAACGAATATCAAAACTGGCACGATGCCTTCGCCCTGCCGATCATGGCCACCGTGCGAGCCGGGGGCCAGGCCAACGACGTCACCCTCAATCTCTACGGCAAGACGCTGATGGATCAGGTTCGCCAGGATATCGCGGCCATTACAAAGCACGCCGAGGAGCGTCGCTCGGTCCGGATCCAGCAATGGCACCGTCAGGTCCGCAACATGGTCCAGGCCCTCATCGCCATTGCCCTCGGCATGGGCGTGCTCATCGGACTTTTCACCCGCAGCCGCCTCAACGCCGTCTCCTCGGCCTACCGTACGTCGCTCGAGGTTCTCGGCCGTCGAGCAGAGGAGATCTTCCAGTCCGAGCAGCGTCTCCGCACCACTCTCGCCTCCATCGGTGACGGCGTCATCACCTGTGATGCCGAAGGCCGCATTCAGATGATGAATCCCATCGCCTCCGAGCTCACCGGCTGGACCCAGGCTGAAGCCGCCAACCTCCGGCTCGAGGAGGTCTTTCGCATCGTCAACCAGAAAACCGGAGAGGTCGTCGAAACCCCGGTCGCCAAGGTCAAGCGTCTCCACGCCGTCGTTGGCCTGGGCCACGACACTGCGCTCATCCGCAAAGATGGAACTCGCATCCTCATCGCCGACAGCGGAGCCCCCATCCGGGACCAGACCGGCGAGATCGTCGGCATTGTGCTGGTCTTCCGCGATATCACTCTCGAGCGCCGCACTCAGGAGACCCTGCTCGCGAACGAGAAGCTTGCCGTCGCAGGACGACTCGCCGCCACCATCGCCCACGAAATCCATAATCCTCTCGATGCCGTCTCCAACCTCCTCTATCTCATGCGCACCGGCGTCTCCGAAGAGGAATCCAAACAGTTCATCGACATGGCCGAGAGCGAGCTGGCTCGCGTCACTCAGATCAGCCGGGCCATGCTCGGCCTCTACCGCGAATCGCGCGCTCCCGTCCCGGTAGACCTCAAGGGAATCCTTGAAGACATTCTGCTTTTGATGGAACACCGCTTCCAGGAGCTCAACGTCGGGGTCCAGGCTGAACTTCCCTCATCGGTTATCGTCGACGCCTTTCCTGCCGAGCTCCGCCAGGTCTTCACCAACCTCATCGCCAATGCAGCGGAAGCCGCCAGCCCAGGCGGTCAGATCCGCGTCGGAGCGTCCCCGCTCAGCGCAACCCCCAAGATGGCTTCCGGAGCCGTCGTCGTCATCCACGACAACGGGGCAGGAATCTCTGAAGAGGTGCGCCCGCAGCTCTTTCAACCCTTCTTCACAACCAAGGGCGAACGCGGCACTGGCCTCGGTCTCTGGGTTAGCCGCGGCATCATCGATAAGCACGGCGGGTCCATCGAAATCGCCAGCGACACAAACGCCGTCTCCCATGGCACCACGGTCACGGTCTTTCTCGCGGAAAAACCCGCCATCGCCACCGGACCAGCACCTCCAGCGCGTTAGACGCCCGGCAAGACATCCTGCACTAAACCATCCGCAACTGCTCCGACACGATTCCCGCAGCTTCCTGGCAATCTGCACGACTCACGTCATAGTGCGTTACGAAACGCACACTGTGCGGTCCAATCGCGCTTGCCAGCACTCCTTTACGCTTCAGTGCCGCGCAAAATGCAGCTGCATCGCCCTCTCCGCGCAGGCTGAAGATCACAATGTTCGTCTCGACTGCATCGAGATCGATCTCCGCTCCAGCTTCGTTCGCCACCGACTCTGCCAGCAGCCGCGCGTTGGCATGGTCCTCCGCAAGCCGCTTCGTCATCTCGCTCAGAGCGATCAGCCCGGCAGCCGCGATCACACCGGCCTGTCGCATTCCCCCACCCAAAGCTTTACGGAACACTCTCGCCCGCTCGATCGCCTTGGCTGAACCCACCAGCACGGAACCCACCGGCGCTCCCAATCCCTTCGACAGGCAGAACATCACCGTATCGAACCCTGCCGTCAACTCGGCCACGCTCCGGCCCAGCGCAGTCGCCGCGTTGAAGACCCTTGCTCCATCCAGGTGTACCGGTAGTCCTACTTCCTTCGCGCCGCGCCAGACCTCCTTCAACACCTCCAACGAAGTTACCGTTCCACCCGCCATGTTGTGCGTATTCTCAAGGCACACCAACCCGGTTGGCTGGCGATAGTAGATCTTTGGCCCGATGGCACGACGAATCTTCTCCCAGGTCAGAACTCCCCGCACTCCTTCAACCGTACGAGCCTGGCAGCCTGCGAAGGACGCCATCATCGCCATCTCCCAATCCAGAACATGCGATCGTGACTCGCAGATCACCTCCTGCCCATGCTCCGTGTGCAGGCGGATCGCGATCTGGTTCCCCATAGTCCCGGTAGGCACGAAGATTGCAGCCTCTCTTCCGAAGACCGTGGCGGCCTCTTTCTCCAGCCGATTCACCGTCGGATCTTCTCCATATACGTCATCGCCTACCTCGGCCGCGCCCATGGCCTGCCGCATGGCTGGCGTGGGTCGTGTCACGGTGTCGCTGCGCAGATCAATCATTCCTGTCTCATTCTCCCGTTTTGAATCCAACTGTTCACTTATGCCGTTGCCGTAACCAGCAGCCGGCTGAAGACCTCGTTTGAAGCCATGCGGCCTCGTGCAGTCAGCAGGATTCGATCTTCATCCATCGACAGCAGTCCGGCCTCGCGCGCCTCGCGGATCCCTGGCATCACGCTCGCAACCATCTCATCGCCGAACTCCTCCTGCAATCCATTCAGGTTCACACCTTCGATCAGGCGCAACCCCAGAAACAGCGACTCCTCGAATGCCGCTTCCCTTCCAAGGAACTCCGGCTCCGGCCAGCCCGCTCCGTGCGGCAGAACCGCGAGAGGCCCTTGCGCATCGCGAGTCATATAAGCATCCAGCTCATCCGTGTTCTGGAATCGCACCGCGCCGTCGCCCGCAGGCAGCATGGAGTGCGCATCCAGACCAAACCCAATATAGGGCTGCCGCTTCCAGTACTTTCGATTGTGCAGCGAAGCATGGCCCTCCCGCGCAAAATTCGAGATCTCGTACTGCGCGACCCCACCCGCATGCAATATCTCGCAGCCCATCTCATACCACGAAGCCGCATCGTCTTCGGCAGGGAGGGTTCCAGCTCCATATCTTCCGCCCCCCGCAAGCACCTCGCGTCCCAATCGCGACTCCTCATCGACCTCCAGCATGTACATGCTTACGTGTCCAGCTCCGCTGGCCAGAGTTCGCTGCAACGATTCCATCCAGCTGGCTTCCGTCTGGTGCGGCAACCCGACAATCAGATCGACACCGATCTTCGAAACTCCAGCCGCACGAAGCCGTAAGATCTCCGCCTCGCACACTGCTCTCGTGTGCAGCCTGCCCACCGCCTGCGCCTCGCGATCCACAAACGACTGAACGCCCAGGCTCACGCGGTTTACCCCCTGCCGCAGAAGCTCCTCAAGGGTCTCGTCCGCAAGCTGTCCCGGCGCGCACTCCAGCGTCACCTCTGCATCCGCGGTCACTTCAAACTGATCTCGCAAAACCGTGAAGATGCTCTGAAACTGCTTCGCGGACAGCAAACTTGGCGTCCCGCCCCCGAAGTACACCGAATCGGCCGCGCTCCCAATCGCTGCTCCCAGCCTCGCCGCCCTCCGTCGCGCATCCCCGATCTCCGCACCCAGCCGATCCACATAGGCATCCATCCGCTCCGGGCCAAACGCATCCGAGGCAAAGTTGCAGAAGCTGCACTTCGCCTTGCAAAACGGAACCGAAAGATAGATGCCTAGAGGAGAATTCATAAGCGACGTGTCGAGATTATTCTTTCATGCCGCAGCTAACCCCCAAAAAACGTCATCTCGACCGGAGACGCGCAGCTTCATCGCGCGACGGAGTGAAGAAATCCCTGTATTTAGCTTTGTTCTTGCCGTTGTCCGTTTTCTCAACAACCTACCCGGGAAGTTTCTGGACAGGTCCTAAAGAAAACATTGACCAAAAATCTGCCGCGGCTACGCGGAGAGCGAAGCCCCTCGCCGCGGAAAGATCACGGAGAAGATCGTTCCCGATTCGCCCGCTTTATCACTGCTGCGGACGCTGATGCTTCCATGGTGTTTCTTCGCGATTCCTGCGCTCACCCAAAGTCCAAGTCCCGTCCCGGTCGTTTCCTTGGTGGTAAAGAACGGTTCGTATACGCGTCTCCGCGTCTCCTTACTCATCCCCTGCCCATTGTCTGCAAACGTGATTCGGACCCCCTCGCTTCCGTCTCTCCAATCCGTCGAAGGACGAATCCGAATGCGAAGACACCCTCCCTGCGGCATTGCATCCAGCGCGTTCCCGATAAAATTCGCCAACATCTGGCGGATCTCCCCGGCGTAGCAGACAAGAGGAGAAACATCGGGCACTTCGTTCACCACTTCAATCCCGTTCTGGATGAGCCTTCCCTGGTAAAGGGTAAGAACCGAGTGCAGAAGGGTGACGACGTTGACCGATTCGGGGGTATTCCTCTGTCTCCGGAACTGCAATGTTTGTGCGGTAATTTGGGAGATCCGCATCAGCTCCTGCTGCGCGGCTTCGATGTTTACCTTGGTCTCTTCGTCGGCAGTAAACGCCGCAAGATAAAGAAGGTTCGTGACGGCCTCCAGGGGATTATTGATCTCATGCGCAATGGAAGAAGCCAGCCGTCCCACAATCGCCAGCTTCTCCGACTCCCGAAGGGCCGCCTCCGCCAGCTTCATCTCGGTAATGTCGGTGCAGGAACCGATAAACCCGAGGAATTCCTCCGAGGGGCCAAACCGTGGCAACCCATGATCGAGAACCCAGCGGTACACTCCATCATTCCGCTGCAGCCGATATTCCATCTGGAATGGCCGGCGCCACTTAAAGTGTTCCGTCGAAACCTCCAGATAACGATCAAGATCATCGGGATGAACTCCCTTGGCTCGCTCTTCTCCAAGCTCCTGGGCCAGCGAGCGTCCACGAAATTCGAGCCATGGCTTATTGAACCAGGTACTCCGTGCATCTGCTCCAGACAGCCAGATCAGCACCGGCGCAGAATCTGCAATCTGCTGAAAGAGGATTCCATCGTCGGACAAAGGCACTCTGTCATCGGCATCTCTCAGCTCTTCATTCACAGAAAGAATCCCCTGGCATTCGGTCTCGTGAGGTAAATATCCATTGATCCGTTCCATCTTGGATGCGCCTCTCCGTGCTTCAGGCTGCACCCTCCCCTTGCGTATCTATCCCTGCCTCCCCCTTTAGTCTCTGCGTATCCACTTACAACCTGTTCAATAACATAAAAACCTCATCATCTCGACCGGAGACGCGCAGTTCCGCCGCGCGGCGGAGAGACCCATGTACTTATCCTTTGTCCTTGCCACTGCCTGTTTCTCCTCTAGAATCCACAGGCTAGCCGGGAGTTTTGGACAGGTTCCTTCGAGGATGCCACCCCTCTCAGATGCTGTCCTTCGCCTTTTATGCGGCGTCCAACGATTTACACTAGCTTCTGGTGGATAAATAACTATGGTCTGGACCCTAGCCCTCGCCCTTCACTTCCTTCAGGAAGACCCCGCCGCCGTTCCTCCGGCCAATGTCGCGAGCTCCAGCGCAATTGCCGAGATGATCCACAACAGCGGCCCGGTCGCCTTCACCGTGCTCGTCCTTCTTCTGCTGGCGAGCATCTTCTCGTGGACAATCATGCTCTCCAAGTGGTCCAGCTTCGGCCGCGCCGACAAGCAGAGCAGGCGCTTCCTCCGCGCCTTCCGAAAATCGACCCGCCTGAGCGAGATCGCCACCGTCGCCGAGCAGTTTCGTCCCAGCCCGCTCGTCTCCGTCTTCAACGAGATTCACGACGAGTACCAGCGACAGAACGGCGGACGCGGCCTTCCCCGCAATCCCGTCGCCCTTGAGCGTTCCGCCGCCACCGCGTCCTCCGAAGCCCTCACCGTGATGGAATCACGCATGACCTGGCTCGCCACCATCGCGGCCATTGCCCCCTTCATCGGCCTCTTCGGAACTGTCTGGGGAATCATCGACGCCTTCCACGGCCTCGGCACGGCT
>Ga0193743_1000430_pt1 | contig 33274 bp, 39 predicted proteins | sample L2c2metaG_FD_143038 | JGI IMG/M metagenome (GOLD analysis project Ga0193743, IMG submission 143038) | Soil microbial communities from a riparian zone of the East river system, Colorado, United States - L2c2 | ecosystem: Environmental > Terrestrial > Soil > Riparian zone | place: USA: East River...
AATGATACAGATTCCATCTTTCGAGAGCCTTGAGGATTTTTTTTTCATAAACAGCCTTGGTACCGAGGTCCATCACAGTTGAAAATGGCAATGACATGTCTTCTCTGCTGGACCTTGAACCGATACGATTGATATATCGAAGACCTTCCAAAAGACATGTAGGGACCGTATCGACACACCTTCGCTGCTTGCTCATCGACACGGCCCCTTCTAAGTCGGACCTTTCACTACATGTTCGTCTCGAATATACGGGCGCTCTCCTCATAACGACAACCTATTGGAAATTCAGTGACAAATACCCTTCGACCAAATAAACATCCCCAGCCTTAACAATCTTGCAATGCAACATCAGTTTGTTATTTAGATCTCTTGCCGCCTTCATCGGGCGTCACCGCCGGCTTACAATTCGACCACTTCTCGCATATCCCTCGCGACATCCCGGCATCCATACAAAAGTCTTTTTCCAAAATCACAATTCTGATCGTTAACGCCACTGGTTTAATGTTTTCACCCCATGGTCTTCTAGCCAAACTCCTGTATTATGGTGGGAAGTAAATTTCACTTTTATAATCCTGGTTTCCAGCGGAGACAGTTCGAAGTCTTGTACATAAAACCCGACACCGTATTCTTGGAAGCTAGTTTGGCATATCTTCTTGCATGGATATCGCTGTTCCCTATGCTTGGATCCTTGGCTGTAGATAACGTACACGGATCATCTGATTCTTAGGCAGGCTGTCGGCATGCACAAAGGCTTGGCACGCTCAAGGTCAACAAAACCATTTAAGTACTAGGCTGTACTATGTTGTCGAATTCAAGAAGTGCCGTGTATTTTAAACAGCTCACCTGTATGCTATCCCTGCAATCACATATATGTCCTAGTAAGTTTTTATAAATATGCTTCATCTTCGCACCCGACAACACTCCGACAACTAGGTCATCCCTCAGGATATACATTAACCCTCAGTACTCCAAATTCTCGAAAACGATGGAATCGCCCACCAATTTTGTGTCAGATACCAAATATACACCAGTGCTTCGCAAAGCCAGTACTATGTACATGTATTCAATACACGCAGAGAGGTGGGCGATGGGAGCTGGCACTGAGCTGGCGGTGCTGTTTCTCGGAATTCTACTTTGGAAACTCTGATAGTGAGGCGTGCCTTCTAGAAGAAAATGCACAGGATCGCTGTACGCTCTTCTGACAAGTTATCCGTTTCTCTCTCCCGTTTTTGGTCTCATAGTTTACCAGTAGCAATACCATATTGTGCGTGGGGACTCGGAAAAGTTGAAAAAACTGTCAAGTATCGTCGTAGCTAATCTGCTTCTATGTTGCCATTTTCCTCTCCCCAGCGTATTGTATCTCTTTTATTAGCACAGCCTAGGCAGAGTATATAAAATGTTCCTGTATCTTAGATCTATGCACAGCTAAAGAATATCGCATTACGTAACGCCATAAAATATTTTCCTTTATAAGAACCTGTCGATAGACATCTTTTCGCTACAGCTACCTCCTCCTACCTTCCTACTACCCTTCTCACCCACAATGGCCCGAGATCGTTTTTACACGCACTATGAGCCCTCCTCTCCTCCTCCTTCACCTCCAGCGTCCGAACCAACCAATACACTGGCGGTAACTTCGTTGCCAAGGTCTTTTTTTGACCCCCTCATTTTGAATATGCTGCGAAATCATTTCGCATCTTTTGGTGATATCAACCAATGGGTGCCTTTACCGGGCTTTGGGCGGATTATCATTGTGTATGAGTCCGAACATCATGCAGAAGCCGTGAAACAGCAATGTGATCCTATTCTCTTGGAGAGCACCCCAAGCCAGTGAGCATTACCTCGTACGATGTTCTCTTCATTTTTCTCATACTTTTTTTTTCCCGTCATATCATTAGTCCTCGTATCATGCTACGCGTTTTCCGCGCTGATCCGAACCCACTCATTCGACACGGAGAACGATCATGGATCCCTCAAACCAACTACCTACAACCCCCCACTGTTGAGAAAAATTTCCTAATTTCTCCACCAGGTTCCCCTCCCGTTGGCTGGGAACCCATCAAGGAGGATCCACCAAACGCTACTCCTCTCGCAGAAGATCTAATTCACGCTCTGCGAAAGCTGCAATGCTACAGTGAGCGACCTGCATTTGAGCAGCTCTTAGACCCCCTCGACGGTTCCGGCGTTGGCGTGTACGTTGAAGATTGCGATGCCCATGATACTCGCATGGACATCTTAGAAGACGACTGGGTGTATGGCGAATCTGCTCCTGCCCGTGAGAAATGGCGACCGTTCGCGACTTCTATGCCTCCAGCTCATTAAACTTTGGTTATTCGGTGAATTTCTCGAATGTTGCCTCGTTCTGTCTCGTTTTCTTCTCTCCAATCTTTGTTTTCTTTGATGATACTTCATCAGACCTGTTCCGAGTTCGCCTTGAGGACACTTGATATTGCTTAAAATAATTCTGATTTGCCTCTCTTGTTCCTCTATCGATTTTCCTTGATCTGCCTGCTCATTCCTCATTCTAGGTTTAAATTATATTGTTTGTGATGTTATTGCTATGTGAGTACCATTTTCAGCTTCATTGAATCCGGATGAATACCATTCAGACCTGTTCTGATCCTTGTGGAGACAAACGAATATTGCCTTTGATTTCTGATCCTTCCTTCCCTCTTTCGTGTCATAACTACAAGATTTGCGACTAACATGCTTATTTGTGATCCTAGGATTCTATATATACAAAAGGACTTGAATACCTCTATGCACACTGTACTCACTCATATCTACATATGCTCTATAATCTTCCCAGACCTTGTATACAAATAATTCTTGGCACGACTTACGGCATTTTTTTTTCTTGATTGTTTCAAACCATCTCCTGGCTCGGAGCAACATACGGAATTGACCGATTGTCCCTTCGAATTTCACACCCTCCCGACGCTAAGAAGTTCACGTGGAGATATCTTCCCGAGTCCAGAGTAAAGATATTTTTGAGTGACGGGTATGCCATTGTCAGGTGTTATCCGAAGTTACAATTTCAATTGAATCAAATTAATTATCAACTTGATAATGCAAAAAACGGGGTTCCGCCATTGGTTTCTTACCCCAAACAACCATCTGTCAACTCTTTCTGATATCTATTAAAGATATGAAGCGTTGGAGTCGGACGAAACGTGGGCACAAAGTGTAACCTTGGACGATTGAAATTTGCACAACGACAGCCAAGGCTGCAGTTCATGCTACTTCTACCGAGGTCTGGATTGGCATATTGAAGATGGCAGACGCCTACACCGCGGTTACGCATACCAAACGTTACGTGATAATACTTATGCAACATAATGGTTACTTGGACCTGTAATGTGATTGTGGCAGCGATCCCAGTTGCTGTTGCCACCGACGCCATGAGTTACCCCACCTAATGGCATTTCTGAGCTTAAATCTGGGGCAATTATCTTAATTTTAATTTTATTGTGTTCGAATATCTATGGTTGATCCAAGCTCTTGATCCCTTGAAAAATGCGTACATAACAGGTTATCAAATTCTTTCCAAAAGTGAAAATTATAAAAATGTATATGATCTATAGACTAAATAAAGAACGAAATTTTTATAATTATACTTTACATAAAGGTCAGGATATATTGCACATGTTTCAGCGGCGCATCCGACGTTTTTTCAGCAAACTAAAAATGATTGAAAGGATGACATGATAAAATGACAGAAAGATCATGCACGAAATGATGATAATGTCCGTTTTTGGAATCTAGTATGGCGAGGCTCAATCAAATCGCCTCTCAATCGTGAGTTGGACATTGATTTTATCTAGTTTAAAGATATCTTTCTTTACGCAGGTTCAACGAGCGACAATCACGGGGCCCTGGTAACGCTTTTTCCCCTATCCACTGCAAGCAAGGATAACTGTATCACTACTTGTCACGTGCACTTTGAAGCAAGGACAAAACACGATTCATAAACCCAACATAAACCCTCCTCAGACGTTTTACCCATTGTAAAACGTCCCGAGGAAAGACACAACGAAGGAGGAATAAAAAACGAGCCTCATGGCTTTTTTACCTTATCGTTCCCTGTCTTTCCCGGGTTAAATCAAGGGTCTCCTTTTTCGTTACCCCCACTTCCTATATCCTGTCATTTTTTTTTATCTTACATCAGCTGTACCTAGATAGAGATAAGATTTTCATTAGGCCGTTCGGCTGGCCTTAGCGCCGCCGAATCGGTTCTGACATCCTTTGGCAAGTCAAACATATGGATCATCCCTTGACATTGCCTTTGACGGCAATACCCCAGACTAAGCCCCGCAGTGTCTCAATTAGGCAACCGTGGCCTCATTGAACTGCCAGTGGTTTCCCTAATATTAAAAATTTCCGAGGCTGACCTATATTTGATGCCGGAAAAAGACAATAGAATCGAAGGTTATGTGGAATTGAGAGAGAACTGATATGATATCAGTGAGACTTGGATGATCAATGATATTTATTTATTTTAAGATGCAATGATTGGGGCAAAAAAACTTCGGGTTTTTGGACTAAAACAAGGGGTCCTTGATCTATGAAAAAAAACGAGCTGTGATTGGGCGAGAGGTCCAAGCAGCATAGGGAAATTCAAGACTGGTGTGATAGGTCAAGAATAGATTGTGTCGAGTCACGAAGAAAGAATCTGAAAGGGATGTAATTATTGAAATGGAGAGACATACTGTGAAAAGGGGACTGGAGGGTGGGCAAAAAGAAGGATAGAGCTGCTCCGATGTCGGGCACTGGGGGAAATCTAGATTGAGGTATTTGGTAAGGAAAAGAAATGCCACGCCACAACCCAAATCTTCAAAGTCCTATGTTCACACTCGTTCCTCGTGTTCGCTTAGAATAAAAGCTATGTACACCGAATTGCTCTAGAGTTTCGTAAAGTTTCCCGTTGGTTCCGTGTAGGTTTCCATGCCTCATTCTCTGGGGATCTTTCCGTAAAATGGGACATAGTACTATATTAGTAAGTTTTTCAGAACCCAGGCTTCTGGGTTTTTTTCAGTTTTCGCTGGTCACGCAGGCTGAAGGAACTATTTAAAATGTAGTGCCAGGACTCTAGACCGTGACTCTACCACATTGAAGAAACGATATCGATTGAAATTTTGGCTATGAACTTGATCATGATGAGCTATACTATGTGCCACTATGTATGACTCTTTTACAGAATCCCTTTGAGATGAATATTATATGACAATCATGAAAGCTACTTTTCCCGTAGACGTTCTTCCACTTCTGCTTTCTTGCTCTGAAGAACCTGAAGTTTCTCCTCCTTCTTTGCGTCGTACGCGACAGTTGTCTGATTAAATCTATTTCCAATTGAATATCAGACGATGCAAAAGTTTAGATTAGGAGAGTGCTTACGGATTTTCCGGCGATTTCTCGAATTGTTTGTGTAGAAGGTCCTAAAAACAAAAGGATCAGCAACTGCAACTCCAGTCCAGCTAAGACCAAAGAACAGACCTTATATTGCTGCAACCGGAGACCTGGACGCTAGGAGAAATATATTTTATCAGAGGTCTTCATCAAACCCATCAGTGATCACGATAATCACCTCTTGCTTGATGTTAGGAAGTTCACGTTCCAGATATGCTTCGTATGCAGCCTAAGGAGAATAATACATCAAACTGGACTAGCAGTAGTGGTGATATCTAGACGTACCTTGAACCGACGCTATAGATCACATTAACATCCTTCTCAGATACTAAGCATATTATATAAATGCTTACTTCTGGATGGCGCTCGATACCAGCTGCTTGTTGACCAACGCTTGCTTTATCCATCTTAGCTGTAACGACTTCAAGCAGATCAAGAGCATTGTCGATTCCAGTAGCTGCATAACTTTCTACCGCTGCGGGCTCCTCGGCTGTTGGGTTGGTAGGTTCAGGAGATAAACCACCGCCTGCAGCGATTGCGCCAGGTCCGGCTGGTTTATCTTTACTAGTTGCCTTTTTCTTTGGCGCAGCTTTGGGTTTGGCAGCTACTGTTGCCTCTTCTTCAGCCAGAAGTCGAGCATTCTCAGCCTTACGAGCCAAGTCAGCTTTTCTTTTCTCCTCTTTGTCCTCTTGCTTTGATTTTCCACCTTTCACATCTTTGTCTTTCCATCCCTCAGCTTCCTTTCGTTCCTGTGGATTGGGCGTGATGGAGTCGGCGATTAGCATAAAACATGAGATAGATATTCAATGAAACCTTTTCAGCAGTGGCTTGTTCTTGCTTCTTGGCTTCATTTTCCGCCTTTTTAGAGCGGCCGCTCTCTTTCTTTGCGTTACCACCTTTTGGAGGCATGATTGCTAGTATGGAGTCGAGCTCAGATCAGATCAGGAGATTGCGAGAGATCTGTCAGACGTGCAGTGGATTTTCGACCTAAAATCCAAATATCAGTGCTGATAGATGTTCAGATCATCAGCGGGTCGACGTTACAAAGTTGGCGGTTAGCAGACAAGATGGTCGAACCTTCAATGAAGGAATCAGAAGGGATCTTATCTTATCTCGGCATGGTCGGCTAAGGCATTCCACAATCTGATCATGCTCCAACAGGCCATTTACCTCTTCGGCTACATTGTACAATTGTAGCTAGTCGCCAGTTGATGCTATGCATAGATACTTACACCTGGACCACCGTTGGTCGCGGCTTGATGACAGGATCGAGCTCCTAAAATATCGCTAACGACACACTTCAAATACCGGTTGTTCAACTTTTCCTTGTCCCTGCAATGTTGTCTGCTGCTGGTGACAGGAAGTCACTTATAAAATATACCCCTCTTCCGCTCTTCCAAATAGCTATTCTCCTTCTTCTTAGGTTCTGTGAAGCTGCTTCAACCTTTGTCATCTTTCCTTTTTTAAACGAGGTACGTGTTCACTGATTACATCTTATCGATTGGCCTAAAGAATATGTAGCTCCTTACTTCTGCAACAGGTGGAGATGGGAAAAAAGTTGGATATTATGCTGGCTTGATGGTCCGTCCGTTGACCAGCGAGCGCTCGAGAGTGAGAGTGATATTTTATTACAGGATGCCATTCGTCAACTAGCATCCCTTGTGACGGTCATGTTCTGGAGTCGCATGTCGGACCACATAGGAAGGAAACCAATATTATTGCTTGGAACGTTGGCTCTGGCCATCTCTAATCTATCTTTTGGCCTTTCACGGTCTTTCTGGGCGCTGGTCGTCAGGTAGTCCTTGAATTCTAAACCAGAACATGTTCACTGACATCACCGTTTCAGTCGTTGTATTTTCACCGCATTTAACAGCAACAATGGTAAAAGCCCCCTAAGAATTTACATTCAATATAATTAATCTGGTCTGTACAGGCGTCATAAAGAGCATTATTGGCGAGATTACAGATCATACCAATAGCGCAGACGCATTTGCTATGCTTCATGTTCCTTGGGCAATTGGCACTTCATTTGGGTATGAAATTTACCATTTTTTTTCGGAAATGAAACTATCTCATAGCCGCTCCTCTTACCTCACAGCGCATTAGTGGGAGGCTGGCTTGCGCGGCCTCATGACCATTTCCCAGAGATGTTTCATGGTCACATATGGATAAGCTACCCATACTTTCTACCATGTGCTGTCTTGGCCGTCGTTGCGCTCATGGGAGTTGCAGTGATAGCTGCGTACTTGAACGAGGTTGGTCAATTTCTCATTTCTTGGTAGACTGCACTAAAAGGTCATTCTCATATCGTATCAACAGACAGTAAAAGGTGGATATTTTAGTCGCGTCACTTCGCTGAGGAGAGATGATGCCTCCGAGCCTTTACTCGGCTCCTCTCGAACCTCTCGCTCGGGGCTTCCAACTACGGATTTCAATGAAGAACCTGTTCCTTTGAAGCATTTGCTAAACTTCAGGGTACTCATACCCGTTACTAGTTACGTCTGTCTCGCCGCCTTGCATGCAGCATCAAACGCTATCCAACCACTTTTCCTCGCCATGCCCGTGAATATCGGTGGTCTTGGCCTTACTTCCCGTAATGTGGGTTTCATCTTGGGCATGTATGGTTTCGCAAACAGTATTTTCCAAATCGTCATGCTCGGTCGACTCGTTCGTAGGTTTGGCGTCAAGGCTATCTTCGTCACTTCCATCTCCGCTTTCATTCCTATATACACATTCTCGCCTGTGATGAACCTCCTCGTGCGAAGGAATGGGTTCTCTTACGTCGTCTGGGTTATTCTGGGTTGTCAATTATCAGCTTCTTTGGTGATGGAGCTTGGATATGGTGCGTAATCAGCTCAAAAGCCACGAATTCTCTCCAACTGAAATTTTGGAACAAGGCTGTATTTACATGTACATCACGGCTGCATCACCCAACAAGCGATCCTTAGGTGCTACTCATGGACTTTCACAGACTTTAGTTTCCATAGGTCGAATTATCACACCGGCCATGGCAAGCAGCCTACTTTCATTCTCAATACAACACCATATCCTGTGTGGATATGCTGCATACATGGCCCTCGTCATTATGACCATTGGAGGGATCGGTCTTGCTTCTAACTTGCCCAAGTCACTAAATTCGATTGATTATTGAAGAACCTCTATGTCTCGTAAGGCCGAGAAAGCCGTGGTGGTCGAAAGGAGAGGATTTATAGTAGATAATTTAGCAGAGTCCTATACCTATTATACTAGTAACCGCTTGCAGTTTCGGAGATAATCTTATCTCGTGATCTCTTGATCAACCTTTCAGATATTGGCAGTTCGTAACTGCCTCAAGGCAATCCTCTTGTTGACACTGACGTTACTTAACCCAGGTTGACCCACTCTGATTTAGAATCGCACAACATCTCTGAGAGTTACCACAAAGAACCGATTCTCTGCTAATACTTAGTTGACCTTTCAGAGAAACATCCACTACTAGCCAAGCTTCAAGAGCACATTCTCATGGATAAAGTAGTTAACAGATGGGCCCCAGGAGCTTCTTGTGCGTTCGCATCTTCTATCAAAACCACATGGGTATCCAAACAATTCGAACAGATGGACCAGTCCTATCGCAGACCGATCTATATCTCCTTAACACGGAGCTCGATGTCAACCCAATCCTCGAGGGCAAAGTCCCAAACTACCAACTTCAATTTCACCTGGTTACTGGTCTGCATCGCTAGTTCCCCCTGGGAATACAATGATTGACAACTGAACAATTGACATAGGTTTTGCTACGTCAGTTGCGCGAGCTCCCGAGGCTGATGGCAGTATCATGGGAAAGGATGAACCTGCCACCCTTCCCCGCATATCTCAACTCATCGTCATCTCTCGACTATCTCCTTGGTGTACTATCATCACGAGAGAGTCAGGGGTCACGGTGGCCGACGTTTGTTCATCGATATACAAAGAGTACGCCTTGCGTCGCCTATTTTCACAATTCACTGGTGCCCATATTATCATCTTCATCTAGCTATACCGATCACGACATCACAGAGCCCGAGTTCAACTCGCTGAACCCGAGAAGCCAAGATCAATTGAGGCGAAGTGCAGCAGCCAATCTTCAAAACTCTCAACCTCAAACACAACCATGGGGATACTACACCCCCGCTGCGCAACCTGAGAGATTAAGACGTGTTGGTACGTTCCAATGGATTCTTTTCTTTTTCTCCATAAAGATCTTTTTCTTCTCTCTCCTGTAGACTGGTTGCGAGAGAGAGTATATTTTGAGGGTTTATCGAGGGACGACAATTATGCCCGGCAACGTCTAGGTTATAGGGCGCCAAATGTTTTTATTATGGACCTGACTTCCTGATTTGTTGGAAGTCATCATAAGACCCGTATTTCTCCTTGGTTTCGCTTGATTGATTGCGAATAGTCACTGCTTGAAATTGGAAACCATCAGTGCCTGGTGACATCTTTCCGTGAAACATTTTGTCCATTGTCAGAGATTTGAGATGAAAGCTGTGATTTGGGGCTGTTGTTGCCTTTCCAGCATACCCGACTCCGTCTGTTAACCCTAAACCTAAGTACACGTGACATGAGAGATGTTACTTGCAAACCCTTGGACTCTAGATCTTCCAACCTCATCCTCAATACCGTGAGGCAAACCCAGTTCCTCAATCGGACTATCTTATTGGAAAAGGTGACCACAAACCACCTTTGTGGTCAGGTTTTCAAAGAGTCATCCTGCGTCGATCGTGTACTAGAAAAGGTGCGTTGGGAATAATACAACTAGTGTTCGAGCCATCCTGATCCCCGACGCTTGATCTTTCTAGAATTAACCCGTGAGCAGGTCCTGAGTATTTAGCGCGCAATGTAGAACGACATTGAAGTTTTGTTCCGGCGATTAGGAACGGAACCATCTTGTGTGATATCTCGAGTAGTAGCGGCCTGTGCACTTGGTGAGTTGAAATCCTCGTGTTTTAGTCTCTATTATCTTTACTAAATCTGCGTCTGGCTTTATCTTAACCATCGGATACTACGTTATCGATTCAAAAGTCTCCCATCTACGAATACCAAGCTTATATAAATTCCCCATATAATAAAGCAAGATGTCAAGGACTCCTACTACGCCCTTTATACCTCCTCTTCCAACAAGCCCGGATAGCTCACCTGCACCTGAACATCCCCCAGTCATTCCAACGGGTGCCCCAAGCTGGAATCAGTCTGCCCCAATCGGCGGAAGCTATGCCCCATACGCCTCCCCGTACTCAAACTACTCCCCTTTTATCCCACAACTGAGTCCTATGGTTACACCTGGTGTAGTTCCTGGTGCCTTTTCCCCGCCACAACAGCAACAGCCCAAGGTAAATCGTCACGGTTTGTCTGAAGATTTCACTGGATATCCCCAAGGCCCTTCCGGTGCACCACCACTGTTATCTCCCAACCATCAACCACAGATGTCTGCCTATTCTCATAGTCCCTATGGTTCCCATGCAGGTTCTCATCCAAACTCACCTCATTATCCTCAACCTGGGCCCTCTGGATTTCAGAGTTTTGGCACACCGTGGGCCTCGAATACAGCTCAACTTCCATCCACCACACCCTGGGCAGCTCCCCCTCAACGACTTCCCACTCAAGCGTTTACACCTGGATTTGGCGGCTATGGTCCACCTCCTCCGCTAACGGGTCCACCGCCGCACATGATGCATCCACCTCACATGATGGGCGGACCACCGCCTCACATACCACCGCCTCATATGACTAACGGACAAGGACCACAAGGATGGCCAGGCGCTGCAGCTGCTGCTTATCAGCAATTATATGGTCCACCAGATGGAGCTCCATGGGGGGCACAACCACCTCACTTCGGTCAACCACCTTACAGAGTACCCCCAGAACCACCTGCACAGATATTTGACCGCATGGATCCATTTACAGAGGGAAAGAACTGTACGTCAATCTTCGTTTTATTCATTGGAATTTTAGCTCAAAAGGTGTGATTAGACGGAGCCGTCCTTGATCCTTTCTTGATTCGAGTTGTAAAGGCAAAGGTTCTATTGAATCCATTGATTACACCACTTCCTGAAACTGGACCTGATCATGTACATCTACTTTGGAACATGCTTTTCCCTACTTCAACGGTCCAGCGCTCCACTGATCCTTCCCATATTTCCTGGTCGAAAGGTCGTGACGCCCCGGCTACTTTCCCTCGCATCACATCGATGCGCATTGTATCAGATACGATACCCTGGGTACTCAATGTTAAAGCAAGAGACAATAGTATTGGCGTAACCTGTGGTGAAGTGATCGATTCTATAGGTTATCAACTGGGCAAATTCACCGATAAGCATGACTATGACCGTCTTGCTCTCAGTCTTCGCCAGGAGGTAGCCAGTGCTTATCGTCGCAATCGATCTCGAGAGCCTGGGGTTCCAGGTGGCCAATTAGGACAGGGAATGAAACGGTTGGATTATTTACGCCTGAACATGATGTTTGCGGGGATCGAGTTCAATGAACGTGTTGTGAAGAGGGTGTGTGGGGAAGTCCTTCCCTGCGTGTTCGTATTGAAATGCTCCAAGATACTTCCCATGACGAAGCAGGAAGTTGAAGACCGTCAAACTAGGCTGAAAGCGAGTAACTCTCCTTCTAGCAGGCCGAGATCGAGGCTTAGTTCAAACAATACACGAATTACGGTTCAGCCTCCTTCGACAACAGGCTCTGATGATGATGATGATGCGGGAATACGTCCATGATCATCGATGATCGTTCCACTCTGTTTTTTTTTTCTTTTTTTCTTTGACGTCTTGTTTTGGACAGCGATGCTGATTGATTTTATCACCATCCGAACCAGAATCTCTAACGACATCCACACTCAGCCCCAACTCAGAATACAAAAGTCTATAGTATTATGTATACTCAGATCGGCCATGTATTATCCTCAATTGTATTCTGTTTACTGCAGACATAGACATGATATATAGAACTGAAAAGATCACTAATCCCACTCTCGACCTACCCGTCTGCCCGCCTCGACACAATCGCCGACACTGACCCCTCCAACACCTGCGCCAACTATGGCTAGCCTGCCGTCCCAACCAAGATGGTTTAAGGAAGAACCGTGGTGACTAGGGGCCTGTAGAACCGATCGCACCTCTTCCATACGGTCCAAGTGTCCTGGACGGAGAGTAGGAATGCAAGCTTCATTGTTCCAAAGTCGCCAATAAATTGGGAGAGGCATTTTCCGGCCCAAGTGGCTGCTGAGTTGATTGACTAGAGAGAGAATAAATTCCGGAGGTTGACGGTTATAATCGGTGTCACTGAAAAGTGGGAGGGTTGTAGGGATAGGATAAGGACCCCCTGTCATGATGGTCACTTTTGTGAGGTTTCCCTGGGGGTGCAAGTCGCTTTTTATAGATGGATCTTGTTCATGCAGAGAACAAGAGTCGAAGACGACACCAAGCATATTTGAAGATGGTTTGTCTGAGGGATCGGGATATCCGGTAGGAGGTCGAGGGATGAGGTACCCAAACCCTTCCGGGAGAATGTGCTCTGGGGGACAAGGGAAAACAAGATTGATGACATGTACAGTCGAGGCCGTGTTTTCTGTCAGATGAGGTATTGGTGGAAGGCTTACCACCGAATCTGAAGACTTGGGTTGCGATGTGATTTGATGAAGAATGGGAAGGGGAAGCGCAGATACGACATGCGATGTTTCGAGCTTTCCTGATGAATGAGATACCTGAGATGTAACAATACAATCAGAAATGCCGAACAGCTGAATGACACATATACGAAACTAGATACCTTTAAAGAACCATCTGCCAACATTTCGAGATTTGATATGATCGTGTCCCTGATAATATCCACATTTTTTGTGGCAAGCATACGAGTCTCCAGGGCGTTGGTCAAAGATTGCATTCCGTTCTTGAAAGAATAAACCGAAACTTCATGCATCAATTCCAAGGTTCTTCCTAGATCATATGTATTTTCATCATCGGATGTCCTCCTGCCCGGGAGTAGAAAGCCTCTGACTACACTTCCCCACCCTCTCTCTTCCGCTTCCCACAGGATGGGAAAGGCTGCGCGGACACTCAAAGTCCTGGAATCAGTTGCATATATTCCATGAACCAACGCGCTGCCGAATATCCGAGCAAAGGTGTCGCCGAAGCGACGTGAAAGAAAAGAATCAACACTTTCGTCATGCGCACCCGTCGGGCGGTTTGAAAGCTTGAACGGCTCCTTGAGTACTGCAGGTAGGATTAAGGGTCGTAAAGGAGAGGTCAACAATGATGTGAAGGATGATGGGAGGCGCTGAAGGCCAGAGATCGACAGTGATGATGATGTTGGAATGTACAGGAAACGGGCTTGGGCTGCTGGCGCTGTCTTGGGAACTGTAATTACTTTATCCTCAAGACTGAGTAGATGTATCTATACTCTTCGTAATTCAATTCGCTCAGCCAACAAACAAAAAAAACCAAAAAAAAAGTTCAGAGGGGCAATTAAACGTACTAATTCGAGGACAGACTTGTTATTAGGTCGCAAAGTGCGTGGGCCAGCCTCCAGAAGCATTGAAACATCATCTTCTTTTACAGGAATTCTTATACGCTCTGAGCGTACCCATCCGCCAAGCCGCGTCTGCTTCTCGATTAGTTTCACCTTTACCGTTGGAAATCGCCGTGAGAGATGGAAAGCAGAGGAGAGCCCTGTGAGACCACCGCCCAAGACTGCAATACTTTTTGGTGGCATAAACCTTTCTAGCCAAGGGAGATCAATGTCATTTGTTGGAGGCGCTTCGTGTGAATTCGGCTACTTTGATGGTCGTTCCTTTGCCGGATACCACATCGCATTGCGTGTCTCCGCAGATTTGAACACTTGGATAGCATTAACGACGAACAATGGCCTATTTATCACAACTCCTAGCCTCACTTGTGGCAGCACCTTTGGCATATGGTGCCTACAAGTTTCTGCTCTTCTTTTACTCTCAGTGGACATCGCCCCTGCATGTTCTTCCCGGTCCACCGAATGCGAGCTTTTTCTATGGTAATATGAAGGAGATCTGGAAAGCTGTATGTACTATACATTCCCTATGCTTACCCTCATCCACATACCTCTTTTACTGCAGGAGAATTCTGTCTTGCACGAAAAATGGGTAAACGAATATGGGTCAACCCTCACCTACAAGGCCTTCTTTGGAGTAAGGCCGTTTACTGAAAAACATATCCTGGCTTATTCTGGATTGCAGATGAATCGTCTCTATACTACAGATATGAAGGCGATTAACCATGTTCTAATGAACGACTATATCTACCAGAAACCGGAAGCTGCACGTTACAGTCTAAGCCTCATTCTGGGTTCTGGCGTCCTGATTGTGGAAGGAGATAAACACAAACAACAGGTCAATCTTTCTAATCATCTCGTTTTTGAGATGCTGAAAAGGCTTCTAGCGTCGAATCATGGTACGGTAGATTTTTTTTTCAGCCTGCAATCCTATTCTTGACTACTCTCTTTGTCGCCAGAATCCTGCCTTTGGCGCCGCGCAAATTAGAGAACTTACCGAGATCTTTGTTGAAAAATCATTGCAGGTAATAGAATTCAAAGAGTTTCAGGTTTTGCCTTACTTAAATCTGTCATCTAGCTCCGAGATATCTGGGCGGCAGAAAGCCGGAAAACCGATGGTACCGGCCGCATCAATATTCTCCCATGGTTGAGCAAGATGACACTGGATGTCATCGGCCTCGCTGGTATGGTGCATTTCGAATTTTCAAAATTTACCAGGAGCCATTCAAGCCATTTACCTACAGGTTTCAACTATGAATTTAATGCCCTAAGCAGCGGTCCCAAGAATGAACTGAGTGAAGCCTTTGACATCATTTTTCGATCTGGGACTACTATGAGGATCACTTCGATGATCAGAGGCCTGGTGCCCGCCCTTCGTTTTCTGGTAAAGTCCCTTTGTTAACAGCAGATCCAGTGATTGACTCCTTTGATCGCTACTAGCCTGCCGATCGCGATGCTGAAGTAAAGTATGCAGCCCAGACGATGGACCGCATTGGAAAGCAGCTGTTACGAGATAGTAAAGCTGCCCTTGTAACTGATGGAGGGGAAAATGGCAAACTTGAAAAATCGTCATGGCGAGGTAGAGATCTCCTATCACTGTTGCTTAAGGCCAACATGTCAACGGATCTGCCATCAAGCCAGAGCATGACGGACGAAGACGTTCTTGCTCGTGAGTATCCCACGAAACAATCTTTTCGATTACTGAACGCCCCATTTTGATGGTACATAGAGGTCCCCACATTCTTGGTTGCTGGACACGAAACCACAAGGTCCGATTCTAAGTTGAACTTTTAAACTATTTTTCTGATTATATTCAAACAGCACTGCGACAACCTGGGCACTCTTTGCGTTGACCCAAAACATTGAAGCACAGAATAAACTTCGAAATGAACTCCTTGCTATTGGAACCGATAATCCTACCATGGACGAACTTAATGCTCTTCCATACCTTGACGCAGTGGTTCGAGAAACCCTGCGCGTACATGCCCCGGTTGGATCAACAATACGGGTAGCCACTCAAGACGATATTTTGCCTCTCGGCGAACCTATCAAAGACAAGTATGGAAAAATAATGGATGGAATCCCGTGAGCTATGAATTCTTGGGAGTCTTTTAGGATCTTGGCTCATTTGCCCCTTTGTAGAATTAAGGAAGGCCAAACTTTGTTGATCCCCATTCTTGCTCTGAACCGAGCAAAATCGATATGGGGAGAAGATTCCTTGGAATTCAAGTGCGTTGTCCAATATCTGTCTATGGGACCCCATACTTATAAGGTCCTTTTATCAAGACCTGAAAGGTGGCAAACGACACCAGATGCCGCCGCCTCCATACCTGGCATATGGGGAAATATGTTAACATTCCTCGGTGGTCCCCGTGCTTGCATTGGTTATCGTTTCGCTCTTGTCGAGTATGCACGCCTCTCTCTTTCCGAATCGTATATGGCATCCACGCTGATACACTTGTTTCCATCTTCTTCCCAGGATGAAGGCATTGTTGTTCACCCTCATCAGAGCATTTGAATTTGAATTGGCCGTTGCGCCTGAAGATATCGGTAAAAAATCTTCCATTGTCCAGCGTCCTGTGATCCTTTCCGATCCTGAAGGTGGAAACCAAATGCCGTTAATCTTGAAACCCGTTCATCAACTCTAACATTTCTCATAATTAAATCTATCTTACATTTCACTTTTTTTTTCTTTTTGGTTTTTTTGTAATCATCTCCTTTTTGAGGTTTAACTATTTTACTGAATGTATATTTTTGCCTGCAGATGAGAGAGGAAGTAAGTATACGGCGTTGCAGCTGCATTTTAACTTTGCGTTCAACTTCGAGGTGGAAGATTTGTTCATTCATTATCCTCTGGTTTCAGGGTAAGGACAGCCCCTCGTTCCCTTAGATTTCAATGCTGCTGTAGATATCATCACTTCAGGAAGTAAATAGCCGGCACGTGTATAGATCAGTGTTTACTGTTCTCATGATTTACGGTTCTATCATGGGGCTACATGATGTGAGGTACGAACGTCTTCAGTGAATGGTGGCACGTGACGTTCTCAGCTCATATCCGATCGATGGCTACCTCGCAGTGCCACAGTTCAATTGCTCGCTGCAAAAGGTTCGATCAGTTAAGGTCAAAAACCATTGTTCCTGAATACCATCACACCTATGCAAAAACATAAGTAATTCGCATTTTTATATATTTCAATCTTTCGACTCAGAATTGAAACAATTCCGCATGCGGTATGTGGACATATGTGCTCACTTTTTTTTTGAGGCCAGTGGCCAGAAAGAAGAAGAATGCTTATCTAGTACCTTTGCTTATGGTCTGAAAACGAAGATCCTAACGGTGCCGACCGGTGTCAAAACCGTCGTTCGGCAGCGGACATTAAGATTTATTTCTATAGCTCTCGCTCATGGCCGAGGCTACCAGGTTGTCAGTTTGCACAAAAAATTCCCTCACATAACCATACCGAGTCCGATGGTTCATGCAGGTTTTTTAGGCGCCTCCCGAGGGCTATTAGACCTACATCAATGGGGTAACTATTGAACCATGCGGTTTCAAGGAACACCCGTATAGGGGCCGAAAAGGTACAGTGTCAACTGATCGGACGCCACAGCCCCACAACAGCATTGTGGATAGCCGTGGATCCTATGTAGCCTTGTGGATGTAGGATAATTTGCATGCTGAGGATTCTGCCTGGGAGCTCGATCGTATACTTATAAAAAGTGCGAGAAAACAATAAAGTAAACATAGATTCCAGGGTCAATTTTGGCTATTCTTCATTGTTGCTAAGTAGAACTCTGATGGAATGAATATCAGGTCCAAGTCGACATTTCTTTGCGAACTCGGAGAGCTCTCTGTTTTCGAATGATGTCTGGATTGTGCGGTTATGGTTGCCCGTCCACCGATACATGATTTGTACGGCATACTTAACGGGGAAAATTAGTCAAAAAATGCGCAAAAATATCCCTGTTACTCCGACTCGTTACGTCGACATTCAAATTTTCTACCTCTTTCAAATTCCGCGGCCAAAAAGTAGCGGTGGCGGACCGATTTTTGGTGGGGGCAACAAACATTTTGGAACGGATGTGCACTGTTTATAGACCATGTTAGTGGTTATGTTATCTTCCGCCGTGGAGGGCGAGGATATGTTATCAGTAATGTGATCATCCACCCGTGCACTGCCAGTGACTGTCGGCAGTCCAAGTTGAGGTTATTGCATTCAGCGGCTTTTTTTTGACCTCTTGGCATTGAGTCTATTATTGCCAAAAAAACAAAAACAAAAATTCATGATGTTCATGCTTTGAAGCCGCCGTGAAAGTTCCACGGCAAATTTTGCAAATCAATGTGAGGATGCACCATGGTCGGTGTGTCCTGAAATTCTTTATCTCCGCCGGTTTTAGAGCTATTGAAAATCGGTCTGGTAGTTTTTTTAATTATCCTGTGAAAAGAATCAGAAAAAGGGTTTCTTTCGTGCTAGGCCAAAAGTAATGGTGACTAAGTGTTGTGAAACGGTTCAGCTGAAAATTTTTACCATATTGGATCAAAAATATATTACAGATAAATAATTGTGAACAGCCAAACCAACGTGCGAAGAATCGGTATGCCGGCTTGGCCACCGTCGGTCCGCTGTAAGTAATACAATTCCAAATTACATAAGGACCTAGTAAAGTACTAACAAACTGAACATCTCCAGTGACTGCTGCTTGGACGTTCCACGTTCCACATTCTTGAGGATACAGGTACAGTACTTACTTCTGGGGGTCCACGGAATTTCAAATTTGCATAGCATCGTCTGTTCATCTGTTACCTTTGACCCAGAACCTGTCTGCGTTGCCTTGGCTTTCTACCCCCTCTTTCTCCGTTCGTATCCAGCTATAAGTCTACAAGTTATCTTTGCCGTTTTCATTCGGTGCCGCCCGCATTGAGCTGGCGCGCCTCTTGCTTGCGTCAATAAGTCCACCTGGAGCAAAATTCAGCTGAGGAATCGTTCTCATTAGGACTTGAAGAATCTTTGTTGAAACAGTTATCTCCGGATTGGAGCCTTTCCAATGTTCAAGGTCCGGATGATATTACAGCCGAACACCCCAAATCCGTACGCATCAATTGATATGTCTCCTATCTGTTTTCTCCGTAAAATTCTGATCTTTCTAGCTTACCCATCGGGATAAATATTGTACAGGGTAAAAGTAAGAAAATTCCCCCAGATTCAGTTCACCCTCACCCAACACCTTGCCCCCCCATTTCTGGCAGTCTTAAGAAGAGTCGACGTCCGTCGACTCGTCCCCTCGGCTATCACCCGAGATTCTACTCTCACAACCGCCTCCAGCAGATTTTTGAAAACTGCCAGCAATGTCCCAACTATCCGATTCAATACCTATGCCCAACCCCAGCATATATCTCAACTACCTCCCTCCAGATATGGCGAATCAATTTGAGCTTGCTCGAAATGTCTCTCTTGTGACGTTGGGCGTAAGCATCATTAGCCTGGATCCACATCAATTCACATGCAAGTCTTGTCTCATTTCATCCTCCGCAGGCTCTACTTTGCGACATGGTGATTTCACTACCGGAGGATTTGGCTATAATGAGGTCCGGCATTGGGCCAACAGTGACAGCCTATTTCCTTTCGAGGTACGTTCACGAACCTAACTTTCATCCAACCTAAATTGTAATTTAAACCGCGTAATGACAGGGCTTCGGGGCTTGTTTACGTTGTTTTATCTGTCGTTTTGAAAAGTGAGCTAGCGCCCATGTGTAGAACGAAGCAGTTATTGAAGACCTCCAGCTACTCCGGGATTACACTGTACTGCACTAGAACTTGGAATAGGGTTGTGTTGGGTCATTGCCACAGCCGCGTTTTCCTTCCTATTCCTTCGAAGGGCACAAGCCATATTCCATCATCGCAAACTTTGGAGATACTTCTATGGCTTCCTGTTTATTGCCAACGTTGGAATATCGGTTGTAGTTCCCGTCGGCAATAAGGCAGGTCCACTCGGGCAGACCGGATGGTGCATAAACACAAAAATTCCACCTTACGTGTCCGCAGCCGTCTTTTCCCGCTTGCTATTTGATTCTTGCGTTTTTCTAGGTATATCATACCAACTCACGGCATTAGAAAGATTAGAAGGCGCACCGGTCACCTGGCGTACATTTTTAATTGGAAAATCATCTACTAGCACACGTATAGTGGGAACGCTCCTCCGAGGTGGACAACGGTATTATCTGTACGCTTTTCCTATCAAGTTCTTGCCCATGTTTCTGATCCTACCCAATTTATTTAGGATAAGCGTTTGTTCAAACCTTATCATGTCATTCCTCATAATATCATCTCCCCGTATCCCAATGATATACGAAGTGATGTTCACCGTCCCCGACATTGCTCTATCTACCGCGATGGCCTGTCGAGTCTTCCGAGATCTGAGAACTTCAGCGAACCGCACGGATATTATGATGACAACAATACCCATGGAATTCCCGCCGTCGGAAGCGTCAGGTAGTCATAGTACTGCCAGTACAGGCTTAACACCCACTCGGAGTCAGTCGAAGCTGGAATCTTATGCAAATACATAACTACGAATCAAGCGCGATGCTGACGTAGACCTTGCGCTCGAACAAGGAAAATGTATATCAGAAGAGAAATGTATATTAAACTTATTATTATACTAGTCTATATATAATATACCCCATCATACACAGGTGCACGTTTCTGTAAAAGACGCTTGCTTAGGATGGTTATCCACCATATCCTCGTCCCCGTAGAACTTTTCGAGTTGAACAAACAAACTACTTTGCGATAAGTGCTCAATGAAACAATCGAAGGACCAGGAAGAGCATAACCGAGCAGAAAGAATGGTTGAAAATATCAGGTTTTTGATTAAGAGATAATAACAAGTACCCAGAAATTTTGGCTACTGTAACTTTTTTTATATACAGTCGAACCCCTCTTAACGCATACCCCTCGGCGGACGGCCCAGACTATGCCTTATGAGGGGTTATGGCTTCACAGAGGTAGGCTAAAAATAGATTTGAAAATTCGGAGCAAAAACGGTGGGCGAGAGTTAATGGATTGGGGCTAATGCATGCCATAGATGATGGGGTTTATTGTTACAAGTGAAATCCAAATTATTTCAGCCGAATGAGTGCAGAAAAATCAAGTGAGAGCGGGTTCATAGATTTAGGGATCGTGTGAAATTCATCTCATGATGATGCTCTCGAGGCGAAAATGGTGATTATGGCTCGCAAAGGCTGTTTATATGTCGCATCATGGTAATGGGTACCAATATCCCACCAGAAGTTGCGATAGTTTGCTTAATATTGTACCCAAAACCTATGCGTTTTGTTTCCGAAGGGGTATGGTGTTATGCATTATTGCGGACCTATGCCTTATGCTGTGCAATTCCCCGCCCACCAACTTGGTGGACCGATGGAGCTATGTGTTATAAGGGGTTATGTGTTATCAGAGGTATGTCTTAAGAGGGGTTCGACTGTACAGTCGAACCTCTCTTAACCCATACCTGTCTGTGGACACCCCAGTGTATGGGTTATGGGAGGTTATGGGTTATGAGGGGTCAATTTTGGTGTAAATTTCAGTTTGGTGTCGGCCAAAATCTATGGGTTATGGGGGGTTATGGCATACTAGGAGTATGGGTTAAGAGGGGTTCGACTGTATTTTTGTTCTTTTTTGCTGTTAATCAGTTCAGGATACCCTTTTTTGTTCTGCGTTATCTGTACTTTACTATCATTCTTCGATAACCTCTCTGAATGACCAGTCACGGGCTTTCATCTTTGTTGTAGTGGCTTGGTGGTTTTCAAAGCTTTAACCTGTCGGGTAGGTATATATCACTCCCATAGCCTGGGAATCGAGATCTAGACACACACAAGTCTCCTATTCACAAGACGTGGTGGGGGGTGGGGGGGTGACATTGATGTTTTAAATAACCTTAAATGACCTTTTCTGTTCTTTTAACAAAATATGCATATGGCAAATTTTGGGCTAGTTTGGGGTTCGTGAGTACGTCGAAATCAAAGTTCAAGTTGTATATTATAACCCCTTTCTGCACACGTGTCATATTCGCCTCGATCAATTTCTTCGAGATCACGGTGATGTCTCCTTAAATCTTGGAAGCAAAAGCAGTTTGTTTTTCGCCACTATGCTTAACTCGTTTTACCATTCAATAGGTTGGGTGTTGTGACCGAAAAAAAGAGGGGAAGGAATTAAAGGGGGGAGGAATTTGGAGATGCTTACAGGAATCCTCAAACAATAATTTGAGGGACAAATGAGGTGGGCAAAAACACTGTCACTCCACAATGAAATAGTATAATTTTTTTCTCGTGCATGCCTGCATGCAGTTTCTTCGGATGTGAGACCTGAGACCACACTTTGATGCCGGTTCCATCAAAATATAGACTTTTCAAGCTCAATTCTTGCTTTTGGATGCTGTATTTTTGTAATCACTCTCTTTTGTATAATTTTAATTGTCTGAAATATTTTCACATTTTTTTCGCAACTGTGGAATCCCTAACGTGGGCAGGGTCTGATGAGATTTGGGCAGATCACGTGTCTGCATAGCCACAAGTTATCCGCCATTATCTAACATCGCTGAATTACAACACCTCAACAGCCTTTCTGGAAATTATAAGGAGGCAAAGTTGTATATATGTACCAATGCTATATATTTCCAAATTTTCAGAGAGGGAGACAAAATATAAGTAAACGAGATAATATATCTGCCCGGAGCTTGCCGGGCGGTTACCTGCCCACGGATGGCAGATAAATACCTAAACCAATGACTGGTTTTAAACCCACAGCTTCGCCGACACACACAACCCTTCAGTTCATCGCACGTGTGTGTGACGACTGTGTTGTATGTTATCTGTGACAAGATGATTCGCGGGGAACTATGATGACGACGTCGACCTCGCGATCAAGGTCATCAGATTCAAGTGCTTCATCGCTGTCTTCCACATTCTCAGACATCATTCCCTCATCCACGTCCTCGTCGCCTTCAACGACGTCAAAAACACACGCTTTCTTTGCTTCTCCCTTCTCAACTCATCCCCCATCCCCCATTCATTCTCCTCCACCAAAGCCTGCTGCCGCTCCACCTCGCTCTCTCACAACAGACTTTTTTGCGACACCCGTTAGGCCACCTTCACCACCCACATCTACTACTCTCAAAAGACAGCGTACCATCCATCCATCTCGCTTATTTCCTTCGCGATATACATCCACCGTAGAGCGTAGTCCAGATTTCGTCTCACTCGATATCCAGTCCCTCTCACCCACTTCTCATCAACGTTCTCCTTCATCAGGCTCCGAGTCTTCATTTACTTCCTTTGTCGAAACTCGTCTACCCACGCCTCCACCCCCTGCTTACCCCCGCTTACCCATCACAATTTCTCCTTCATCCTCTCACTTTGAACCACCATCAAGCGAACCTACACCTCGTCCTCCAAATCTAGAACCTACATTGCTCCACTTTGAAAGAAGCCTTTTACTCGCCGCTCAGGACAAACAGAAAGCGAATCACCAACCTCAGCCCGAACCAGAACCGGAGCTTGTTCCCGATGACGATGAAGAACCAGACGAAGAACCGCATCCAGGAAGCATCATTTCCCTCACTCCAATCCCTCAATTATCTTTGTCCCCTCTCGCCTTAACCTTCTCAACAACTACCCTCAACCGTGACGATCGTGGAACCCCAACGCCAACAAACGAGCCTTCTAAACCTTCAAAATCAAGTCAGTACTTCCACTTATGGATTATCTTTGGCTTTTTACTTAATTCTCTCTTGATTCTAGCCACGTTAACTTCGTCTCCTTATTCCTCTCTACCTACGTCTCCTTCAACATGCGATGATTCCACGTCAACACCGACCCTGCGTCTCTTACGTTCCTTGGGTCATGGGGCTTTTTCTGCCGTATGGCTTGCCGAAGATCTTAGTCGTGTACCTCTCACACTTGTTTCGAAGAAGAGCGTGAGAGTTCTGAGAAGGAGAGTTAGTGGTCGTGATAAGGAGAGGAAGAGGGAGAAAGAAAGAGGCAAGGGGACAGAAGGCCAAAAAAGAATCAAAGACGAAGAAAAAGAAAAGCAAGGCGATCAAGTCGAACGTACCATAGACGGAGCACCACCAAAAGTTCTTGAAGGTGACTCGTCTAGATGTTCACCTAGAAAATTGAGGGACGGATTGAAGTCCATGCTTTCTTTCTCTCGTTTACCGAAACTGGCGCCACCTCCTTTCAACAGCTTTACGGACGATACCCTTTATACATCGCCATCCGACGTGGATCTCTCATCATGGAACAGCTGCCATCTCCCATCTTCCACTTCGCTTTACTTCCAACATCAAGATGTCGATACAGATATGGACCTATCGTGTACATCAAGTATTCGTTCATCTTCGAGTCTTAAACTTCCACCTAGTCCTGGCGTGATGCATGGTGATTCGACCAGTCTGTCTAGAGATTCGAGTTTGAAGAAGTTTAGAGATCGGGTGAGGGGGACTAGACCTGCGTTTCAGTTGGGGACATATCTTGACGAACGACATGGAGAGATGGGGTGGAAAGAGGGAGGGGAGGAAGGGGAGAATGACAAGGGAGAACAAGCAGGACAGATTCATCTCGGCGCCAATCTATCACGACATTCGAGCTTGAGAAGTAATGCTGTCAGTGGCACCAACGGCAGGTTGGTAGCTGTGAAAATGACGTCTAGAAAAGTCAGAGGTGCAAAGGGAAGGCGGGAGAGGGCAGAAGAGGAACGGACGCGGGTAGGGTTTGTTAGAGAGGTAGAGGTTTTAAAGGTCAGTTGGGGTTTAGGCTTCCTTTTCTTCTCTTCTTCCTTTGGGGTTATGCGTACCTTGTTGTTTGAATTTCTATATGGGTCAAAAAAGCTTCGATTATGGGAGGGGGGTATTTGGGTTGCCTGAACTGGGAAGTTGAGGAGTAGTGTTGGTTCAGCGCTCAACCTTCCTCTTTTGTTCTTATGTTCCTATATGGGATTTGTGTTTCTTCACGTGTGAGGGTGTAGCTTTCGGTACCACCGGATGATGGATGGGATAATAGATCCAACCTTTTTTTTGCATCTTCTCTACCTTTTTTCTATTTTCCTTTCGGGTGGGATAATCATTACTGACGGTTTCCCAATAGCATATCTCACATCCTAATATCACACCTCTTCTGGCGCATTTATCCACTTCTACACATCATATCCTGGTTCTGCCATACCTTCAAGGAGGAGATCTTCTTGGATTAGTGAATAATGACGTTGCTTGGGGGAAACTTGGTAAGCTCCCTTTCATTTGCTTCATCTCCAAAAAAAAAAGATATTGAATGATCATGTGTGTAGGCGAATCGGTGTTGAGACGTATATGGTGTGAACTATGTAAGGCTGTTGGATGGATGCATGGTGTGGGATTGGTGCACCGTGATATTAAACTTGAAAGTAAGGTTTTTAAAAATATTCGGATCAATAGCGACTTACGTTCCATTACATTACAACCCCGCTTCCTTCTAGACATCCTATTAACAACACCAACTTTCAATTCTCTAACATCCACCTCACCTCCTCCTACATTATCTTCTCTCCCCACACCTCCAACTCCGTTTATCAAATTGACAGATTTTGGATTATCCAGGTTTGTAGAGATTGATGTGAACGGAGAAGCGGAACTTTTGTGGACGAGATGCGGGAGTGAAGCCTATGCTGCGCCTGAGTTAGTTACAGGCGGTGGTGGAGGGGGAGGAGGGTCAAAGGAAGGAGGAGGAGGAGAAACCGACAGACGAGGCGTGTATGATGCTCGGAAAACGGATGCGTGGGCTTGTGGAGTTGTATTGTATGCTCTTGTTGGGAGGCGATTACCGTTTGGTGAAGGTGTTGGAGCGCAGCCTATTGGTGATGGTGGAAGCCAGATTGGGGGAGGTAGAGGTATTATTGGGAGAGCAAGTTTAGTTGAGAGAAGGCATTGGTTAATGCGTATTGCACGTGGAGAGTATGAGTGGCCTGGAGATCTAGGAGAAGGTGGAGAGGCGCAGGTGGAGAAGGAGCAAGAGAAAGATGAGCTTGTTGGGACTGGTTTAGTGCACAGTCAAGGAGCGAGAAGGATAGTGGGTCGTTTGTTAATTCGCGATCCTAAAAAAAGAGCGAGGATTGGTGATTTATGGGATGATGCTTGGATGATTTCGTGTACTGGAACCGGGAATGGAAACGGAAACAGCGGAGGAGACGAGGGCTGGTGGAAGGAGAGGGAGAAAGAGAGAGAGTGGTATGACTCTCCCTCATCTTCCATGGTGACTAGCCAGGAAGGGGTGTCATTCGAAACGCAGGAACAACATGGGCTCGGACACGAGGATGGGCGTGAGGATGAAGATAGTCTTGATATGCAGGGTCGGAATCAACATACTATATGGATGTTCGATCAAGCTGAGGGTGGAGGGGATGCTTTGGAAGTTTATCGTAAACTTGAGGAAGGTGAAGATGGGGAGGGAGAGAATGGGGAAGAGTTGTGTTTGCTGGAGGAAGAGGAAGGGGAGGAGGAGGAAGGCGGATGTTTATTTGATCATGAAGGGATCGATAGTATTACGCGCCAAGAGGTCGTTTGAATTCCTGTTGGCCCCGCCTCCCCCCCCCCTTGGCTTTTTCCTTATCCATCCCTCCTTTTATGTTTATCTTGGTTTTTCTTTAGCCTCCGGCCCCATGATCCAAACCCAACGACTGGCCCTCCATCGATATTTACTACTGCCCCACAGCTACCAAAACCTTGACTCACCCACATTCTATCCGATTCGAAACAAAAATAATATACCTACAACGCTAACCCTCGAAGGGTTGTCATCGACAAGAAACACATGCCACCCCACATAGACATCTGGCACACACACAACTTCTACATGATTCTTTTTCTTTGTTTTTGGTTTCCCAGCCCCTCGACCACGTTTCATGTTCCATGTTTCATTAATTCATATAAGAACCTAATTTTTTCATTATTACATCCCTGTTGACATTACTACCGACCTACGCTTCCCTATCAATATACGATTTATGTTGTACATGTATCAAAAGTCGGATTTGAAAAAATTCAAATGTATTCTATTTTATTTCCGTTGGTGTACCATCATTGTTGTTATAACAAATCTTTTTCGAAGAGATATCTCATTCATATTTATGTTAAAAGCTCAAATAAAAGGCACGTTTTTAGACAACTTTTGAGGTCAAGTCAATGTCGAAGTAAACAAGAGGAATAGCGTTTTGAGGCAGATGGAATAACTGAAGAAATAAATAAGCCCTCAACGACTGGTACTTATGCAGGGGACAAAGAAAAATACTTAAAACAACCTTGGTAGGTCAGTATCTTGTATAAAACGTTTAGGCTTGAACACAGTACTATTTGGGCCTCTCTCTAAGCGGCCTCTACACATTTCAACACACACATTCTCTCTACGATTGCTTTAACCTGGAACCCCTACGAGGTATGAAATTCAAACGGAATTCAGTGTTGAGGGCAATTTAGAAGCGAGACCAATTCCCCCGATGGTAATAAGGATGAGGGCAAAGTATGCAGCATATCCCCATAGGATATGGTGTTGTATTGAGAAAGCAAGTAGGCTGTTTGCCATTGCTGGCGTAATGATTCGACCTACGGAAACTAACGTCAGTGCAAATCCATTCATAGCACCTAAAGATCGTTTGTTGGGTGATGCAGCCGTGATGTACATGTAAATACAGCCTGTTTTCACAAATTTCAGTTGGGAGAGAACTCGTCGGCTTTGAGTGGATTACGCACCATATCCTAGCTCCATCACCAAAGAAGCTGATAATTGACAACCCAGAATAACCCAGACGGCGTAGGAAAACCCATTCCTTCGCACGAGGAGGTTCATTACAGGCGAGAATAGGTATATAGGAATGAAGGCGGACATGGAAGAAACAAAGACGGACTTGACGCCAAACCTACGAACGAGTCGACCGAGCATGACGATCTGGAAAATGCTACTTGCAAAACCATACGTGCCCAAGATGTAACCCACATTGCGAGAAGTAAGTCCAAGGCCGCCGATATCCACAGGCATGGCGAGGAAAAGTGGTTGGATAGCGTTTGATGCTACTTGCAAGGAGCTTAGACAAACGTAGCTAGTCACCGGTATGAGTGCCTTGAGGTTTATCAGATGCCTCAAAGGAACTGGTTCTTCATTAAAATCCGTAGTTGACATATCCGAGCGAGAGGCTCGAGAGGAGTCAAGCAAAGGCTCGGAGACATCATCTCTCCTCAGCGTAGTGACGTGATTAAAGTATCCACCCCTTACTGTCTGTTGAATGCGATATGAGAATCACCCTTTTAACTGCAATTTACCAAATAAAAATCTACCAACCTCGTTCAGGTATGCAACCATAACTGAAAGTCCCATGACCACAATGACGGTTAAGACAACATATGGTAGGAAGTATGGGTACTTTATCCAGAACTGACTGGAAAATATTTCTGGAAAATGGTCGTGAGGCCGAGCAAGCCAACCGCCAACTAGTGCGCTGTGAATTCAGAGAAGAGCAGTTGTGGAGATAGTTCTACATCCGAGAAATGATCATACCCAAATGAAGTGCCAATTGCCCAAGGAACGTGAAGCATCGCAAATGCGTCTGCGCTATTGGTATGATCTGTAATCTCGCCAATAATGCTCTTTATGACGCCTGTACAGACCAGATTAATTATATGGAATGAGTTATTAGGAGAGTTCTTGCCTATGTTGCTGTTAAATGCAGTGAAAACACAACGGCTAAAATAATGAATGTCAGTTAGCATGTCACAGTTTTTGGAATTGAAGTACTACCTGACAACAAGCATCCAGAAAGTCCGTGAAAGGCCACAAAATAGATTGGAGATGGCCAGAGCCAAGGTTCCAAGCAAAAGTATTGGTTTCCTCCCAATGTGATCTGACATGCGAGTCCAGAACATGACAGTTGCAAGGGTTGCCAGTTGACCAATAGCATCCTGGAATAAAAAGTCACAATCACTCTCGGAACACTAGTCGGTCAACCAACAGACCATCAAGCCAGCATAATATCCAACTTTCTTCTCATCTCCACCTATAAGAGAAGTCAGGAGCTATAATTCCTTTGGGTCGGTCGATGTCATCAGTGAAAATATGTAAAATACATACCTCGTTTAAAAACGGAAAGATGACAAAAACTGAAGCAGCTTCACAGAACCGGAGAAGGAGGAGAACAGCTATTTGAGAGAGCGGAAGAGGGGTGCGTTTTATTAGTAACCTCCCGTCACTAGCAATCGGTGTCGGTGAGCCAAATGTCATCCTCGAATTAGAACTGGAACTTGTAGCGATATGAGTGCCTCGCCTGAGTATCAGTACTATCACGACTTCAAGCTTCACGGGTTACTCTTATTCTTGAAGTAGAACAGCTGGTAATTCAGTGTGTCGTGTCGTTACCAATATTTTAGCAGCTCGGACCTGACATCAATCTACGACCAAAGGTGGTCCAGGTGTGAGTACATATATAACCCAAGGTTCTACAGCCTGGGAAACAAAGCTTGACAGCTATAAGAGTGCAGGGTCCGTGAATATGCCATTAAGTAATAAGAAACTCCATAAAAGCCTGCAATTATTGAGAGTTGGTGCGGTAAGGTTTCAAGGATCGAAATGATGGAGTTGCTGACCTCTGCACTGATACGCACAGCTCCGAGTCTCCAGATGGAAAACAGGCGGTGTGACGGTTCGAAAACCTGTCATGTAACGATGCGTGATCCGTAAATATTTATTTCAGACCTGAACCACCCGAATCATTCCTCTTCCTAAAACATGGAAAGACGTTCAACGCGTCTCACTGCCCGTCCCGCAAACATCGCTGAAGCTCTAGATGATGATATCCATGTTGATTCAGAATACGAACAACCCCTTGCTGAATCGTGCACGCGTGGCAAGAAGCGGAAGTTTCGCGAGGACAAAGGCAGTAAATTGGGCCCTCAAGCAAAGAAATCTCGCGGAAAACGCGGTTTGCTCAGGCAGTTAGTTGAAATGCCGTTAGATGTGCTGTTTGAGGTGCGTCCCATCACTACTGTTACAGCCAAAAAGAAATAATGGATTGGTGTCCATATTATCCTTAGATATTCGGCCACTTGAAATCTCTTGACCTGTTACATGTTGCTCGAACCACAAAGGATCTGCGCGCCATCCTCATGAGCCGATCCTCGACTTCAACCTGGAAACGTGCCCGTTCTCAGTTTGACGATCTACCTGACTGCCCCGATGATTTGAGTGAACCGCAGTACGCAGAATATTTGTTTGGAAAAGCCTGTAACGTCAGCTTACTTTTTTTTTTTTTTTTTTGGGTCATAAGTTCGCTAATCCCTCCCAGTTTTGTCAACGGAACCTTTCGACTAACGTTGTCATTTGGATTGCTCGGTTTAGAAGTTGCAGCAAATGCCTATCTAAACAGCAAGTCCTTCTCTATACCCTCATTTCAAGCGCTTACATTGACAATAAATAGGTTGACTCCACACTGCATCTATACTACTGTATATCCTAGGCTCTTGCTAGAGTATATTGAACTCAGGACTTATGGATTTAGTACATTTCCCAGTCTGAAACTGTACATGCTCTATCTTGCTCATCTTTGAATAGGGAGACCCGGTATGCGTGAGCAAACGATGTATCCTCTTCAGCTACACGAGCGTTGGGAAGAGGAATACAGGGCTCTTCAAACTACGGAGGATAAGGCTTATTGGGTAGCGCAAAAGGTTGAAGAGCGTAAAGTCATTAATGCGGTATGGGACATGGAGCGGTTCGCAAATAGCGCTAATTCCTATCTTGCTGCAGCATGCCAAACTTTGCGAAAAATGGGCAGAGTCTCTGAGACAGGCTCGAGAGATGGAGAAGACAGCGATGATAGACCAACGCAAAGCTACGTGTGTAGATCCACCTTTCCGTCATTCGTTGCGCTCAATCCATGCATAGCATCACGGAGCGAGCGAAGGCTTTGGGATGGGCCGATGAGTTATCTAAAATGAACCCTTTTGATGGTTTGGTAGATGATCCTTATATTGAAAAAACCTGCCAGAAGGAAATTACTGACCGCGGTAATTTCTTTCAATTTGCACAATGTTATCTTTTCTCACAAGCCTTGGCAGTTTTCCTTCATGTTGACAACTTCATAAATACATTCATGCAAGCTACAAAAGCTAAGCGTCTACGAGAGGAACGTGTCACTACACTCGAGAAACGTCTACCCATCTTGCGCAAGCTCTACGATGCTTGTATTTCAACTTATCCCGTCAATTCCATAATTCCTAGCAGCGCTGATGTGTTTTTGGATCCATTTGTTCAGAATCTCATCATAACCCCACCGTTGACTGCACCCTTTACGGACGAGGATTTGGCAGCCGTAGGGACCACTTTCCCCGACATTGTCTTTCGATGGCGGAAGCAAACAGAGGAAAAGTTGTTGCATATGATCACTCGCGGTTATGGCCTTCAAAATGCCGCCGAATCTGCACTTCAGTTGGCCACAACTGTTTTTACTTGCAAGTTCTGCTCCGAGCCTTTGACGTATCCCCGAGTGCTTATACACAACTGTGCCACCAAAATGTTTTACTACCACGAGAGAACGGGCGACGAAGACCTACCATCATTACGACGTTTCCTCCAATCCACATATTGGAACCATGACAATATCATAACTTTTGATGCGAAGGAAATTGTACCTCTAATTGAAGTCATCGAGTTGTGTGGGCTTGATCCGAAGTCCGCTACCGCAAAAGACATGGACAAGCATAATGCTATCTTTGAATGTCTCAGTTGCAATGACGTGCGTAAGGGTCGATGCACGCTATCGTGGCTGGGAGTGGTACGTCTCTACTGAAGGCTCGAGATTTCGTGCTTACTTCTAGTCGCCAGTTTGTTCACCAACGACAGCATTCACCATTGGCGCAGAGTGAATTAAACGTAAAACTTCTCGACGACGAGAATGCGGCCATTGTGAAGGACAGAGTTGCTGAGACATTGTCGCGCACAAGGGCTGAGAGGGGTTTTAAAGGGTTATATTGTGTACACTGCAAGCTGTCTGGTGACACAGTAAGCCTAGCTCAACACGTTAAGGAACAGTGTGTCTTCAGCTCTCTCGTGAGGTTGACTTTGTGCTAAATTCAAGTTTCAGGCATGGGAAACCAGAACCCACCAACGAAGATATGGTGCCTGTCCTCGACTATTATTTCCAAGCAGAACATTGGTTATGGCCTCCGCGTCCAGAGACTGGCATACCCAATTTAATAATTGTCTGAGGTCCGCTTCTTTTGTGACATATCACCAGTTCTATAATCTCGATTGAACTGTTATGGTTAACAGATCGCACTGAGATAATTTCATCGCACGCAAGGCAACTTAATTAAGTATGTACTAGTTAACTTGTGAAAAACATAGTCTATCAATAACTGAACAACTTCTTTAAATTGCTGTTCCTCTGAATTGACTCAGAAGTTGGATCATCTCCTATGCCAACCAAGAATGCTGCTTTTGACAAAGATAATTTGTTGGAATCAAGAAGCTTGGTCATCAGACAATCAAAGTAGTGAGTTCCAATTTGAGCTCATGAGGTGGACAGATGGGGAATACATGAGTAGACACTCTTCCAGCAGTCGTGGTTCTGCTTCTAGACCAAAGATGATGTCAAAAACCTTGGAGTTCTGTATGTGTTTACCATTGAGATTGAGGGGGCCACAGATGAAGGAAATGAGCCCACATACAGTGACATACCCCCGGGCCTTTTGGCAGCTTGAGCAAGGTGATATCAAACTCATTCCACAACTCCATGGTCCATGTGTTGCAACTTGATGATTGCTCTGCTGCTAGAGCTTGAGCCCAATCCTCACTGTCATCTCCAAGGATATTCCACTGGAAATGGATGACCATCTTCACCAACATTGAATGAGCACAGGTAATGCAGAGTCAGAGTCAATTGAACAAAGTTCCAAAAGATCACAAACCTTAAAAATATTGGCTTTTGCACTTGTCAATAGGGTACTCCCTTGTCACCCCATCCATCCTATCTGCAGTTGGATATTTCAGGTTGTTGGAATGCTGATCCTCCTCATCTTTGGTTTGATTGCCAGTCAACTGGCCAAATCTATGGCCAAGATGGAAGGAAGTCAATGCCATAGCATGGTTATTGAGGTTGACATTGTTAGGGCAACTGCGGACGACTTAGTCGAGATCTAGCAGGGGATCCTAAACATATATATAAACATAAAATACGACAGGAAAGCGCACCTAGCAGGGGATCCTAAAAGAAAAGGATAAAGCCCTGCTAAGGTGGGATGCATGTCTATATACCAA
>Ga0193743_1000431_pt1 | contig 33261 bp, 37 predicted proteins | sample L2c2metaG_FD_143038 | JGI IMG/M metagenome (GOLD analysis project Ga0193743, IMG submission 143038) | Soil microbial communities from a riparian zone of the East river system, Colorado, United States - L2c2 | ecosystem: Environmental > Terrestrial > Soil > Riparian zone | place: USA: East River...
GCTCCCGCGCCGGGGGACCCCATCACGAAAACCCGCGGCCTGGGCGCGCTGTCGGCACGTGCTGAGCCGAGTCTCGGGCTCAGGCCCTGAAGGACCGCAAGACGGCTCAGGTAGCTGATCGCCACAGCGCGCTCAACATGTTCGGTCGTCTTCTCGCGCGTCTTGGCCGCGATGATGCCGGTGGTGAACAGCACAATGTCGAACGATTCCGCCGGGAGTTCGCGGCCGACGCTGACCGCCTCGCTCATCGATGACAGATCGGCCGCCACGAACGTCAGCCGGGCAGCGGGGTCGTCGCGAAACGTTCGCCCAACCACGGTTACCTCGGCACCACGCGTCAGGGTTTGCCGAGCGATGGCCCCTCCAAGGCCGTTGGTGCCACCGATGACAGCCAACCGTTTTGATGAAAGGTCCAGTTGCTCGATCGGACTTGGGCGCACGGTCACATTCCGGTCCGGAACCCCTCTTATGGAAGTCCTTTGCCTCCTGGGAGTTTGGGAATCGGTGGCAGCGGAGTTCGTTGATGCGTTCACAAATTCTTCCTTGTCTACGGCAGGTCGACTGCCGTTGCGTTCTCTTCTGGAATCAACTGATCAGCTAGGGGTGGTAGACGGGTATCGGTAGACGGGTATTGGTGGTCGCGATTTGGCCAGTAGGTCGCTGACGACCGGACCCAGCTCGGCGGGGTCCCAGCGGGCGCCCTTGTCGATCTGCGGCCCGTGCGCCCACCCTTCGGCAACCCGGATCAGGCCGCCCTCGACCTCGAAGACTCTCCCGGTGATGTCGCGGGATTTGTCGCTGCCGAGCCACACCACCAGCGGCGAGATGTTTTCCGGGGCCATCGGGTCGAAGCCACCGTCGGGGTGAGCCGTCATCTCGGTGAACACCGCCTCGCTCATCCGGGTACGGGCGCTCGGGGCGATCGCGTTCACAGTGACGCCGTAGCGGCCCAACTCGGCTGCGGCGACCAACGTCAACGCGGCGATGCCGGCCTTTGCCGCCGAATAGTTGCCCTGGCCGACGCTGCCCTGCAGGCCCCCAGCCGAGCTGGTGTTGATGACGCGCGCGTCGACCGCGGCACCCAACTTGGTTTGGCCGCGCCAGTAGTGCGCCGCGTGCCGCAGCATTGTGAAGTGGCCCTTGAGGTGTACGCGAATGACGGCGTCCCACTCCGCTTCGCTGGTGTCGACTAGGTCGCTGCCGCGGATGAAGCCGGCATTGTTGACAAGCACATCGAGTCCGCCGAAGGTATCCAACGCGGTCTGGATGAGGCTGTTTGCACCGTCCCAGTCCGCGATGTCGTCCCCATTGACGACCGCTTCGCCGCCCGCCGAAGCGATCTCGTCGACAACCTCATTGGCCGGGCCCGTGCCGATGTCGTTCACTACTACGTGGGCACCTTCCGCGGCGAAAGCCAGCGCGTGCGCGCGCCCAATGCCGCGGCCGGCACCTGTCACTACGACCACCCGGCCGTCGACGATTCCCATTTGTGTTGTGTCCTTTGCTGTTAGCTGTTCGCCTCGATCAGAAGGCGTGAATCTCGTTGGTTGGCTCGGGCAGATCGCGGGTGCCGTCGGGGAGTAGTGCTGACGCCGCAGCGACGGTGTTCAAGGCTTCGCGAACCAGCTTGATCTGGCCGTTCTCGGCAACGAGGCGACCCATGAACAGATGGTGGGCCAGTCGACCGGTCGCTGCCGCGGTGGCGTGAACGACGTATTCCGCGAACACCTGGTCTGGTGTCTCGATGAGGACGGTGATGTCTTCGTCCTTGAACTCGAAATCGGGGTAGTACTCGAGGACGGTGGTGATGAGGCCCTTGACGCCCTCGGGGCCTTCGAAGCGGTCGGGCAGGCCCAGCGACACGAAGAAGGGCATCTCGAAGGCGCCGTCCTCGGCGAATAGGGCTGACGCCTTCTCCGGGTCGCGGAAGTTGCCGAGGAATTCCTTCAGCAGGGTTGTTGCGTCAGACATGGGTCCTCCAGTTGTTGAGATGTGTTGTCGCGAGCGGTCGCTCGACGTCTGGCGCGATGCGCTCGGGCGTTGACCTGGTTGCCGCACGTTGCCGTGTCGTGCCACACCCTGCTGTTGTTCTTGGAGCGGTCGTAGAACGCGACGCGGCATCGTGGTGCGTGGCAGAGCTTCAGTCGTCGGAACAAGTCGTGGGCGTGTGCGCCCGCCGTTTCAATGGCGATCGCAGTCGTCAACCAGGACGCTCCTGTGCCGACGGGCTCGAGGTGGGCACCTGCCCGGGTGACGGCTACCGCAGCGGCGCCGGCGAGCACGGCTTCGTCGCCAGGGCCTGCGTCATCGCTCAGTACCGACCGGAGAGCATCCCGCGCAGTGCGGAGGCGGGGCAGTTGGGCCGCCGTGACCACTACATGCGGATCGTCTGCTCCAGACAAGCCGCACCAGTGCGGCACGACCGCGTCGATCCAGTGCTGCGCCGTGTCCACGTCGCCGAGCAAGTCCACCACTGGCAGGTGATCCATGCCGATGGTGTTGGCGAGCTCCTGGCTCAGCATCAGCGGCGCCGGGGCCAGCGCAGTGCCGAACCGGCCGCTGGCCGGGTAGTCGAAGTCCGCCGCGATGCCGCTCATAGTAAGAATCATACGGCGTTTACTTATTACGTCAAGGCTATGGCTTGCGAAGAGGCTTGAGGGCGGCGGTCCAGGCTTCGAGTTGGTCGAACAGGGCGGTGGCGGCGTCGTCGTGTATCGCCGCGGGGGGACGGAACGTGGAGAAGTTCTCGAAGTCGGTGAACATCGAGAAGGACAGCTGCTGGTGTACGTGTGCGATCTGAAGCTCGCTGCATATCAGTCGGAGGTGCTCGATCGCGCGGGCTCCGCCAACGGATCCGTAGCTGACGAAGGCCGCGGCCTTGTTGGTCCACTCGGCGTAGAGGTAGTCGATCGCGTTCTTGAGCACACCGGAAGTGGAGTGGTTGTACTCGGGCGTGACGAAGACATACCCGTCGTAGGGGGCGATGGTCGCGGCCCAGGCCTTGGTGTGCTCGCCGGCGTACTGGCCCAGCATCGGCGACATCGGCTCGTCCATGTGGGGCAACGGGTGATCAGCGAGGTCGATGAGGTCCCCCAGACAGGCAGCCGCGACCGCTGCCGCCCCGAAATGGTTGACACCGGCACAACTCGAGGCCTGGCAGGCCCTCACGTTGCTGCTCGCCCGGCTACCCACGGCGCTGGAGGCTCAGCTGCAGCGAGACTCCCAGCTCAGCTACATCGAGTACTACGCGCTCGCCGGCCTATCCGAGCAGCCCAACCACGCGATGCGGATGAGCGAGCTTGCCGTGCTCACCGACGCCGAGCTCTCGCGGTTGTCACACTTGATCACGCGGCCGCAGAAGCGTGGCTACGTGCGGCGCGAACCCGATCCGGAGGATGGCCGCTACACCAATGCCGTACACACCGACGCCGGCTATGACCTCGTCGTCGACGCAGCCCCCGGCCACGTTGCGGCCGTGCGCGAGCTTGTCATCGACGCGCTCGACGACACCGCGCTCAAAACCCTCCAAGTCAGCGCCGAACGGATCAACGCCCGCATCGACGACCCCCGCTGCAGCGTCGAACGCGACGCGGCCGCGACAACGGACAGCTCAACCAAGAAGTTGAAGCAGTGAAAGGACTTTCGAGCAAGCGCTCGGCGTAGCATCGGCCGGCGAATCTGCTTGATTCAGTGCGGCGGAGCGGCTGTCAGATCGTTCGTCAACAGTTCGCGCAGGACGAGGTGTGCGGTGCGGACGAATGCGTCGCGGTCCAGGTCGGGGTTGTGGACGGCTCGGACGATCAGCCCCTGGAAGATCGCGGCGATGGCCTCCACGCGGTCGGCGACCTCGCCTGGACTGAGGTTCGTGAGCCGCCCGGAGAGCGCCTGGATCAGGCGATTGCGGGCGATGGTATCCGCCGAATGGACCTTTGCCGCAATCCGGGGATTGCGCGCGGCCTCGGCCAGAATTTCGAGCCGCAGGGCCGCCCTGTCCCGATCGAGATGGCGTTCCACCGTCTCGTCGAGCCGATCCATCATCGCCGCCACCACGTCATCGGCGCCCGAGAAGTCGTCCAGCATGCCGGGCGCCTCTTCGATGTCCTTGTCGACGATCGCCTCGATGATCGCGTCCTTGCTCTCGAAGTAGTGGTAGATGTGGCCGACGCTCATGCCCGCCCGCTTGGCGAGCACCGCCATGCTCGAACCGTGAAACCCGTTCTCCACGAAGCACTTCACCGCCGCCGTCAAGATTTGGTCGCGCCGCGCACGGTTCCGCAGGAGGGCGGCGGACGGCGCGGGTTCCGCGGGTGCTGACATGGCTCCCCTTCTGTTGCCGGCGCGTGGGCGCTTGCGGTCCTCCGGCGGCTACCGGCTTGACGATGGAGTGAGACTAACATAAATTGAGCATTCATTCTAGAATGAACACTCAATCTAAGGAGCGAACAATGGACGGCTTGGCGGGCAAGGTGGCCATCGTCACCGGCGCGGCGGACGGGCTCGGACGGGCGACCAGCCAGAAGATGGCGGCCAACGGCATGCAGGTCCTGCTAGTCGACATCGACGCCCAGCGGCTCGCCGAGACCCAGGCACTCATCCAAGAGGCAGGCGGTGCAGCCGCGGTCTGTCACGCCGACGTCGCCGAGGAAGCCCAGGTGCGCGGCTACGTCGCCGCAGCCCTCAACCGCTACGGGCGCATCGACGCGTTCTTCAACAACGCGGGCATCCTCGGCGCCGTCGCACCGATCACCGACTATCCGATCGACACCTTCGACAAGGTCATCGCCATCAATCTGCGCGGGGTGTTCCTCGGCCTGCGCTTCGTACTACCGGCCATGATCGAGCAACGCGCCGGATCGATCATCAACACCGGCTCGATGGGGTCGGCCGGCGGCGTCCCGGGCAGCAGCGCCTACAACGCCGCCAAACATGCCGTCATCGGTCTCACCAAGACCGCCGCGATCGAGGTGGGACCGACCGGCGTGCGGGTGAACGCCGTACTGCCCGGCAACATCCGAACCAAGATGACCGCCGGACTCAGTTCCGGCGCCCACGCCGACGATGCCGCCAATGAGCGGTTCGCCGCCGGGCTGGCCCCGCAAGGACGGATGGGCACGCCGGAGGAAATCGCCGACGCCGTGTGCTTCCTGGCCTCCGATGCCGCCACCCACATCACCGGCATCGAGCTGCCCGTCGATGGCGGCGTAACCGCCTCCACCTACGGCAGCGCCTACGCCCCAGCCGTCGCGTCCTGAGGAGGGCCGCCGTTTCGGCTGATCTGCCGAACGACCAGCTGACCCCGCGCCAGGCCGGCAACACGCTCGGCGCACACCAATCGACCCCAAGGAGTAGAGCAATGTCGCGCATTACCACCCCGTTCAATGCTGAGTCGACCGCCGCCGAGGTGATCTCCGGTGTCGACCTGACCGGCAAGCGCGCCGTGGTGACCGGCGGCGCTTCCGGGATCGGGCTGGAGACCGCCCGCGCGCTGGCCGGCGCTGGCGCCCAGGTGACCCTGCCCGTTCGCAACACGGACGCCGGCCAGCGCGCCGCCGGCGACATCCACGCCACCACGGGGCGCGGCGACGTCCGTGTCGCGCACCTCGACCTGACTGACCTCTCCACCATTGACGCCTTCACCGCCGAATGGACGGGGCCGCTGCACATCCTGGTCAACAACGCCGGCGTCCTGGCCCTGCCCGAGCGCACCGTCAACCCGGAGGGCTGGGAGGCGCAGTTCGCCGCAAACTACCTCGGCCACGCGGCCCTGACCCTGGGCCTGCACGACGCACTCGCCGCCGCAAAGGGCGCCCGGGTCGTCGTCGTCAGCTCCTCCGCCCACCTGCTCTCGCCGGTCGTCTTCCACGACATCCACTTCACCTCCCGGCCCTACGACGCCATGTCCGCCTATGCCCAATCGAAGACGGCAGCCGTCCTCTTCACCGTCGCCATAGCCAAGAAATGGGCCGCCGACGACATCACTGCCAACGCGCTGCACCCCGGCGGTGTCGTGACCAACATCCAGCGCCACTTCGACCAAGCAACCCTGCGCTCCGTCGGGGCGGTCGACGAGCACGACCGCTTAATCGAGGTCCCCCCGGGCTGGAAGAGCCGACAGCAGGGCGCGGCCACGTCCGTCCTGCTGGCTGCCTCCCCGCTCCTCCAAGGGGTGACCGGGCGTTACTTCGACGACTGCAACGAGGCCGTCGTCGCCACCGAGCCGGGTGATCTCAGTGGTGGAGTGGCCCTCTACGCCCTCGATCAGAACGACGCCGACCGCCTCTGGGACGAGACAACCCGACTCCTACAGCGCTGACCGGGCCCGCAGGTTGAATGTCCGTCGCGGACAGCTGATTACTCCGACTTCCTCTTTGAACTGTTCGACGCCGTGGCGGGATCGTCGATGCGGGCGATGATCCGGTCCGCGATCTCCCGAAGGGCGTTGAGCTCGGCGTCGTCGAGCCCGTCGATGACAAGGTCTCGCACCGTCGCGACGTGGCCGGGGGCGGCGGCAACGAGGTGCTCGTAGCCGGCCTCGGTGAGGACGGCGTTGGTGTAACGGCCGTCGCCCGGGTCGGGTTCCCGTCGGACGTAGCCCCGTTTCTCCAACCGGGTGATGAGGTGTGACAGGCGCGAGAGCTCGGCGTTGGTGAGTACGGCGAGCTCGCTCATCCGCATCGCGCGGTTGGGCTGCTCGGATAGGCCGGCGAGCGCGTAGTACTCGATGTAGCTGAGCTGCGCGTCGCGTTGCAGCTGTGCCTCCAACGCCGTGGGCAACCGGGCGAGCATCAGCGTGAAGGCCTGCCATGCCTCGAGCTGCGTCGGGCTCAACCATCGGGGGGATCGGCCCATCGATGCAGTCTAGCCGAGTCGCTTGAAGTTTCAAGTCATGTCGGTTAGCGTGACATGAAGGTTCAAGTGACGACCCGATGGGCACCACCGCCCGGCCCCGCTTCCACATAAATCACTGGCGGCCGACAGCCGGGTGCGGGCCGAAACCGCGATCGAGGAACTATGGGCCACCGACCAGGGCGCTGCGAGCTAGCGCCAATACAACAAGACCACCTCAGGAGCCACGATGAACGGAGAGACAGACATGAAACGTTTCGAGAATCAGACGGTGATCGTCACCGGCGGTGCCCGTGGCATGGGTGCCAATCACGCGCGCGGCTTCGTCGCCGAGGGCGCGAACGTCGTGATCGCAGACATACTCGAGCAGGAGGGGCGCACACTCGCCAAGGAACTCGGCGATCACGCGATCTTCTCCCGGCTCGACGTGACGAGCGACAAGGACTGGGCCGCAACGGTGGCCGCGGCCGAGGACGCCTTCGGCCCGGTCTCCGTGCTGATCAACAATGCGGGCATCGCGCGCTTCGGAGTGATCGAGGAGACCGACCCGGCCGTCTGGCGCCAAGTGCTCGAAATCAATTTGACCGGCTCGTATCTCGGGATCCGCGCCGTGGTGTCCTCGATGCGCAAGGCGGGCGGCGGCGCCATCGTCAACATCTCCTCGGGAGCCGGCTTTACTGCCACTTCCGGGCTCGCCGCGTACGTGGCCAGCAAGTGGGGAGTGCGGGGACTGACCAAGACGGCGGCGCTGGAGCTCGGACACGACAACATCCGCGTCAACTCGGTTCACCCCGGCGCTGTCCGCACGCCGATGCTGGCCACTCAAGGACCGGACGCCCATTCAATGGCGGCGACGCTGGCCGGGGCAGGGGTGGAGACAACGGCGATTCCGCGCATGGCCGAGCCCGAGGAGATCACCCGCCTGGTGCTGTTTGTCGCCTCTGAGGAGGCCAGCTTCTCGACCGGCTCCGAGTTCATCGCCGACGGCGGTCTTCTACTCGGACCGGTGCCGCAGCAGGAGCACGCGACAACGTGAGTCACGCACGGCAACGGCGCGGAGCTGCTACGTGCTCGACCCCGAGACGGGTGATCGGCACAACATTTCCGATACCGCCCAAAGCCGCTCGGCGCGAAGAGGATCCGTCGCGTAGGGCATCGCGCTCTCGCTGATCGCGCAGTCTGTGAGGTAGAGACCGCCCAAACCAGTCAGCTCGTCGGACACCGCGGCCCAAACGGAGGTCGCCGCACCCTGTTCGGCCGGGACGATCTCAAGTCTGGGCGGCTCGGCGGCCGGCTCGCTGTCGGCCGTCCCCAGCCCCATCATCGCCTTCATGTCGTCACGTGACATGTGACGCGACAGGGAGGTGGCGACGGTACCGGGATGCACCGCGAAGCTCCGCACCCCGCTGTCGCGGTACCGGGTGTCGAGCCCGACGGTGAACAGGACGTTGGCCGTCTTGGACGCACCGTAGGCCTTGAACTTGTCGTATGGCCGTCGCTCCCAGTTGGGATCCTCCAGATCGATGTCGAAGATCCGATGACCGTCGGAACTCAGATTCACCACCCGCGCAGACCCCGCATTGAGCAGCAGTGGCATCACACCGCGCGTCAGCTCGAAATGACCGAAGTGATTGACACCCACTTGGAGCTCAAAGCCGTCGTTGGTTCGTTCGAACGGTGTGAACATCACTCCTGCGTTGTTGATGAGCACGTCGATGCGCGGGAACCTGGCGCTGATCTCAGCGGCGGCCGACCGAACACTTGCCAGGCCGTCCAGTTCCAGCTCGACCGTTTCGACCGCCGCGGTGGGCGTGTCGGACGTGATGTCCTCAGCCGCAGACCGAAGACGTTGCGCGTCGCGACCGGCCAGGACCACCGTGGCACCGGCGGACGCGACCCCGCGCGCCGCCATCAGACCCAGTCCGCTGGTGGCGCCAGTAATGACGAAGATCTTCCCGGTCAGGTCAACGCCCGAAAGGACCTCGTCGACGGTGTGTGCCATGCGCATCCCTTCTCGAAAGCATTGGTCTTCAGTAAACTGCATTATTGCAGTGAACTGCAATCACGTCTACTGTCGTTCACATGGTCGCCTCGATGGCCCACGCCACGCGTTTCGCGCGGCTGCGCGCCCAGACGCGTGATGCCCTCCTGGATGCGGCGATAGAGCTCTTCCAAAACAAGGGAATCAGGCCGACGACGATCGAGGCCATCTGTGAGCGGGCCGACGTCTCACAACGCACCTTCTTCAACCATTTCCAAACGCGGGAACACCTCTACACCGCCATCGGGCAGCGTCGGCTCGCTTGGGTCATTTCCTACCTCGACGCGCTCGCTGGCGATCCACGCCCATTTTCAACCCGGTTTGCAGAGTTCTTCACCGTGGTCGCAACCGACTTCGCGCAGCATCCCGCCTACCGCGAACTCGTCGGAGAACTACTCCACCTGCGTGTCGACGGTCCCTCAGCGGTCGGTCGCCGGGGCAGTTTGAGTAAGGCAGCGACAAGCTTCATCGCCGAGGGCATCGAGTCCGGACAGGTCACTGCCGCCCAGACGCCTCAGGTCCTTGCCGACATCGTGATCGGTGCGCTGACAACTGCAATCACCAACTGGTGCGACGACCCCGCCTACGACCTCCCCACAGAATTGGCGCACGCCGCCGAAGCCCTACTGCGGATGCTGGCCGTTTGACCCGACCCGACCGCGATTACCGACCGTGGACGGGCGGCCCCCGTCGGAACGCCGTCGCTTGATGTAATAGGCAAACAGAGTATGCTTCTTACCATGGATGACGGTGCGGTGGGCTTCGACTATCCGGCGAGCAGCCGTTTCGGCACCGCGCTCGCCCCGGCGCCGCTGGTGCTCAGCCAGGAACTGGCCAACACCATCGGCATCGATCACATACCGGGCCTGGTGGACCTGCTCGCCGAGGTGGACACCGCGCAGCACTGGATCGACGCGGTCGTGCCGTACTGGTGCGCATCGGTTGACGCAGACGATCCCCACCTACTCATCACCGCGACCGAACTTCCCCGCCTACGAGCCGTCCGAGACACCCTGCGCTCGGTTCTCGGCGACCACGACGCCCCCCGCACCGAAGCCGTCATCGCCGGCACCGCCGCCATCACCGCCACCAGCACAGGCGCGCACCTCGAACCGCTCGGCTCGGGCGCCGCGTGGCTGGCCGCGGCCATCGCCATCGAAGCCGCCACCGCCCACGCCCAGGACACGTTCCGACGACTCAAGCTCTGCCACGAACCGCAATGCCGCACCGCGCTCTACGACCGCTCCAAGAACAACAGCAGGATCTGGCACGACACCGCAACATGCGGCAACAAGACCAACGCCCGCGCACACCGCGCCCGACGTCGCCAACAGTCGAGTTAGACCACTCCCGTGTTCAGTCCCCACCCAAACCCGCCGACGGGCAACCGCACGCCGGCAGCCAACTCAACAAGATGGAGGACCCATGTCTGACACCTACCGCGCCTGGCAAGCGACGGGACAGCACCAGTTCGAGCTGGTGGACCGTGAGGTGGTTGCGCCGAATGCCGACCACGTTCGCATCCGGGTAGAGACCTGCGGCGTGTGCCATAGCGACGTGCTTGGCGCCGAGGGCTTGCGCCCCGATCCCAGCCAGCCCGTCGTTCCCGGCCACGAGATCGTCGGAACGATAGATGCCGTCGGCGACGCCGTGACCACCTGGAAGGTCGGCGACCGGGTCGGCGTAGGTTTCCTCGGCGGGCACTGCGGGGCCTGCGAGTGGTGTCGCCGCCGGGACTTCGTCAATTGCGACAACCAGCCGCAGCCGGGCACGACCGAAGACGGCGGCTACGCCGAAGTCGTCTACGCCCGAGCCACCGGTCTGGTCAGGATCCCTGAGGAGCTGACGTCGCTGGACGCCAGCCCGCTGCTGTGCGCCGGCATCACCACGTTCAACGCGTTACAGAGCATCGACGCCGCTCCTGGCGCGCTGGTCGGCATTCAGGGTATCGGCGGGCTGGGCCACCTCGGTGTCCAGTACGCCAATAAACTAGGGTATCGCGTGGCGGCAATCGCCCGCGGCGCCGACAAGCGTGCACTTGCCGAACAGCTTGGCGCACACCACTACATCGACAGCGCGGCAACCGATCCCGGCGCTGCGTTGACCGAACTCGGCGGTGCCGCCGCCGTCATCGCGACCGCCGCCAGCGGGGCCTCGATGTCACCGTTGCTGGCCGGTCTGCGGCCACACGGTCAACTGGTGGTCGTCGGTGCCGCCTTCGACCCCATCGAGGTCTCGACATCCGATCTCATCTTTGGTGGTCGGTCAATCCTGGGGAGCCTGACCGGCACCCCGGTCCAGAACGAGGACAGCTTGGCCTTCAGCTCCGCGAACGGTGTCGCGGCGATGATCGAGAAACTGCCATTCGAGGACGCCCCGAAAGCCTACGAACGAATGATGTCGGGTCAGGCTCGATTCCGGGTGGTGCTCGACGTGGCCGGCAAGTAGGGAATCGAGTTACCAAGAGGCGCAGTAGGCCGGCGCGATCGCGGGCAACCAGGTGAGGTACCTCATGAATGTAGTATCGATGATGTGTGCCGTCCGCGACCGTCCCAACGACTGACGTGATGCCTGCGGCCAACGGCTCGGAGCCGGAGCGGCTGGGACTGCGTTATCTCGTCCTGGCCCACCAGGTTCGGAAGGTGCTGGACAAACACATGGTCAGCAGCGGCCTGTCGCTGGCGCGCTGGAAGATCCTGGAAGTACTTGATGGCACGGGCTCGATCCGCCAGACGGCGCTGGCTCAGGAGTTGGGTTTCGCGCCGCGGTCGGTCACTCAGGCGGTCGAGAGTCTGGCGAGCGACGGGCTTGTCGAACGCATGCCCGATCCGGCCGACGGTCGGGCCAAACTCGTCACGCTCACCGATGAGGGAGCCGCGGCACTGGCGGCGGGCACCAAGGCGGGCGAACACATGCTCCGACGGATCTTCGGCACCCTCGACCGCAAGCAGCTGGCACGTTTGGACGAGATCCTCAGCTCCGTCGACAACGCCACGGCGGAACTGAGTTAAGGCCACCGGCCCGTCCGGTGATCACATCGGCCAGCCGCCTTCGATTCGGCGGGTCATCTGGTGAATCACCGTGCCGCCGTACGGGAAGTCGACGCGGGGCATGCTGACCGCGTCGAGCAGCGCGGTTTCTTCGGTGCTGAGCTGCAGGCCGGCGGGGAAGTTGGCGGTGAGCTGATCGAGTGTGCGGGCGCCGAGGATCACCGAGCTGACCGCTGGGCGGGCGGCCAACCACGTCAGGGCTACCTGTGCCATCGTGACCCCGCTGTTTCCGGCAATCGTCTTGGCTGCCTCGAGTACGGCCAGGGTGCGTTTGTGCTGATTTCTTCCGCGAAGATAGGCGCCCATGGGGTGGTCGGCCATGCGAGTGTTCGCGGGCGGCGTGACGTCCTGCCTGTACTTGCCGGTGAGGATGCCAGCGGCCAACGGCGAGTAGGTCAGAATGCCCAGCCCGGTGGACTCGCAGGCAGGAACGATCTCCCATTCGACCTCGCGAGATAGCAGGCTGTACCCCGTTTGCAGTGTCACCGGGCGGGCGAGTCCCGCCAATTGCGCTGTGTCCACGGTCTTCTGGATCTGCCAGCCGAGGTAGTTGGACAACCCGCAGTATCGGATCTTGCCTGAGCGGAGTGCGTCATCGAGGAACGACAGGGTCTCCTCGACCGGCGTGAGGTGGTCCCACGAATGAACTTGGTAAAGATCGACGGTGTCCACGCCGAGGCGCCGCAGTGAGCCGGTCAACGCCCTGTCCAGGTGACGGCGGGACAGACCGGCCCCATTGGGCTCCCCGCTGGTCGGGAACCGGCCCTTGGTCGCCAACACCATTCGTTCGGTGATGTCGGTGGGCCGGTCGGCGAGCCATCGGCCGATGATCCTCTCCGAGGCACCATCGACGTAGACGTCTGCGGTGTCCACGAGCGTTCCGCCGACCTCGGCAAACGCGTCGAGCTGAGCGAACGCGCTTGCCTCATCGGTGTTGTCGCCGAAGGTCATGGTGCCCAGCGCGAACACCGATACGGCACAGCCACTTCCGCCGAGATTCCGGTATTCCATGGTTACTCCTCGAGCTGTGGGCTTCGGCGCCGCTCGTTCGTGAGGCACCTCAGCGATGTTATACTGCTGAGGTACCTCATTACTAGGTGCGGAGGGAGAACCCATGGACACCCGACCGGTCGTCATCATCACCGGGGCCACCAACGGCCTGGGCCGAATCACCGCCCTCGAGCTCGCCCGCTGGGGCGCCCACATGGGCATCGTCGCGCGCAGCCAGACAAAGGTGGACGAGCTTCGCCGGGAGATCGAAGAGGTCACGCCGGGCACCCCGGTCGATGCGTTCATCGCCGACCTCACGTCGTTGCGCGACGTTCGCCGGGCGGGGAAGGAGATCGACGCCCACTACGAGCGAATCGACGTGTTGATCAACAACGCTGGTGTGCACGCCATGTCCCAGCGCATCACACCCGACGGATTCGCCGAGATGGTGGGGGTGAACTACCTCGCCCCGTGGGTACTGACCAACACCCTGCGAGACAAGCTCGTCGCGTCGGCGCCAGCGCGGGTCGTCATCGTCGCCTCCGAGGGTGCCCGGTGGGCCGGCAGCATCGACCCCGCCCACGATCTGACCGTGACCGCGGACTACACCAAGCGCGAAGCCATGACCCTCTACTTCCGATCAAAGCTGATGGACATCATGTTCACCCAAGAACTCGGCAGGCGGTTGGCGGGCACGGGCGTGACGGCGAACTGCTGTGATCCCGGGTTCAATGTCAGCGGCCTCGGCAGGGACCTACCGTTCGCCGGAAACCTCGAGAGACTTCTGCACGCATTGCGGATCGGCGATCCGCGCCGCGGCGCCGGAATCATCGTGCGACTCGCCACCGACCCCGCCTTCGCCGAAACCACTGGCGGCTACTTCTCCGTCAAGGACGCCACACCCCTCGCCTGCCCAGAACCCGGACGTAGTACGAGAATTCAGGCCGACCTGTGGGAGACCACGGCCACACTGCTCGACGGAGTTCTCTCCTCTGCCGGATGAGAGAAGACACCAGATTCAGACGGCCGAATCAGTCCGAGCGGGAGGCGTTCGCGGCTGCCAAGGTGAGCCGGGCGATGCGTTTGGCGGTCATCGCCGCGGTGCGCGCCGGCTCAGCCGTGCTCGCCGTCGCCAACGCTCCGTCGTAGAGGAGGACGAGCGCGTCAGCCAGCGCCTCGGAGTCAGCGACCCCGGTTGCTGCGGCGAGTTCGATGAAGGTCTGCCGGATCCAATCGCGGTACTCCTCGATGGCCTGCTGGTGGGATTCCCCCGCCGGGGCTTCGGCGGCGGCATTGACGAACGGACAGCCGCGGAACCCCGGAAGGGACACATAGTCAGCGATCGCATCGAAGATCGCCAGGATCTTCTCGTCCGGATCGTCGACTCCGGCCTGTCGCTCCTCGATGCGCTGCTGCCACGCATGGAGGCGGCCACGAAGATAGGCGGCGACCAGTTCGTCCTTCCCGCCGAAGATGTAATACAACGAGCCCTTGGCTACGCCAGCCTTCGCGATGACGGCGTCGATACCGGTCGAATGGACACCGTCGCGGTAGAACAGCTCATCGGACGCGGCGAGCAGTCGTTCACGTGCCGACGGCCGTTTCGCTGTCTTCGTCGCCACGACAGTAGTCTACCAGACAGACTTGTCTGAACAGCGGGCATCTGCGTCGGTGCATGCGGCACACGCGCGATCGTGCCCGCACTTGCCACGGGCGTTGACAGGGTTGGCAAATTGCGGTTATCTTCGAATTTAGTCAGACCTGTCTAAACGGATCTCGAGTGGACCGCCGGACATCGAAGGGGCGAGAGATGAAACTGATTGCCGAGAGCAACCTCGACGGTGTGTACGTGCCAAGCCCGGTGGAACGCATCCGCGAGCAGGTGGCCGACTATGAAGCCAGCGGCGGCGTCGAGGGCGCAACGCTGGAAGGCCGGCCGGTGGTGATCCTGACGTCGGTGGGTGTGAAATCGGGCAAGGTCCGGAAGAACCCGGTGATGCGGATCGTCGACGGTGACCGGTACGTGGCAGTGGCATCCGCGGCCGGGGCGCCCGCAAACCCATCCTGGTACGCCAATCTGGTTGCCCACCCACGGGTCCGACTTCAGGACGGCGCAACCGTCATGGAGTTCCAGGCCCGCGAGGTCAGCGGGGACGAGAAGCGGCACTACTGGACTGTGGCCGAGCGATTCTGGCCGCACTTTCCCGAGTATCGACAACTCGCCGGGGGACGCGACATCCCGATCATGGTGCTCGAACCCGTCGCGCCGCATACGTCCGTCGGCAATCCAGCAGAGGAGCGCAACAAGGCGTTGGTGCTGGAGGCGTTCGACACGTTGTTCAATCGGCGTGACTACGCGGCGGCGCAACGATTCTGGTCGCCTAACTACATCCAGCACAGCGCGCACATCGAGCCGGGCCGAGACGGCTTGTTCGACCTGATCAAGGCCTCACCGGCGGAGATGCGCTACGAGAACGCGTTGACCATCGCCAACGGCGACTACGTGATGCTGCACGGTCGGTTCTCCAATACCGGGCTGCCGGCCAACTGGATCGCCGTCGACGTCGTCCGCATGCAGGACGGCCTGCTCGCCGAACATTGGGATGTCCTGCAGGACGAGGCCACCGCGGGGGAGTCCAAGAGTGGGCTGCCCATGTTCGGCGACGCCTTCCCGACCCGGCCCTGACGCGGTGACTGCCGCGATGAAGGTCTCCGCCCAGTTCGCCACCTCGCTGCACTCCCCCGAGCACATCGCGGCCGCAGAACGACTCGGTTACGACCGGGCCTGGCTGTTCGACACACCGCACCAAAGCCCGGACGTGTGGATGATGCTCGCGCTGGCGGCGGAACGGACCACGACGATCGGCCTGGGTCCGGGCGTGCTCGTCCCCACCCTGCGCCACCCCATGGTCAACGCCTCGGCCACCGCGGCGCTGGAGGCGCTTGCCCCGGGACGGGTCGCGGTCGCGTTCGGCACCGGCTTCACCGGCGCCCGCGCGCTGGGCGCCGCTCCGAGCACTTGGTCGTTTCTGGCCGACTACGTCCGCACGTTCCGCGCCCTGCTCCGCGGCGAACCCGTCCGATGGCAGAACAGCCTGATGCAGATGCTGCACCCGCCCGGGCACGCACCCGAGCGCCCCATCGAGGTTCCCGTGCTCATCTCCGCGATCGGGCCCAAGGGCGTCAACGTCGCCATCGAATATGCCGATGGGCTGTTCTCCGTCAACGGCGAGACCCGCTACGCCACACAGTTCGACTGGGCGGCGCTCGGCGTGCACGGCACCGTCCTCACCCAGGGCGAGCCGCTGGACTCGCCGCGGGTGCAAGCGGCCGCCGGGCCGGGAAACGCGTTGGCCTACCACGCCGCCTACGAATTCGGCGGCGACGTCACCGCACTTCCCGCCGGCGACTTGTGGCTCGACACCATCAACCAGACTCTGCCTCAGGAGCGACACCTCGCGGTGCACGACCAGCACCTCGTGGGGCTGAACCGCGCCGACACCGCGGCGTGGGATGCGGGCAGTTGGAAGGCCATCACCCAGACCACCCTGACCGGCGCGGCCGACCAGATCGGTCGCCGTGTCACCGAACTCGCCACCCAAGGCATCACCGAAATCATCTACCAGCCCACCGGACCCGACATCATCGGCGAACTCGAGGCCTTCCACGCGACAGCACGCAACGCCACAGATTCCGCGGCGCAAGACAATTCGCCACGCTGATCGAACCGGAGTGTCGATTCCCGCGGAATTGCCAACCCCACCTGAGAATCACGAGAGGCAAACCATGACGGGTACCGAGGAACAGGCCAAGTCATTCGTCCTGCACGCATTCGACACCTTGTTCAACAAGCGGGATTACTCAGCGGCGGAACCGTTTTGGTCGCCAACCTACATCCAGCACAGCGCGCACATCCAGCCGGGACGCGAGGGCCTGTTCGAGCTTGTCAAAGCCTCACCCTCAGATATGCGCTACGAGAACGCGCTGGTCGTCGCCAACGGCGATTACGTGATATTGCACGGTCGGTTCACCAATATCGGCCAACCCGCCAACTGGATAGCCGCAGACATCGTGAGGGTCGAAAACGGTTTGCTTGCCGAACATTGGGATGTCATCCAAGACGAAGCGACACAGGAGGACTCGAAAAGCGGGCTGCCGATGTTCAAAGACGAATTCCCTTCCTAGCCGGACCTGGAATCGGTCGTAGACCATGGCCACTGGAGTCGTCATCGGACCCGACCCCGCCGCCGCGAACGCGGTCGACGATGCGGTGTCACAAGCGTCTACCGCCTTCCGCCGGGGCGTGCGCCACGTGTGGCTCGGTCAACGCTTCGATGTCGACGCGTTGACACTGGCAGCGGTAATCGCCACCGCGGTACCCGGCCTTGGTGTCGGCACCGCCATCGTTCCGATCAACCCTCGTCATCCGTTGCTCGTCGCCGCCGCGGCACAGACCGCCCAGGCCGCCGCGCACGGAAACTTCAGCCTCGGCATCGGTCCCGGCGGAAACGCTCTGCAACAGCGCGCATTTGGAATTCCGCCTGGCAAGGAGATCGCGTTCCTCCGCGAATACCTCACCGTGTTGCGGTCGATCCGCGATGACGGCGAGGTCGACTTCCACGGCCAGGAACTGGTCGCAAGCCCACCCCTGTCACCAGCGGTAGCCGGCGGTACCCCCTTCCCCATCTACGTCGCAGCCTTGGGGCCGCGCGCGCTGCGGGTCGCGGGCGAACTGGCCGACGGCACCCTGCCCTATCTGGCCGGCCCACGCACCATCGAAGAGTTCATCGCGCCCACCATCGCTCAAGCCGCCACCGACGCAGGCCGGCCGCCGCCGCGGATCATCGCCTCCATCCCCGTGGCCGTCACCAACCACCCCGACGCAGCCCGCGCGGAGGCGGCGAAGAGCCTGGGGTTCTACGACCAATTCCCCTCCTACCAGAAGGTCATGGCGCGTGAGGGCGTCAATCGCGCCGCCGACATCGCAGTCATCGGCAATCCGGATGAGGTGATCGGTCAGCTCCTGCGATACCGCGCCGCAGGCGCGACCGATCTGGTGCTCAACCCCTTCCAAACAGACCCATCGGCGCTGCACGCGGTGTGGGCCGTAGCCGCCGAACTATAGGCCGACAGGAATCGCCTTTGCTCTACTACTTCCCGAACAACTACACCTGGTCGTCCGCGGTGATGTTGTGCCTCATGGCCGGCGGTCAACTCGGGCAGATCGACCGCTGGCTGGCACCGCTGCGCAACGACGACCCCGACGTCGACGCTTGGACCGCGGCTTGGGACAACGCCGCAGCGGACCAAGAAGAACACGCCAAACAGGACCTGCGGCAAGGTTTTCGGCGCAGCGCCAGCGCCCGGTACCTACGGGCGTCGACCTACTACCTGACCGGGGAGCGGCAGACACCGCCCGGTCTGGCGAAAAGCCGCAGCTACGCGGCGGCGCTGCAGGCCTTCGCCACCGCGAACCTCTACTCCGCGCACCCGATCGAGCGGGTCGAGATCGACTCCCCCGACGGGTCCCTGCCCGGCTACCTGGTACCGGCACACACCCACGCGCCGGCCCCGGTGGTCATCTTCTACAACGGATTCGACGTCACCAAGGAAATCCTCTACGGCATCATCGGCAAGGAGTTCGCCGACCGCGGCATCGCCTGCCTGGTCATCGACACCCCCGGCACCGGTGAACCGCTGCGGCTGCGCGGCGTCGCCTCGCGACCCGACCCCGAAGTGCCCACCTCGGCCATCGTCGACTACCTGCAGACCCGCGACGATCTCGACCCGACCCGCATCGGGCTGCTCGGCATCAGCCTCGGCGGCTACTACGCACCCCGCGCCGCCGCATACGAACCCCGAATCACCGCATGCGCGGCCTGGGGCGGGGTCTACGACTACGGCGCCGTGTGGCAACACCGATGGGAGGCCGCATCGCCGACAATATCGGTGCCCTTCTGGCAACTCCCGTGGGTGATGGGCACCGACACCATGGCACAGGCACTTGCCCGGGTCACGCAGTGGACATTGGCCGACGCGCTGCCTCACCTCACGCAACCCTTGCTCATCGTGCACGGCGAGCACGACCAAGCCATCCCGGTACAAGACGCCCGGCGAGCCCACGCGGCCGCGGGGTCCACCGACAAGCAGCTGCGCATCTTCACCCAAGCCGAAGGCGGAGCCGAACACGTCAATGCCGACGACCCCGACCCCGCACGCCAACTCATCGCCGACTGGTTCGCCGACCGGCTGCACACCATCCCCGCACGACCCAGCTGACCAACCCCACAGCGCACCGAACTCGGAAGGCACACCATGACAACGTTTCGCGCGGCCCAAGCCACCTCACCCGGCGCAGAACTCGCAATCGTCGATCAAACACTGGCCGACCCCGGGCCAGGCCAGGTGCGTGTCGCGGTGGAGGCCTGCGGCATCTGCCACTCCGATTCGATCTTCGTCGACGGCCAGTGGCCAGGTCTGCAGTTCCCGGTAACCCCGGGCCATGAGATCGCCGGGCACATCGACGCCGTTGGCGACGGCGTGCGGGACTGGTCCGAGGGTGATCGGGTGGCGATCGGTTGGTCGGGCGGCTATTGCGGGCAGTGCCGTCCCTGCCGGCGCGGTGATTTCGTGCATTGCGAGGTCGGCATGGTCACCGGCGCGGCGTTTCCCGGCGGATACGCCGACTACGTGGTGGCACCGGCGACCGCGCTGGCCCGCATTCCCGACGAACTGTCCGCTGCTGATGCCGCGCCGCTCGCGTGCGCGGGATTGACCATGTTCAACTCATTGCGCCACACCAGTGCCGACCCGGGCGATCTGGTTGCCATCCTCGGGATCGGCGGGCTGGGTCATCTCGGGGTGCAGTTCGCAGTGAAGATGGGATTTCGCACTGTCGCCATCGCGCGGGGAGCCGAGAAGGGTGAACTGGCCCGCGAACTGGGTGCGCACTACTACATCGACTCCACGGCCAGCGATGTGGCCGCCGAACTGCTGAAGCTCGGCGGTGCGCGAGTCATCTCTGCCACCGCCACCAACGCCGACGCGATCGCCGCCGCGATCGGTGGACTCGGCCTGCACGGCGAGCTGCTCACCCTGGCCGCTATCAACGACCCGGTGCAGGTCAGCCCGATGCAGCTGATCACCATCTCCGGGACCGTGCACGGCCATCCCGCCGGCGTTGCCCATGACCTTGAGGACACTCTGAACTTCGCCGCGCTGCAGGGCATTAAGCCGATGGTGGAGGTTCTGCCGCTGGACAAGGCCGCCGACGGCTACCAGCGAATGTTGGCCAACCAGGCCCGCTTCCGCGTCGTGCTCACCACAGCGCCCTGATCAGAACGCGTCGGACATCAAGAAGGAGACCAGCGCATGACAGAGACCAAGCCGGTGCAGGCCACCGACGGAATGCTGATCGAATGGGATGTTCCGATCGACATGGACGACGGGCTGCAGCTGAGAGCTGACATCTTCAGACCGACCGGTCCGGGACCCTCCCCCGTATTGCTGTCGCAAGGCCCCTACGCGAAGGGAGCCAGTTTCCAAACCGACTACGCCGCAACATGGGACCGCCTGGCCACCGATTACCCCGAGGTGACCCTCAACACCACCAACAAGTACCAGAACTTCGAGGTTGTCGACCCTGAGCGGTGGGTGCCCCACGGCTACGGGTGCATCCGCGTGGACTCCCGCGGAGCCGGGCGCTCGCCCGGATATCTCAACCCGTTCTCGGCCCGGGAAACCCAGGATTTTCACGACTGCATCGAGTGGGCCGGCGCGCTGCCGTGGTGCAATGGCAACGTCGGGCTGGCTGGAATCTCCTACTACGCACAAAACCAGTGGCAGGTCGCGGCGACCCAGCCCGCGCATCTGGCCGCCATGAGCGTGTGGGAGGGCGGATCGGACTTCTACCGCGAACTTGCCCGCCACGGCGGCATCCTGTCCACGTTCGGGCGGCAGTGGTACGAAACCATAGTGCTGCCAATGCAATACGGCCGCGGGACCAACGGGCCGGTCAATCCGGTGACCGGGCAGCCCGCCTGCGGCGACGTGACCCTGGACGAGCAGACCCTGGCCGCCAACCGGATCGACTACGGGCAGCTGATCGCCATTCATGTCCTCGATGAGGCCGGCACGCGGGAACGCGGTGCCGAGCTGGAAAAGGTCACCGTGCCTCTGCTTTCGGCGGCCAACTGGGGCGGGCAAGGGCTGCACTTGCGCGGAAACATCGAGGGTTTCCTGCGCGCCTCCTCGAAACAGAAGTGGCTCGAGGTGCACGGCCGCGAGCACTGGGCGGAGTTCTACACCGACTACGGGGTCGAGCTGCAGCGGCGCTTCTTCGACCATTTCCTGCTCGGGAAGGACAACGGCTGGAACCGACAACCGGCACTTCTGTTGAATGTCCGCTACGCCGACGGCACCTTCACCCGCCGCACCGAGCCGACCTGGCCACTGCCGAATACCCGCTTCACCAAGCTCTATCTCGACGGAGACGCCCTGACCTCGATGCCCGGCGAGGCGGGGAAGGTCGAGTTCGACGCGTCGGGAGACGGCGTCACGTTCGGCACCGAACCCCTCGAGCAAGACACCGAGATCATTGGACCGCTGGCGGCGCGCCTGTTCGTCAGCTCGTCGACGACCGACGCCGACATGTTCCTCGTCGTTCGCGCGTTTTCCCCGCAAGGCGACGAAGTCATCTTCCAGGGCGCCCTCGATTCGCACTCAGCGTTGTCCAAAGGCTGGCTGCGCGCGTCGAAGCGCAAGCTTGACCCCGTGTTGAGCACGCCATACCGGCCTTACCACGCGCACGATGAGATCCAACCGCTCACGCCGGGCCAGACCTATCAGTTGGACATCGAGATCTGGCCCACCTGCGTGGTGTTGCCCCGGGGCTACCGTGTGGCGCTGACCGTCCAAGGCACCGATTGGAAATTCCCCGGTGTCGTCAATGCGGGACGCCTGCTCAATTTCGGTGTGCCGCTGCAGGGTTCGGGGCCATTCCAACACAACGACGTCCTCGACCGGCCGGCCGACATGTTCGGCGGCCGTACCACGGTGCACACCGGCGGCGACGCAGCGTCTTGGCTGCAGCTTCCGATCGTCGGATGAACGGCTGACGTACCCGACAATTCGCGCACGAGGACAGCCATCGGCACCGCGATGGCCGACGTCATCTACGATTGCCGCCAAGCGTGTCCGAATCATTGTTTCACTGATCGTCCCCACCAACGGTGGAGCTGGGAATACCCTCTACCCGAACGCTGGTTATCCCCTGAGCAGTGTCGCCGCGTCGATGGCGGCGGCCCAGTTGGCAGATGGGACCACGGATATGGACGAGCCCGTCATCGATCGCGCATCGGTTCGTCAACGTCTTCTCGACGCCGCCGACGAGCTGTTCTATCACGAGGGCCTGCACCGGGTGCACATCGACCGGGTCATCGAGAAGGCCGGCGTCCCGGTCGACACGCTCCGCGACGCGTTCGGAAGTACGGACGAGCTCATCCGCACCTACCTGCGGGCCCGTCACACCCGGCTGCAGGACGCGGTTGCCCGAGAACTCCCTCGGTACAACACACCCCGAGAACGTCTGGTGGGCGTCTTCGAGATCCAGGGGCAGTCGTTCGTCGAACCAGGTTTTCACGGGTGTGCGTTGGTGACCGCGAGCGCCGAAGCGTTACCGGGCGAAGTCGTCGAGGAAATCGTCACCGAATACCGGGACTGGCTACAGAACCTGTTCTTCGATCTGGCCTTTGCCGCCGAGGTACCGCATCCCGAGGAACTGGCCGAGCAGCTTGTCGTGCTGTTCGACGGCGCAGGGGTTTCGGCTTGGCTGGACAGACGACCCTCAACCGTCAACACGTCGCGTGCGATAGCCGAAGCGCTCATCGACGCCTCACTGCAAAGTTAGCTCTAGTCGAAGTGGGTGTGCGGCCGAGGCAATCGGGCGCCATCGACGAAGATGTCCAGCTTTTCGTTGTAGAACGCGATCATCCCGGCGATGGGGGCGACCTCGCGCAGCGGGTAGTCGTAGGTCCAGGCGAGATCGGGATACGCAGCCTGGCCGACCCTGACTGTCCAGTAGCCCGAGGTGATCCCCTTATAGGGGCATATTGTTTCGGTGTTGCTCGGCTCCAAGTGTGAGAACGCGACGTCGGTGCGGTCGATGTAGAAACGGGTCGGCAGCCCTGTCTCGAAGAGCAAGACTGGGCTGTGGGTTTCGGCCAGAACGACGCCGTCGAGCTCGACCCTGATGTGACGGTGGGACCGCAGCGAGTCGACACGGATGTAGGGGTTGCGTGGATGACCGATGATTGGCTCGTCCTCTTCGAACCACTCGAGCGCGTCCCATTCGAATCGGACGCTGCCCGCGACCGAACCCGAATCGTACACGCGGGCAGCAGACTTCAGTGTGCGCTCAGGCGAGGTCAACGAATGTAGCCGCGAGGAACCGAACTGCAGCTTCTGGGCGTGGTCCTCGTCGTGCAAACGCTCCATGCGAACGTCAGACATCGGAATGTAATACTGCGGGTAGTAGGCGATCTCCCAGACGTAAAGGGCGCGGGTCGTGTCGAATACGAGTACGTCATCGAAGTAGCCGCGTACCCGGCGCGGTGAGGGCTCGACGAGGCCTCGGTCCCCCACCATCTGGGGGTAGTCGCGATCGGGATTCCGTGACTCCGGAGTCACTGGTCCTCGGTTTCCGACGGTTGGCGTAGTCATGAGGCTGACTCCTGTCTCCACAGGCGCGAGTGCCTGTCCACCCACAAAATTTAGACCGATCTGTATGTCTAAACGCTACGTCGTGGATCAAGGTCGCGTCAACCTCGCCGGAGTCACCAGCTGCCGACGGAAGCCCGCGGGTAGGCCGGCCGGTGGTAACGTAGCGAACAGCCCACACCTTCGGCGAATGCGGTGATCATCGTGGGCAAGGCGCAGCGATGGTAGTGAGCTACTTGACGGATATCAGCGATCCAACCCGGGACCTTCACGCGGGAGCAACCCCCGAATTACGCGACGGTGCGGGTGCCGCTGTGCCACCGTTAGCGCGCGAAGTAGGTCCGGCATACGCTGCGGCGCTGAGCGTATCTGGTGAGCTTGGACCAGCACTGCGGGCGTGGCGCGAGCGGTTGACGCCGGAAGGCGCCGGAGTGCCGGCGACCGGTCCACGCCGCACACCCGGTCTGCGGCGGCGCGAGTTGGCCATACTGGCCGGCGTCTCACCGGACTACATCACGCAGCTCGAACAGGGTCGCGCATCGACGCCATCGGCCCAAGTGTTGATCGCGCTGTCGCGCACCCTGCAGCTATCCGAAACTGAGCAGGAACACCTGTTTCGTCTCGCTCGGCAACCGGCACCGTCGAACCAGCGACCCGGCGCCTCACTGCCTGCCGAAGTGATGCGTCTGATCAATCAACTCGAAGCGAGCCCGGCCGCCGTTTACGACGCGCTATGGAGCCCCGTGACCTGGAACCCGCTGTGGTCGGCGGTCCACGGCGACGTTCAGTCGCGACCCAACGCAGAGCGCAACCTGGTTTGGCGAACGTTCAACGACTTAGGCACACGACTCTTGCGGACGAATAGCGACAAGGCCGCCTTCGAGGAGCGGCTCGTCGGCGACCTTCGCCTGACGTCGAGTCGATATCAGCGCGACCCTGGCCTGACCAGCTTGCTGGATGACCTGACTCAACGAAGTAGGCGCTTTCGCCGACTGTGGTACTCACGAAACGTCGACGTCTACGACAACGAAAGCAAGACAATCAAGCATCCCGAGGTTGGGACGATCAGAGTCACGTGCAACGTGCTCTTGACACGCCGCAGCGATCTACGAGTCATCGTCTACACACCCGAAACCGGCACGTCTTTGGGGCGCCTCAAGGAATTGCGCGCCGCCATTACCGACGCCTAGGTGGACTGAACGATATTCGCGGTCCCGATGCGCACCACCGCACCGGCTCTTTGTTAGCTTCCAGATCTGCGTTCGTCGAGACGCGCAGTAATTCCCGCATCGTGTTTTGAGACCTCCGCTGTGTTCCCTAGTGGTCGACCGTCTAGATCTCGTAGATCTCGTCGTAGTCGAGCGTCATTAGACCCGCGACGACGAAGGGAAGGGTGTCGAGCCGTTCTCGTACGGCATCGATGTTGGATCCCTCGAGGATGAGATACACCCCTGGCCCCGCGGCGCGACGGTATGCAGCTCTAATTACGCCCTCGGCCTTGAGTTCCCCGGCGACCCGCATTTCCTCGTCGACGTGTGGCGCTACCTCGTCCGGACGAGCCACGGAGCCTTTGGCAAACACGATCATGTGGAATTCTCCTGTCTAGAAAGGAATTTCGGGTCTGGAACCCAGCCCGCGAAGCCTGGTCTGCGTCGCACACACTTCCAGACTCATCGTCACTCCCCTCGAAACGGGGCGTATAGCAGGGTTGTCAGCGGAGGACGTCAGAGAGCCGGCCAAGTGATTGGTGGGCCGAATGTTTGGCTCGGGTTCAGGCGATCCAGCGCACTATTCGAAACCTGTCGCCGGTGCGCCTGATTTCTGCGGCGTGCCCGCCAGCGAAGTGGTTGGCCAAGAGGAGCGCGTTCGTGTCCGCAGCGCGAGAAAGCACCTCGCGACGGGTCCGCCGTGCTTGTTGGGGATCCTCGCAGAAGCAGCTGTTCCAGTGCGGCTCCACGATCTGTATCGGATTGTTCAATACGTCGCCGATGAAAATTGCACGGTCAGAGCCGGACTCGAGAGTGACGATCGAGCTTCCCGGCGTGTGGCCTGGGGCGGCCACGAGGCTCAAGTTCTCGTCAATGGTGTGGCTGCCGCTCCACAACACGGCCTGCCCGGCATTGTGGATCGGCGCAATGCTGTCCTCGTATGCGTCTTGATTGACCAGCGCGCCAAGCGGCTTGGTGTCGTTGAGCGGATTCCAATAATCGAAGTCTTCGAGGGTGAACAGATAGGAGGCGTTGGGAAACGTGGGAACCCACTCGCGATTTTCCAACACCGTGTTCCAGCCGACATGGTCGAAGTGAAGGTGGGTGCAGACAACGATGTCAACGTCTTCGGGTTTCACTCCCGCACGACCGAGGTCCTGGATGTAGGGCGTATTAAGATGGGACGCCAGCCGAAAGTAGGGGCGTTCTTTGCCATTTCCGGATCCGGTATCGATCAGGATGTTTTGGCCCGAGCTGCGTACCAAATACGATGCCGAACAGGTAACGACCTCGTCCGATTCGCGGTCCCAGAACCTTGGTGCCAGCCACGAGCTGTGTCGCTCCCAGACTTCGCGGCCGCCTTCAGGTGCCAGCTGGGCGCTTATCGGGGCCTTCCCTTCCCATTCCGTGATCCTGGTGACTGCCACATCGCCCAGAGTGATCGATTCCATCAGTCTCCCTCGATCTGTTGTCTCCAGTAAGACGTCCGCAACGGTTTCGTCCGCCCGCTCAATTGGCGACGGCGCAACCGCGGCATTTCGCTTAGCGACCAGACCCGAGGAGTCGGCCTCATGCCGAAGCCTGTCGCGTCTTTTTCGGCATCCAGGAAGACTATCAGACAGTTCTGTCTAATCCCACCGTCTGCTCGCTGTTGAGGCTGCGGCGCAACAGTTCTGGTCGCCGACCTACATCCAGCACAGCGCGCACATCGAGCCAGGCCGATTTCTACCACCAGCACACTGCGCGACCGGCCGATCATCACCGAGACGCGCGCCCCGGCATCGATGTCCCATTCTCGTTAGGCCATGTTGTCTGATCCTGAGGATCACACGCGGCTCGGGCGGAGCCAATTGCGTTGGGACATTTCGTCCAGGAAGTCAGTGCTTCCCAGCGCATCCACTGCTGGGTTACTTGCCGTCGTCCCGAACGCCGGCACGCGCAAGTGACAGGTTGACCCGAACGAGCGTGGCGTTATTGGTACCACTCTGCGACCAGTGAAAGGACGTCGGTCGGTACTAGCGTTGTAACCGCAAAACTGTTAGCGGACGCGTGGCAGCGAAAAGTGTGGAGACTGGCCCGTGCGTGATCATCGCGCGCTTCCCCCAGGCCACTGCCAGCACCGACCTCGGCATCCAAAGGAGCCGCCGATGACCTCACCCACCAGACCCCACACGGTCGTCGTCATCCGCCCAACTGGGATCCACTCCACCGCCTCGCGGCGGTCACAAATGCTGTTTCGCAAGCGATGCCCTCGATACGCGTCGCCGTCTTGGCATTCTCCGTGCCTGTATGGAGGTGCGATGTGGATGAAGCGGTAGCGGATCCGGCCGTGGTTCGTGAGAATCAGCTCGATTTGGCCTCGGACGTGTTTTCGACGGGCCGTGTTCAGCGCGCCTGTTTCGACGAGGTGGTGGCGAAGTCAGGAATTCCTGAAGCTGCGTTCGGTGTCGGCGACGGGGACGGGGACGACCTGATCCGGGCCTACCGGCAGTCCCGGTTCGCCAGCATCCAGGATCGGATGCTGCGCGAGCTGTCAGGCTTCCCCTCTGCCCGGCAACGCATTATCGGCGTCTTTGAAATCCTGGGCCTGTTGTTTGCCGAGCCAGCCTTTGAGCGTGACGTAGGGGAGTTAACCCTGTCCACCGAAGCCAGCCTGCCCGAGGCGCTGGTCGAGGGGGTGAGGACGAAATATCACGACTGGATTCACAGCCTGTTCTGCGATCTGGCTCACGCCGCGCAGGTCACTCATCCAGAGGAGCTCGCCGAGCAGCTTGTCATGATCTACCGCGGCACCTGTATGACGGCATGGATGGACCGACGGCCCGACATTGCCGCGACGGCATCTTCGCTGGCCCGCACGGTGGTGGCCGCCGCGACGGACCCGTCCGCGAACTAGAACGGTCAGTCGAGCTGAAGACTCTGCCTCCGATCAGAGCCACGGGTGGTGAAGCTGCTCAGGTCGCAGGCCAAGGATACGACCGCGTCAGCTAGGCGGCCTAGCGGTCAACTCAAAGCCGCAAGCGCGCACCGCCACGATCACTACGTGACCAGAGCCCCGCCCTCTGTCACCGTAATAGCCAGCGACACTTGATAATTCGATATATGGGTCGAGCCGTCGACATCAGTTCGGCGTAACGTTTCGTCGGGCACATTTGCCTACTCCCGGTGGATCGCCAGCCGGTGGGGGGACCGGAATCAGGAGGCGACCTCGCTGCGACGACGTTGCACCTCAGGGAATATTAGACGATGGGCTTGCGTCTTTAGTCTGGTCGGTCTAAATTTTGGCTGGGCTATCCGATCGAACAGATCGGTACAAAGACATGAGGAGCGGACATGACAAGCCCCACCGTGGTTCGGGATCTGGAAGGCAAGGTCGCGCTCGTGACAGGCGCGACGTCGGGGATCGGTAAGGCGGCCGCGGTGCAGCTGGCCGCGCAGGGGGCCACGGTGATCGTGCACGGCCGCGACGCCGGCCGAGGCGCTGAGGTGGTCGCGGAGATCGAAAAGGGTGGTGGTTCAGCTCGTTTCGTCGGCGCCGACCTGGGGGTGCCCGCAGAGGCGCTGCGATTGGCCCAGGAAGTCGGCGACGTCGACATCCTGGTCAACAACGCCGGGTTCGCCTGGTTCGGCCCGTCGGAAAAGCTGGCCGTCAACACCCTGGACCAGCTGTTCGTCGCCAACGTGGAGGCACCGTACCTGCTGGTCTCGGTACTGGCCCCGAAGATGGTGGCCCGCGGCGATGGCGTGATCATCAACCTGGCCAGCAGGGCTGGCATCGTCGGCAAGCCCGACAGCGCCGCCTACGGCGCCACCAAAGCCGCACTGGCCTCCTTGGCCCGCTCCTGGGCCGCCGAATACGGACCCGCCGGCATCCGGGTCAACGCCGTATCACCGGGACCCGTCTACACCAACGCGGCCCCACGGGAACTGTTCGATTCCATGGCCGAGACCACACTGCTCGGCCGGGTTGCCGAGCCGCAGGAGATCGCCGACGTGATCGGATTCCTGGCTTCCCCGCGCGCGTCCTACATCACCGGTACCAACCTGGCCGTCGACGCCGGTCGCCCCGCCGCCCCAAATGCGCAACGAACGGACGTGGCATCATGAGCATCTCGGTAATGGCAGTCAGCTTCGACGCCCGCGACGCCGCCCAACTCGCACAGTTCTGGGCCCAGGCCCTGCACCGCACCGTCAACGACGGCGCCACCGAAGGCTCCGCATCGATCCCGGCGGACAGCGACGGCCAACAAGGACCCCTCCTGTTGTTTCACAAGGTGCCCGAGGACAAGACCGTCAAGAACCGCGTGCACTTCGATCTGCGGTCCACCGACGTCGTCGCCGACGCCGAGCGGCTGACCAACCTGGGCGCCAAGCAGATCCGCTCACTAGCTGAAAACGGCAACCGGTGGATCGGCTTCGCCGACCCCGACGGCAACGAGTTCGACCTGGTGGCAGGCTGATTCGATGCCAATCGCTCCACGCAGGCCCGAACCTACTCCGGCCCAGACCAAGGAGGAGTGATGCAGTCGATCACCCTGGGTGACGTGACGGTCACCCGCATCACCGAATGGGAAGGCTGCGCCCCGATAACTGCCCAGCTCGCCCCCGAAGGCGGCCGCGAGATCTGGGAGCGACACGGTTCGTGGCTGGCGCCGAACTTCTGGAACCGCGAATCCAACGAGGTCGTTACCTGTTCGGCATCATATTTGGTGCGCAGCGCCGGCAAGGACATCCTGATCGACACCGCATCCGGAAACGGCAAGGAACGCCCCTACTTTCCGCTGTCGTCACACCTCGATACTCCCTACATCCAGGACCTCGGTCGCGCGGGAGTGAAACCCGAAGACGTGGATATCGTTGTCTGCACCCACCTTCACTTCGACCATGTCGGCTGGAACACGGTGCTGGAAAATCGTGAGTGGGTTCCCACTTTTGCCAACGCCACCTACCTGTTTAGCCACGAAGACTTCGACTATTGGAACCCGCTCAACGACACCAAGCCGCTGGGCGCGCTGGTCAATCAGAACGCCTACGAGGACAGCATCGCCCCCATCCACAACGCCGGGCAGGCCGTGCTGTGGAGCGGCAGCCACACCATCGACGAGAACCTCACCCTCGTTGCCGCCCCCGGACACACCCCGGGAAGCGCGATCATCAACCTGCAGTCCGGCTCTGACCGGGCAACGTTCGTCGGTGACGTGATGAACAATCCGATCCAGATCGTGGAGCCGCATTGGAACAGCTGCTTCTGCGAGGATCCCCAGCAAGCACGACGGACCCGTCACGAGGTGCTTTCTCGCGCAGCAGACACGAACACGCTCATCTTCGCCAACCACTTCGCCGGCGGACACGCCGCAGAAATCGGACGCGACGGCAACAGGTTTCGAGTCACACGATGGGCCTGAAACTGAAACCTGCTGGCCGAACACTGGGATGTCCTGCTGGACGAGGTCACCGCCGAGGAGTCCAAGAGCGGGCTGCCGATGTTCGGCGACACCTTCCCGACCCGGGCGTGGCACGGTGCCGACCCCGATGAAGATCTCCGCCCAGTTCGCCACCTCGTTGCACTCCGCTGAGCAGATCGCGGCCGCCGAACAACTCGGCTACGACCGGGCGTGGCTGTTCGATACACCGCACGAAAGCCCCGACGTGTGGATGATGCTGGCGTTGGCGGCCGAACGTACCACCAGGATCGGCTTGGGTCCGGGGGTACTCGTACCCACCCTGCGCCATCCCATGGTCAACGCCGCGGCCACAGCGTCGCTGGCGGCACTCGCGCCCGGCCGGGTCGCGGTCGCGTTCGGTACCGGCTTCGCCGGTGCCCGCGCGCTGGGTGCCGCACCGGCCAGCTGGTCGTACCTGGCCGACTACGTCCGCGCGTTCCGCGGCTTGCTCGGCGGTGCGATTGTGCAGTGGCAGGGCGCACGGATGCAGATGCTGCACCCGGCCGGGCATGCCCCCGAGCGCCCCATCGAGGTGCCCATCCTGATCTCGGCGCTGGGCCCCAAAGGCCTCGAGGTCGCCACCGACCTGGGCGACGGGCTGTTCACCGTCAACGGCCAGACCCGCTTCGCCGCGCAGTTCGACTGGGCTGCGCTGGCTGTGCACGGCACCGTCCTGGCCGATGGTGAGGCCCTGGATTCGCCGCGGGTGCAGGCGGCCGCGGGCCCGGGAAACGCGCTGGCCTACCATGCCGCCTACGAATTCGGCGGCGATGTCACCGCGCTGCCCGCCGGCAACGTGTGGCTCGACACGGTCAACCAGACCCCACCGCAGGATCGCCACCTCGCGGTGCACGACCAGCACCTCATCGCGCTGAACCGCGCCGACACCGCCGCGTGGGCAGCAGGCAGCTGGAAGGCCATCGCCCAGACCACCCTGACCGGCACAGCCGACGACATCGGCCGCCGCGTCAGCGAAATCGCTGCCCAAGGCATCACCGAGATCATCTACCAGCCCACCGGGCCCGACATCGCCGGTGAACTCGAGGCCTTCCACACCGCAGTGCGCACCGTCACTCCCGCAGGGTGACCAGATACCGAACCAGTTACGAAGGAAGGCACGTCATGGTCAGGGCAAAACCGTACGGGCAGCTTCAGTGTCGCGATGTCAAAGGGAAACGGATGGTCTACGTCGACGACGGCGACGGCGACGCCATTGTCTTCGCGCACGGCGAGACTTGGCACTGAGTGCTCAAGTCCACCAACGCGTTTCATTCGGCACTCGCGTTCACGATCGAGGCGCGCAGCGCGGCGTCTGCTCGCCCGCGATCGGGTCGTCGAGCAAGGCAATGAAGACAGCAGCTATCTCGCGCGGTCGCTCGGCGGCCATAGACCGAATTCAACCAGCCCTGCATGCTCAGCACCCTTGACCGAGTTGCGCGGGCGCCGCATCGGGGTGCGTGCTGCTGCCAGGAATCCCACATCTGGGCCTGGAGCACCGCGCCGCCTGGGCCGAAACCAAACCCGACGGCACAGTCACACCTCGATGGTCAGTCGGGTCGACGTGGATCCGATCAGCGATCCCGACACCGCGATTTGGGCGATGCTGCTGACCGTGTAAGGCCACCCCAACTTCACCGAGTGGGATCACCAAACTTATTGTGCGAACAGCGATTTCGGTTGCACCGAATTGCGCGGGCAGGGCCGCAGCGGGTAGCGTGAACGGCGACGAAGGGGAGTAGCCCCAAATCGGGTAGTCGACATACTGGCCCGCGGCAATAGCCGCGTCGCCCGGTTACCCGGACCGGCTAAGTGGCCGGTGGGCGAGACCTTCGGCCGCACAGACCGTTTCGGTTGCCGGCCGGAGGCATCTACCCGATCCCCCAACGGCAGCCACCGACCAAGGAGTTGTTGGTGTTCGCTGCTTTGCTACTAAGCTTCGGCGTCATTTTCGTCGCCGAACTGGGCGACAAGTCGCAACTGATGGCGATGACGTTTGCGCTGCGCCATCGCTGGTGGGTGGTGCTCGGCGGCATCACCGCCGCCACCACCGCGGTACACCTGATCTCCGTCGCGGTCGGCCACTACCTCGGCGCGGCGCTGCCCACCCACCTGCTCGGCATCCTCGCCGGCGTGGCGTTCGTCTTGTTCGGGCTGTGGACGCTGCGCGGTGACCGCCTCTCCGCGGACGAGGCCACCCGCGCCCAGCGCACCACCGCACCCGCGTTCTTCGCGGTCATGTCCGCGTTCATGCTTGCCGAACTCGGCGACAAGACGATGCTCGCCACGGTCACCCTCGCCGCGGACAACGACTGGGTGGGCGTGTGGATCGGCTCCACACTCGGCATGGTCGCCGCCGACGCGCTCGCCATCATCGTGGGGTCGATCGCCGGCAAGCACCTTCCCGAGCGGCTCATCCAACTCACCGCGGCCGCGTTGTTCCTAGCCTTCGGCGTCGGCATGCTCGTCGGTGGCATCTTCCCGGCGGCGCCGATCCCGGTGGTCCTCAGTAGCGCGGTAGCCGCCGTAGTGTTGTTCGCCGTCATCCTGCGCGCGATGCCGCAACGGTTTCGTCCGGCAGCGATGCGGACCGAGCCTGCGCCGCTCACCGTGAGCGTCGAGCCGTGCTCAGACGAGGTGCCCCACGGTGGCATCACTCGTACGTCGACGGAACGGAAAGAGTGAGAGAACGCAAATTAACCCCGGCGCGACGGGGCCAAACTTCATGATTACAACCGGGGCCAAACAACTTGACGAAACCCACAGTCGCCTTGCTCCGCGTCGGGATGGGCCCCGGCCTGATCGCCGAACAGTTGGTGGAAGACCTTGCAATCGTTGGCCGCCACCAGGGAGGTGCTCTGGGGTCAGCGTGCAACGAACTGATGTTCTCGGTGCACAAACGCGCCAGCGACAGGAACTACTCGGCACCCGGTACCGGGTAGTCCGCTGACCTGGCGCCGTCGCAAGTT
>Ga0193743_1000432_pt1 | contig 33216 bp, 27 predicted proteins | sample L2c2metaG_FD_143038 | JGI IMG/M metagenome (GOLD analysis project Ga0193743, IMG submission 143038) | Soil microbial communities from a riparian zone of the East river system, Colorado, United States - L2c2 | ecosystem: Environmental > Terrestrial > Soil > Riparian zone | place: USA: East River...
GCCAGCAGGAGATCGACCTGCGCTACGCGGACGCGTTGTCGATGGCAGACAACGTCATGACGTTCCGGTACGTGGTCAAGGAGGTCGCGCTCACCGAAGGCGTGCGGGCGTCGTTCATGCCCAAGCCCTTCGCCGAATACCCCGGCTCCGCGATGCACACCCACATGAGCCTGTTCGAGGGCGAGAACAACGCCTTCCACGACCCGAACGACCCACTGCAACTGTCCGACGTCGGCAAGTCGTTCATCGCGGGCATCCTCGAGCACGCCTCCGAGATCAGTGCCGTCACCAACCAGTGGGTGAACTCCTACAAGCGTCTGGTGCACGGCGGCGAGGCCCCGACCGCGGCGTCGTGGGGTGCGGCCAACCGCTCGGCGCTCGTCCGGGTGCCGATGTACACCCCGCGCAAGGCGTCGTCGCGCCGCGTCGAGGTGCGCAGCCCCGATTCGGCGTGCAACCCGTACCTCACCTTCGCCGTGCTGCTGGCCGCGGGCCTGCGCGGCGTCGAGAAGGGCTACGTGCTCGGGCCGCAGGCCGAGGACAACGTGTGGAACCTGACCCCCGAGGAACGACGCGCCATGGGATACCGCGAGCTGCCGTCGAGCCTCGGGATGGCGCTGGGCGAGATGGAGAGCTCCGAGTTGGTCGCGGAAGCGTTGGGGGAGCACGTGTTCGACTACTTCCTGCGAAACAAGCGCACGGAGTGGGAGAACTACCGCAGCCACGTCACGCCGTTCGAGCTCAAGACCTACCTGTCGCTGTAACCCGGTGAGATAACGTCGTGGGCGTGGCCAAACCCGCGACGCAGCGACCCACGCTGCCCAGCGTCGGCAGGCTCGGTTTGGTCGAACCACCCGCGCGTGCGGATCTGGACCGGCTGGGCTGGACCACCGACGCCCACGTCGAGTTGTTGTGGTCGCTGTCGCGTGCGCCCAACGCCGACTCTGCGCTGCGCGCGATGGTGCGTCTCGCCGACGCCCTCGGTGGCGATTGGGACGAACTGAACCGCGCGCTGGTCAAGGACCGCTCCCTGCGGGGGCGGGTGTTCGCCGTACTGGGTTCCTCGCTGGCGCTCGGTGACCATCTGGTCGCGCACCCGAAGTCCTGGCATCTGATTGCAGGCAACGTCACGCTGCCGTCCGCCGAGCAGTTGCGCCGCGACTTCGCGGCGGTGGCCGAATGTCGTACGGACGCAAAGTCAGTGCAGTCGTCGCTGCGGATTCTCTACCGGGACCGGATGCTCGTGTTGGCTGCGCTGGACGTGGCGCCGACCGTCGAGAACGAGCCCGTGTTGCCCTTCGCCACCGTCGGAGAACACCTCGCCGACCTCGCCGATGCCGCGCTGGGGGCGGCGCTGATCGTCGCCACCCGCACGATATGCGGCGAGGACACCCCACAGCCGCGGCTCGCGGTGATCGCGATGGGCAAGTGCGGTGCGCGCGAGTTGAACTACGTCAGCGACGTCGACGTCATCTTCGTCACGGAGTCCGCGCCCGATACCACCCTGGCCATCGCCACCCGCGTCGCCGGCGAGATGATGCGGTTGGGCGCCGACACCTTCTTCGAGGTGGACGCGGCACTGCGGCCGGAGGGCAAGCACGGTCAACTGGTCCGGACCCTCGAGTCGCACGTCGCCTACTACGAGCGGTGGGCCAAGACCTGGGAGTTCCAGGCGCTGCTGAAGGCGCGCCCTGCGGCGGGCGACGCCGAGCTCGGCGCGCAGTACATGGCCGCCCTGAGCCCGATGGTGTGGACCGCCTGCGAGCGTGAGGACTTCGTGCCCGAGGTGCAGGCGATGCGTCGCCGCGTCGAGGAATTGGTGCCCGCCGGCGTGCGGGCCCGCGAACTGAAGCTGGGCACCGGTGGGCTGCGCGACGTCGAGTTCGCCGTGCAGTTGCTGCAGTTGGTGCACGGCCGCAATGACGAGTCGCTGCACGTCGCGTCCACGGTCGACGCGTTGGCCGCCCTCGGCAACGCTGGCTATGTCGGACGCGACGACGCCGCAAACCTGACGGCGTCCTACGAGTTCCTGCGGCTGCTCGAACACCGGCTGCAGCTGCAGCGACTCAAACGCACGCACATGCTGCCCGAGGCCGACGACGAGGAGGCGATGCGCTGGCTGGCACGCGCCGCGCACATGCGACCCGACGGCCAGCACGACGCGCTCGGCGTGCTGCGCGAGGAGCTCAAGCGGCAGAGCATGCGGGTGTCGCGCCTGCACGCGAAGCTCTTCTACCAGCCGCTGCTCGAATCGGTGGGTGGCCCGGCTGTCGAGCTGACGGCCTCCTTGACGCAGGAGGCCGCCGAACGCCAGCTCGCCGCATTGGGTTACGAGGGTCCGCAGGCCGCGTTGACCCACCTGGCGGCGCTGACCAGCCACAGTGGGCGCCGTGGCCGGGTGCAGCAGGTGCTGCTACCGACGCTGCTGGACTGGTTGTCCGACACGCCGGACCCGGACGCAGGGCTGCTGGCCTACCGGCGGCTCAGCGACGCGTTGGCCGACCAGCGCTGGTATCTGGCGTCGCTGCGCGACGAGGGCGCGGTCGCCAAGCGGCTGATGCGGGTGCTTGGCACGTCGGCGTTCGTGCCCGACCTGCTGCTGCGCGCTCCCGAGGTGATCCAGCAGTACGCCGATGGACCGCAGGGACCCAAGCTGTTGGAGACCGAACCGGAGAGCATGGCGCGCGCCCTCGTCGCATCGGCCGATCGGCACGCCGATCCGGTGCGGGCCATCATGGCCGCACGCACTTTGCGGCGCAGGGAGCTGGCCCGCATCGCGTCGGCGGACCTCCTCGGCATGCTCGAAGTCACCGACGTGTGCAAGGCGCTGACCTCCGTCTGGGTGGCGGTGTTGCAGGCCGCCCTTGAAGCGGTCATCCGGGCCAACACCCCGGAGTCCGGGCCGCCTGCGCGGATCGCGGTCATCGGCATGGGGCGCCTCGGTGGCGGCGAACTCGGCTACGGCTCCGACGCCGACGTGATGTTCGTGTGCGAGCCGCACGACGGCGTCGACGAGTCGGTCGCGGTGAAGTGGTCGGTGACCATCGCCGAGCAGGTGCGCGCTCGACTCGGCACGCCCAGCGCGGATCCACCGTTGGAGGTCGACGCCAACCTGCGGCCCGAGGGGCGCAGCGGCCCGCTGGTCCGGACACTGGCCTCATACCAGGCCTACTACGCGCAGTGGGCGCAGGGGTGGGAGATCCAGGCGTTGCTGCGGGCGCACCGGGTTGCCGGCGATCGCGATCTGGGCGAGCGTTTCCTGTTGATGATCGACAAGACCCGCTATCCCGCCGGTGGCGTCTCGGCCGAGGCGGTGCAGGAGATCCGGCGCATCAAGGCACGCGTCGACGCCGAACGCCTACCGCGCGGCGCCGATCCCAACACCCATACCAAGCTCGGCCGCGGCGGACTGGCCGACATCGAGTGGACCGTGCAACTGATGCAACTGCGCCACGCGCACAGGGTTCCCGCGTTGCGCGGGACGTCGACGCTGGAGTCGCTCAACGCAATCGGTGCGGCCGAGCTGATCGCCGAGGGGGATGTCGATCTGCTGCGGCAGGCGTGGCTGACCGCGACGCGGGCGCGCAACGCTCTGGTCCTGGTGCGGGGCAAGCCCACCGATCAGCTGCCGGGCCCCGGCCGTCAGCTCAACGCGGTGGCGTTGGCCGCCGGCTGGCACAACGACGACGGCGGCGAATTCCTTGACAACTACCTGCGGGTGACCCGTCGGGCGAAAACAGTGGTACGAAAGGTTTTCGGAGCTTGAGCAGAGACTTACAGTTCGACGTCATCGGCGCCGAGGAGTACGACCGGCTACGCAATGTGTACGAGCCACTGACGCAGTCCGTCCGCAGGCTGATCGCCGCGGGCATCCGCACCGGCGTGGACGAGGACACCATCCGTGCCGCCAGGACCGCCATCGACTCGGTGGCCGAGACGCTCGAGCGCACGCAGCGCGACGCCACCACGACGCTGCGGCACGCGGGCACCGGCCGTCCAATGGCGTGGGAGAATCCCGCTGTCGGCGTTCGCAATGCGATCGCCCCGCCCATGGTGATCCACCAGGATGACGACGGAGGGTGCTGGTCGGAGTTCACCCTGGGTATCTCGTACCAGGGCCCACCCGGGCTGGTGCACGGCGGAATCTGCGCACTCGTACTCGACCACATTCTCGGCGAAGCGGCCAGCGCCGGCCTGACCAGACCGGTGTTCACCGGCACCATCACGCTGCGCTACCTGAGGGGCACGCCGCTGGGGCCGCTACGCGCCGAGGCGTACATCGAGCGCACCGAGGGCATCAAGACCTACGCGCGCGGCTACCTCAACGATGCCGACGGCAGGACCGTCGAGGCCGACGGGGTGTTCATCCAGCCGGCGTGGGCCCGGGACGCCGGATGAAGTTCTACGTCAGCACCGCCTTCCTCGACATCAAGGAAGTCGTCGACGTCGCTAGGGCCGCAGACGAACTCGGGTACGACGGGATGGGCATCCCCGATCACGTGATCAACCTGGAGACTCTCGAGACGCCCTATCCGTACACGAAGGACGGCTCGCGCCGGTGGGAGCCATTCACGCACTGGCCCGATCCGTGGGTGATGATCGGGGCGATCGCGTTGGCCACCAGCAGGCTGCGCTTCGTCACCACCGTATACCTGCCCGCGATGCGCGATCCCTATTCGGCGGCGAAAGCCATTGGGACGGCGGCATGTTTGGCCGACGGTCGGCTCGAACTCGGCATCGGCGTCGGGTGGTGCGAGGAAGAGTTCGCGTTGATGGGCCAGCGGTTCGACCGCCGGGGTAAGCGCACTGACGAGATGCTGGAGTTGATGCGCGCGCTCTGGCAGCCAGGCTGGACGGAATTCGACGGTGGGTTCTACCAAACGCCGCGGCTGGAGATGGAGCCAACGCCACCGCACATTCCGATCTACGTCGGCGGGTTGTCCGACATCGCGTTGCGCCGGGCTGCGCGCAACGACGGCTGGATCGGTGACCTGATCACCACCGACCGCGCGATCGCGTCGGTGGACCGGGTCCGCGAGCTACGGGCCGAAAAGGGGCTGGCGATGGACGATTTCACCGTTCTGACGCCACTGACCGACGCGTTCACGCCCGAGCACTACGCGCGTGCCGAGGCCGCAGGCATCACCGGCATCATCACGATGCCGTGGATGTTCTACACCGGTCCCGCGTCGAGTACCGCCGAGAAGATCGACGGCATGAAGCGATTCCGCAAGGACCTCCGGCTCGACGGCTAGGTACCGGGCCAAGCGTTGTCAGATTTTTGAGCAAACCGGTTGTTCCGACGACGCGACTCGGTGCGGGATCCCCCCGAAAACCGGCAGCGCACTTCCTCGATGGCCGTGGTCCGAACGGTAGCAACTTCTGAACCCTCATCGCCCATCGACCGCGGTTCGAACCGGATCGATCAAGATAATGGCCAGCGCTGGGGATGGTCTCGTGCGAATTCAGCTGTATCTCCGCTGATCTTGATGGTAAAACGACCGTTATCGACGCCGACGACGACTAATTTGATGTGTGCATCTGCCGATGCGGAAGGCCGAGGAACCTCTGAGCAGCGGTTCTATTGACACACAGGTAGCAATTTTGAGCAAAGTACTTGAGAGCGCAAGCGTGCGTGGTCGGCGTTGTCTGAATGCGACCGACATTCGGGTGGCGAGGCCGTACGCTTGCCATGAACCTGATGTCTGGCTAAGAATTTTTTTGGGCCAAGGCTGAGGAATCTGAGCCACCGTCTGTGGGGGACTGTGAGTACAGCAAAGGCGGGTGCTGCCCGAATCGTGAACGCTCCGAATGAGCACCTAACTCGTCGCGCAGTGCGGGCTGGACCTTAAAGATCGTCAACGGAGCATTCCGTCGAGAGGAATTACCATGGGGTACGCCACATACGTGGGTCGGGTCGGCGCGCTGGCCGTTGCACTTGGCATCGGGGCGGCTGTCGCCACCACGCCAGGTGTGGCTTGGGCCGACGAGACAGACTCCGGTGCCCCGCCGCCAGCATCTGAGCCCGCGCAAAATCCCGAAACGCCGAATACCTCGGCGACGTCACCGGAACCGCTCGATCTCGGTGGAGCCATCGAGCGACGCATCGAGCGTGTCGCCGACCACCTGAGGCGTGCCGTTACTGGCGTGGTGACGAGTTCCGGCGGGGCGATCACCTCGACGTACCGCAATGGTTCAGGAACGCAACGCGGCAACCTTGTCCCCGAGAGTCTCAAGGGGCAGGACGCACTAGAGAATCCGCAGCCGCCCAAAGATCCGCAGCCACCCAACGATGAGCCCGTGCAACGCGTATCGAAGAGCGGGCAGCAGCCCGCCGCGCCGGACCCCAAGGCGACCGTCGCCGCCGCGACCGGTGTGGTGGCGCGGGTGCATCAAGCCGTCGAGGACGCCACCGCCGCGCTGCACAGCACCGACGCCCACCGGGTCACCGGCGCGCTGACCCAGACCGCGACCACACTGCAAGACCAGGGCGCCGCCCAGGCCCGCTACACCGCCGCCACCGTGGAATCCGCTCAGCAGATCACCGCCACCCCGCCGGCCGGGCCGGTGGTCCAGATCGTGTCGGGGCTGCTGGCCGCGATCGGGCTGAATCCAGCAGCCGCCAACAGCCCGGTGGCGCCACTGTCGCCGCAAACGCTTCTGGGTGTACTGGCACTGATCCGCCGCGAAATCGAACACACCTTCTTCAACCAAGCCCCCAACCTGCAAGACACCCCAATCAGCCTGACCGTCGACGAAGGCGGTTCGGTTGACATCAATACGTTGCCCGAATTTGACGGCGACGGCGACAGAATCACCTACAGCGTGGCCGCGCCGGACCAACCCGGCGGCCCCGCCAACGGCACCGTCAGCATCGTCGGCGACACCATTACCTACACCCCCGACGACGGCTACACCGGACCCGACAGCTTCGTCGTCACCGCCAGCGACGCCGGCAGCGGCTTCCACCTGCACGGGTTCGATTCCATCTTCAACCCCCAGGGCGCTCACACCGACACCGTAGGAGTGACCGTCGACGTCGAACCCGACGAGGACGACGGGCCACCCGTCTTCAGCGACGGAACGGTTGAGAACGTCAAGGTCGGTGACGTCCGACAAGAAAACGAAGACGAAGCCGAGGCCCTCGACAATCAGCCTTTCACAACTCCGAGCGGCGCAACGGGGATCTATCACTACCACCCGGCAACGGGGACGTCGCTGGCATTCCTGTCGGCCGACGTCAACCCGTCTGATGCGAACCGCATCGCCGAATTCTTGAACCCGTTCCAACCCAGCACGTTCAGTGCTTCCAGCAGCATGCGGATGGCGAGCTTCGCCGCAGCAGTTGCCCCGACATACAACGGGGTCGAAGAGTTCGACGTCGTAGTCGGTACCCAGACATTCCACGTCGTGGTACCCATCGCCGCGGCACGCTTGCAGGCCGGGACGCCGATCACCGTCGGCGAGGGCCCCGTCGCCATGGCAGCCAGCGGCGACCACCTCTATGTCGTCAACCTAAATTCTGTGGAAGACCCGAATACCTCCGAACAGAAGTACTACGTGTCGGTGATAGACACCACAACAAATCTGAAGGTCACGGACATCGAGGTCGGTAACAACCCCACTGGGATAACCGCCAGTGGTGACCGCGTATATGTCGTGAACAGCGACCAAACCATCACGGTGATCGATGCCATCACCAACAATCTGGCCGACGCCGATCCCAGTACTCCGGGCGTCGTCGACCCGATCGTATTGAACCGTCCGGCGCTCCCCACTCCGTTCAACATCGTCGCCAGCGACGACGGCACGCGGCTCTACGTTGCCAACGTCGACGGCACCATCTCGGTGATCAACACCACCACTAACACGGAGGTCGACACGCAGCCGCCGACCACGGCGGACCCCAATGATCCCGAGGCGGACATCGATCCCCTCACTGTCACTGCCGGCAGTTTCCCCTACGCCATGGCGGTGAGCGGTAAACGTCTCTATGTCACCGACCCATTCAACAACAGCGTCACGGTAATCAATATCGATGAAACCGATATCGACGACCCAATTGTCGTCGAACCGGACTCAAACTATTTCGGTCAGCAGATCGGCATTTCGATCCCTGTCGGAGGCCTACCCACGAGCATCGCGGCCGCGACTCCGCCTGGTGCCACATCTGACGCGATCTACGTCAGTAATCAGCAGGACAGCACTATTTCGGTGATCGACACCAGTACCAACCTGGTGGTCGCAACGATCCAATTGACATCAGTACCAGGAAACGTTGTCTTCAGTCCCGACGGCAGCCTTGCCTACGTCAGCGGCCAGGACCAGATGACGGTGATCGACACGGCCAACCGCAAGGTGGTCCTCACCACCGCCACCGACACGACCCCTGACGGGTTCCCCGATTACGTCGGGCTCAGCGCCGACGGCTCCCGGGTCTATGCCGCCGATTATCTCCAATCGACCTCCGGTCCGGAATTCGGCAACACATTGCAGCCGATCTCGTTTGTCACCGGCGGAAATACGGCCGCACCTTTTGCCAGTGCCGATGTCGCCGGTCAAACAACCGACCACGGATCTGGCGCGGTCACGACGATCTTGACGGCCACTGACGCCGACAACGACGCGCTGAGCATCTCAGTCACGCAGCCGGCCAATGGCACGGCCACGGTGACGCCCACTGCCACGCCTGGCAGCTACAGGGTTACCTACACCCCGAACGGACAGGCCCGCCTCGACGCCTTCGACGGAACCTTGACCGACCCGGACAACGTCATCGTGACCGTCACCGACGGTGACGAAGTCACCTACGTCACAGTGCCGGTGACCATCGATCCGGCGCAGGTGGCGGTGACCGACACGCTCGCAATCGGCCCCGGTTTCCACTTTGCGCGCGGACTGGCCGCGAGTCCCAACGGCGACGTCTACGTCACCTATCTGACGCCGGACTCACTCACCAATCCGCAGAATTGGAAACTCTCGCTGTGGAACGCCGCCACGCAAAGCCCCGTCGTTGACGAGGTCTATTCGACCGGGCCTTCCGGAGTCAATCAGTTCGGCGAGGATGTGGCCGTCGACAACAACGGCCTGACCTACGTCGCCAACCCGGTCACGGGCAAAGTGGACGTATACAACGGTGGCGGTACGCCGGTGCCAGTCGACGTTGGAGGCACTCCGATCGGCCTGTTCACCGACTCAACAGGCAACGTCTACGCCCTCGTCACCAACCCGGACAGCGCCGACCCCAACCAGGCAACGGTCTCGGTCTACAGGGTCACGAGTCCCGGCGGCGCGGTCGGAGAGGCCTACACGGCGACCAACGGCAGTGGGTTCAACGAGCTCTCGAAGGGAGCGGTCGACGGCGCCGGGCGCGTCTATGTCACGAATCCAGATGGCACCACCGTTTCGGTGATCGACCCCGCCAACCCGGCGGCGTCTCCGATCGAAGTCGGTGGCAAACCGATCAGCATCGCGTACAACTCGACAACTCAGCGCGTCTACGCCACCGTGAGTCGTCCCGACGACGCCAATAATCCGTCCGCCTACACCGTGTCCGTAGTCGACATCACCTCGGGCACGGCCGTTCCGGTGGGGGATGCGTACACCGTACAACCGCCCCAGCCCAACGCCACCGGTGAGCAATACACGTGGCTGTCCGACATGGCGGTCAGCCCCGACGGCAGCCACATCTACGTCACCAACGTCACCGATTCGACCGTCACGGTGCTGAACGCGAACACCGGCGCCGTTGACCACACGATCGCCATCCCGAAGGACCAATTCGGCCAGGGAGCCCCCTTCAAGATTGCGTTCTCACCCAACGGCGACCACGTGTACGTGTTGGATCAGAGGGGCAGCGTTTCGGTGATCTCCTTCGCCGACACCGCCACGAACCTGTAGGACTAGCCCCAGCGGGTGATTACGTCGCCGGCCGGCGCATGCCGGCGCACCGCGCCCACAACGGCGTCACCGGCGTTGCCAGATCCCAGCGCCTCCAACACAACTCCGCGCGCCCCCGCGGCGACAGGGCCTGGGTGTCCATCTTGCGCCGACCAACCTGCGGATGCGTTGACGGTGGCGGCCAACCCCGGTGATCACCACCGGGCGTGCAGCGTCGGTGGACCGGCTCCGCGAGCTACGGGCCGAAAAGGGCTTGTCGATGGACGATTTCACGATCCTGACGCCGTTGACCGACGCCTTCACACCCGAGCACTACGCGCGGGCCGAAGCCGCAGGCATCACCGGCATGAAACGCTTCCGCAAGGACCTCCGACTCGACGGTTAGCGTTTGGTCCGCCGTCGCCCTCCCCGCATGGCGTCCAGGGCGTAGGCGCCGCCGCCGGTGAACACCATCAGGAAGAAACCGAAGCACATCAGTACGGCGAGCTCTCCGCCGTTCTCGATCGGCCAGAGCCCTTGCGGCTGATGCTGAGTGAAGTACGCGAAGGCCATCTCGCCCGACGCGACGAATGCCGCGAGGCGGGTGACCAGCCCCGTCATGATCAGCAGACCGGCGACGAGCTCGATGAGCCCGCCCCACCAATACGGCCAGGTGCCCAACGGCACTGCCGGGCCGGTCATCGCCCCGCTAGCGGTCGGGAGGCCGACCGGCCAGGCGAACAGCTTCTGCGTGGCATGCACTGTGTACAGCAGGCCGAACACGATGCGGAACAGGCTCAGTACCTGAGGCGAGAACGAAGTGAGGCGAGCGTCGAGGTTCGTCATGCACCGACCTTAAACGCATCCAGGCCGGGCGACTTGGTGCCGCCCGGCCCGAATGTTCAGTCGTGTTTCGACGTCGTTGCCTACACGTCGTAGTAGAGCGCGAACTCGTAGGGGTGAGGCCGGATCTGGACCGGCAGGATCTCGTTCTCCCGCTTGTAGGAGATGTAGGTCTCGATCAGGTCGGGCGTGAACACGCCACCCTCGGTGAGGTATTCGTGATCCTCTTCGAGCCGGTCGATCACCGCGGTCAGCGAGGTCGGCGCCTGCGGAATGTTGGCGGCCTCGTCCGGCGGCAGCTCGTAGAGATCCTTGTCGACCGGGGAGAGCGGCTCGATCTTCTTCTTGATGCCGTCGATGCCCGCCATCAGCATGGCCGCGAACGCCAGGTAGGGGTTGCCCGAGCTGTCCGGGCAACGGAACTCAAGACGCTTGGCCTTGGGGTTGTTGCCGGTGATCGGGATACGCACACAGGCCGACCGGTTGCGTTGGCTGTACACCAGGTTGATCGGGGCCTCGTAGCCCGGAACCAGCCGCTTGTAGGAGTTCGTGGTCGCATTGGTAAACGCCAGCAGCGACGGCGCGTGGTGCAGGATGCCGCCGATGTAGTGCCGCGCCAGATCCGACAGCCCCGCGTAGCCGGACTCGTCGTGGAACAGCGGCTTGCCGTCCTTCCACAGCGACTGATGGGCGTGCATGCCCGACCCGTTGTCGCCGAACAGTGGCTTGGGCATGAAGGTCACGGTCTTGCCGTTCTTCCATGCCGTGTTCTTGATGATGTATTTGAACAACAGCACATCATCGGCCGCGTGCAGCAGCGTGTTGAACTTGTAGTTGATCTCGGCCTGACCGGCGGTGCCGACCTCGTGATGGCCGCGTTCCAGCGTGAAGCCGGCGTTCTGCAGGTTGGTGGCCATCTCGTCGCGCAGGTCGACGTAATGGTCGTACGGCGCGACGGGGAAGTAGCCCCCCTTGGGGCGGACCTTGTACCCCAGGTTGGGGCTGCCGTCGGCCTCGAACGGCTCACCGGTGTTCCACCAACCGGACTCGGCGTCAACCTCATACGAGGTGCCGTTGATCTTCGAGTCGAAGGTCACCGAGTCGAAGATGTAGAACTCGGCCTCGGCGCCGAAGTAGCAGGTGTCGGCGATGCCGGTGCTGGTCAGGTAGTTCTCGGCCTTGCGGGCGACGTTGCGCGGGTCGCGGGAGTACGCCTCGCGGGTGAACGGGTCGTGCACGAAGAATTGGAGGTTCAGTGTCTTCGCGGCGCGGAACGGATCGATGCGCGCGGTCTCGGCATCGGGCAGCAGCATCATGTCCGACTCGTGGATGGACTGGAAGCCGCGGATCGAGGAGCCGTCGAAGGCCAGGCCGTCCTCGAAGATGCTCTCGTCGAACGCCGAAGCCGGGATCGAGAAGTGCTGGACGGCACCGGGCAGATCGCAGAATCGGATGTCGACGTACTCGACCTTCTCGTCCTTGACCAGCTTGATGATGTCGTCGGCCGTCTTATCTGCCACTGAGAAATCTCCTTTGATCTGATAAACCCGCCGGTTGACGCTAGGGACACCATGTTGCACTGTCATCAACCACATGTTGCACCGACGTTACGCAATGCCCGTCGACCATATGCTTGTCGCATGCCCCGCACCTTCGGTTCCTGGCTGTCCGGTCCGCCGCCGTCCGAGGCTGGAGATCCCGCCGAAGGCGCAGGTGACTATCCAGGTCAGCGGCTCGGTCTGCCCCAGACAGGACCGCGATCGCTGGCCCGGATTGGCCGCCGCATCGGTGCGCTGCTGATCGACTGGCTCATCGCCTACGGGCTGGCCGCCCTTGGCATCACCCTCGGCATCGTTTCGATGGCGACGCTGTCGACGGCGGTCCTGATCGTCTGGTTCGTGCTCGGCGCGATCTCGGTCCGGCTGTTCGGCTTCACGCCGGGCCAGCTCGCGTTCGGACTGGTGGTCGTCCCCGTGGACGGGCGTGAGCACGTCGGAATCGGCCGGGCCGTCGCGCGGGGCCTCTTGATCGCGTTGGTGATACCCGCGCTGATCACCGATTCAGACCTGCGCGGGCTGCAGGACCGGGCGACGAATACCGCCGTCGTGCGGCGGTAGGGCTACTTCCTCCGCACGGTGCGCTGCACGCCGCGCATCTTGGCGTTCGCCGGCATGGGGCCCTTCGGCATCGCGGCGGGGCCGAGACGTGAGCCGAGCGCGGCCAACCGGGACTCCAACGAGTCCATCTGCTTCGCGGTGATGTTGGCGGGCAGCTTCGTCAGGTGGCGCTCCAGCTTGGACAGCGGCACCTCGCCCTCGCCGTTGCCGACGACGAAGTCGTAGATCGGGATGTCGCCGATCAGGCGGGCGGTGCGCTTCTTCTCCTGGGCGAGCAGCGGTTTGACCCGAGCTGCCGACCCCTCACCGACGAAGATCACGCCGGGCCTGCCGATCACGCGGTGCACGGCGTCGAAATGTCCGGTGGCGGCGACACCCGGGGTCACCCGCCACTTGCCGCGCAGGTTGTCCAGTGCCCACGCCGCCGCGCCCGTCTGGCCCTCTGCCTTGGTGTACACCGACTTCTGCGCACGCCTGCCGAAGATGATGAACGCCACCAGCGCGCCGAGCACGACGCCGAGCGGGATCAGCGTCACCATCGTGAAGGTGCTGCCGCTGAACACCCCGGCGACCACCGCCGCAGCGACGATCAGCACGAACGCGCCGATCATGTACGGCAGCAGCCGCTTGTCTTCCTTGCGCTGCATCTGGAACGCCTGCCACAACTGGCTGCGACGCTGCTTGGACGCCGCCTTGCGGGCGGCCTTCGCCTCGGCCTTGGCGGCCTTGCTGGCGGCGGGCTTGCTGGATTTCGCCATTGCCTCAGGATACGGGTGGGCGTAACCGCGCTGCCTGCGCGTACAGCCGACCGGCCCGATAGGACGATCGCACCAGCGGTCCGGCCAGGACGCCGGCGAAGCCGAGTTCCTCGGCGAACCGTGCGTGCTCGACGAATTCTTCGGGCTTGACCCACCGCTCCACCGGATGGTGGCGCACCGTTGGCCGTAGGTACTGCGTGATGGTGACGATGTCGCAGCCCGCTTCGTACAGATCCGTCAGCGCGGTGTTCACCTCATCGGGCGTCTCGCCCATGCCAAGAATCAGGTTGCTCTTGGTCACCAGGCCGTAGTCGCGCGCCGCGGTGACCACGTCGAGGCTGCGCTGATAGCGGAACGCCGGGCGGATTCGCTTGAAGATCCGCGGCACCGTCTCGACGTTGTGCGCCAACACTTCCGGGCGCGTCTCGAAGACCGTGCGGAGCTGTTCGGGGATGCCGCTGAAGTCCGGGATCAGCAACTCGACACCGGTGTTCGGGTTGAGTGCCTTGATCTGTCGCACTGTCTCGGCGTAGAGCCACGCGCCACCGTCGGGCAGGTCGTCGCGGGCCACGCCGGTGACGGTCGAGTACCGCAGCCCCATAGCCTGCACGCTCTCCGCGACCCGCCGGGGCTCGTCGCGGTCCAGGTCGGCGGGCTTGCCCGTGTCGATCTGGCAGAAGTCGCACCGCCGGGTGCACTGTTCGCCGCCGATGAGGAAGGTGGCCTCGCGGTCCTCCCAGCACTCGTAGATGTTGGGGCAGCCGGCCTCCTCGCAGACCGTGTGCAGGCCTTCCCGGCGTACCAAGGCCTTGAGCTCCTTGTATTCGGGGCCCATCTTCATCGTGGTCTTGATCCACGGGGGCTTGCGCCCGATCGGGACCTCGGCGTTGCGGACCTCGAGGCGCAACAGCTTGCGGGTTCCTGGGTCGACGCTCACATCGTCGATGTTAGCGCCGTGCGCCCGTCGAGGGTGTCCCGGACGGCGTCGGCGACGTGTTGGGCCACGTCGTCGACGGTGACCCGGCGGCCGAGTTCGGCGCTCAGCGAGGTCACGCCTGCGTCGGCGATCCCGCACGGCACGATCGCCGAGAACGCGTCGAGGTCGCAATCGCAGTTCAGCGCGAAGCCGTGCAGTGTCGTCGCGCGGGCCACCCGGATGCCGATCGCGGCGATCTTGCGGGCAGGCCGATCGTCCTGACCGGGCACCCACACCCCGGACCTGCCCTCGATCCTGCCGGTGGCCAAACCGAGCGAGGCGCACACCGCGATCAGCGAATCCTCAAGGCGGCGAACGAACTTCACCACGTCCATCGGCTGGGCCAGCCCGATGATCGGATAGCCGACCAGCTGACCGGGGCCGTGCCAGGTGATCTTGCCGCCGCGGTCGGTGTCGATCACGGGGCCGCCGTCCACCGGTCGCTCGTGGGGCTCGGTGCGCTTGCCCGCGGTGTATACCGGCGGATGCTCGAGCAGCAGCAGGGTGTCGGGGCCGCCGGCGATGCGCGCCTCGGCCAGTTCGCGCTGCAGCTGCCAGGCGCTGGAGTAGTCGACGGTGCCCAACCGGCGCACGTCCATGGGCGTGATCGCTGACCGAACCGATGATGCCGCCACGGATTCGACGGTACTCGGCACCGACCTACGTGTCCTTGGGAGCGGTGACGTAGACCAGCGCCTCGCGGATGGTGTTGTGGTGGAACTCGAATCCGGCCCGCTCGAGTGCCGCCGGGATTGCCCGCTGCCCGCCGAGCAGACCTTCGTCGGCGAACTCGCCGAGCACGGTGCGCAACACGAACCCTGGCGCCAACAGGGCGGTCGGTCGGTTCACGGCCCGGCCGAGTGCGGCGGTGAACTCGGCGTTGGTCACCGGTGCGGGTCCGGTCAGGTTCACCGGGCCGACCATGTCGTCGTGACCGATGGCGAACAGCAGCGCACGTACTTCGTCCTCGAGGCTGATCCACGGCATGTACTGCTTGCCGTTGCCGAGGCGGGCGCCCAATCCCAGCGAGAACAGCGGCCTGATGCGGCTCAGGATGCCGCCGGCGGGTGACAGCACCAGACCGGTGCGCAGCAGCACCACCCGCGTGCCCGACTGCTGCGCTGCCTCCGTCGCCGCTTCCCAGTCCGCGCACAGTCCGGCCAGGAAGCCGCGTCCTGGCGGCGCCGTCTCGTCGACGACGCGGCCACGGGTGTCGCCGTAGAAACCGACCGCGCTGGCGTTGACGAGCGCGGGCACACCCGCTGCGATGACGGCGGTCGACAGCACCTCGGTGGGCCCGATGCGGCTGTCGCGCAGACTCTGCTTGAAGGCACCCGACCAGCGCTTGGCTCCGATGCTGACCCCGCAGAGGTTCACTACGGCGTCGACCCCTCGCAGTTCGTCCGAGTCGAACTCACCGGTGTCGGGGTTCCAGAACACCTCGTCGGCGCTCGACGGTGCCCGTCGCACGATCCGCAACACGCGGTGGTCGGCCGCGCGCAGGGCGGACGTCAAGGCCGAGCCGATCAGTCCGGAGGAACCCGCGATCGCTATGACGGCATTGGCCACAGTGGCGTCTAAAGACCCAGGTCGGCGTCGAACGCCGCCTCTTCGAGTCGACGCTTGATGGTGGTCAGGAAGCGTCCTGCGTCCGCGCCGTCGATCAGCCGGTGGTCGTAGGTCAGGGGCAGGTAGCACACCGACCGGACGCCGATCGATTCGTTGCCGTTGTCGTCGACGACTACGCGGGGCCGCTTGACGATCGCTCCGGTGCCCAGCATCGCCGCTTGCGGCGGCACCAGGATGGGAGTGTCGAACAAGGCGCCCTGGCTACCGATGTTGGTGATCGTGAAGGTGCCACCCGACAGTTCGTCCGGCTTGAGGTTGCCCGACCGGGCACGCGCCGCGATGTCGGCGATCGCCCTGGCCAGGCCGCCCAGGGACAGATCACCCGCGTTGTGCACGACGGGGGAGAGCAGACCCTGTTCGGTGTCGACCGCGAAGCCGAGGTGTTCGGCGTCGTAGTAGGTGATCTCCTTGGTGTCCTCGTTGTAGCTGGCGTTGACGTTCGGGTGCGCCTTGAGCGCGTCGATCACCGCGACCGTGAAGAACGGCAGGAACGTCAGGTTGACGCCTTCGCGTTCGGCGAAACTCGCCTTGGCCCTTGCCCGTAGCGAGACGATCTTGGTCAGGTCGACCTCGTGGGTCTGCGTCAACTGCGCGGTCGCCTGCAGGGACTCCCGGGTCTTCTTGGCCGTGATCTGCCGGATCCGGGTGGCCTTTTGGGTAGTTCCGCGCAGATGCGCCAGCGCGGCCGCGGGGGCAGGTGCTGAAGGTGTGGCCGCCTTCGCCACCGCGGGAGCGGGTGCCGACGGTGCGGGCGCCTTCTTGGCCTCAGCCGCCGCCAGCACGTCCTGCTTGCGGATACGGCCGCCGACGCCGGTGCCCTTGACCGAGGCCAGGTCGATGCCGTTCTCTCCGGCCAACTTCCGGACCAGGGGCGTGACGTACGGGCTGCCGTCGGTGCCACCTGAATCCGGCGCCGCCGCCGCGGCGGGCGCGGCGGGCTCGGGCTTGGGTTCCGGTTGTGGTTCGGGTTTGGGTTCCGGTTTGGGTTCGGACTTCGGCTCGGGCTTGGGTTCCGGTTTTGGTTCGGGCTTGGGCTCGGGCTTGGGTTCGGGCTTGGCCGCCGGGGCCGAGCCCGCGGCGCCGATCTTGGCAAGTTCGCCGCCGATGGCGACGGTGTCGTCCTCCTCCGCGGTGATCGACACCAACGTGCCCGCCACCGGGGAGGGGATCTCGGTGTCGACCTTGTCCGTGGACACCTCCACCAGCGGCTCGTCGACCTCGACGCTGTCGCCGACCTTCTTGAGCCAGCGCGTGACGGTGCCTTCGGTGACCGACTCGCCCAGTTCGGGCATCACCACCGGGGTCGCGTCGCCGCCGCCATCGGCGGCGGGCGCCGGTGCGCTCTCGGCCTCCGGCTCGGCTGCCTGCTGCGGCTCGGGTTCGGGTTCCGGTTCCGGCTCAGGTTCCGGCGTGCTCTCGGGCTCCTTCTCTGCGGCAGGAGCCTCGCCGCCGCTCTCGCCAGCCTCGCCGATCAACCCCAGATCGCCGCCGATCTCGACGGTGTCATCCTCGTGGGCGATGATCTTGGTGAGCACGCCCGCGACCGGCGACGGGATCTCGGTGTCGACCTTGTCGGTCGACACCTCCAGCAGCGGCTCGTCGACCTCGACGGTGTCGCCCTCCTGCTTTAGCCACCGGGTGACAGTCCCTTCCGTGACGCTCTCACCGAGTGCGGGCATCTGGACGGAGATGGCCATGTGTGTTGACTCCCTCGAACGGTCGTTCGGCACCTGTCGAATGTCGGCCCCCATCCTGTCATGTCCGCGTGCGTCGGTCGCCGCAGACCGGTGGACTATTCGCTCTGGCACTATCGAAAGAGGCGGTGCAGAACCCACCCCGGAAACACGCCATCAGCACACCGAAGGGAGTCACGCCGAGTTGGGACTCTTCGACAGGTTTCGCCGTCGCGGTTCGAAGCGCGCCGACGGCCGTGACCCTGCCGCCGATCTGACGTATCTGCGGCAGTGGGTCGCCGACCACCATGGCGTTGAGGCGTTCGTCGAACCCAAGACCACCGTCACCGAGGTGACCGTCTGTCTGGTCGCGGCCGACGGCGAATGGACTCGGCGTCGGACAGGCGGCGACTCAGGCGCCCGCAAGCTCAGCGACCGGCTCAACATCCCCGTCTACGACGTGCAGAAGGTGGGCTACCCGCAACGGATGCGTGACTACGACGCGCGGCAGCGCATCCTGCGCGACCGCGAACTGCGCGCCGAACTCGAAGACGGCTGACCTTCACTACTCAGCAAGCAGCTCGCTACCCCTGGTTTGCGATGTCCTCGAGTACGGCGAACATCGTGCGCGTCGGCACCCCGGTGCCGCCCTTGCCGGTGTAACCCCACGGCCCGCCGGTGTTGTAGGACGGGCCTGCGATGTCGATGTGCGCCCACTGCACGCCGTCGGCGACGAACTCGCGCAGGTACACGCCTGCGACCAGCATGCCCGCGTATCTGGAACCGCTGACGTTGGCCAGGTCGGCGACCGTCGACTTGAGATCGTCCTTGAGTTCCTCGGGCAGCGGCATCGGCCAGGCGTTCTCGCCGACGCCCTGCGACAGAGCCGCGACGCGGTCGCGGAACTCGTCGCTGCCCATCACACCCGGGGTGCGCCCACCGAGTGCGACCGTCTGCGCGCCGGTCAGCGTCGAGGTCTCGATCAGGTAGTCGGGGTCGTCCTCGCACGCCCGCACGATCGCGTCGGCCAGGATCAACCGGCCCTCGGCGTCGGTGTTGAGCACCTCCACCGTGATGCCGCCGTACTGCGTCAGCACGTCGCCCGGTCTTTGCGCGGTGGACGACGGCATGTTCTCGGCCATCGGAACGGTGGCCACCACGTCGATCGGCAGCTCCTGCTTGGCGGCCAGCACCACGGTGGCGATGACCGCAGCGGCCCCGCCCATGTCGGAGGTCATCTGATGCATGTTGGCGGCCGGCTTGATCGAGATGCCGCCGGTGTCGAACGTGATGCCCTTGCCGACCAGCGCCACCTTCTTGACCTTCTTCGACTTGCCCTTCGCCCGGTAGGTCAGCCGCACCAGCCGTGGCGGACGCGACGATCCCTTGCCGACGCCGACCACTCCGCCGTAGCCGGCCTCGTCAAGCGCCTTGTCGTCGAGGACCTCGACGTCCAGGCCCACTGACTCACCCAAAGCCTTTGCACGCTTGGCGAACTCGGCTGGGAACAGATGGCTGGGCGGGGTGTTGACCAGATCGCGGGCAGTGGCCACCGCCGTGGCGATGTCGGTCGCGCGCGCCGCCGCGGCCTTGGCGCCCTTCGCGCTGGAGAGAACGGTGATGTCGGCCAGTCCCGGTTCCTTGGGAGCCGTCTTGGCGCTGCGGAAGTCGATGAACCGGTACGCGCCGAGGATCAGTCCCTCGACCGCGGCCTCCAGGTCGAGCTCGGACAAGGTGGTGACGACCGCCTCGGTGCCGGACAGGGAGCGGGCGGCCACGCCCGCTGCCCGTCGGATCACGTCGGCAGGCCACTCGTCGGTCGCCTTGCCAAGGCCGATCGCCAGCACGCTGGACACCGGCAGCGACGGCGCCACCACGTGGGTGACCTGGTCGGTGCCGCCCTTGGCGCCGAGCGCCTTCAGGGCCACCTCGATCTCGCCGACGGCCTCGGCATCGAGGAAGGGGTTCGACACGACCGCCGCGGTGTCGTCGTCACTCGTCACCACTGGGACGATCAGCACCGCCGAGGCCACGCGGCGCTTGGGCAGGGTGGCGGACACGGTGACGGCGGGGGACTGGTAGCCGGGAGGGGTGCTCACGGGGTTTCACCCTAGTCACTTGGCATTAGTGTGGTTGGGCGTGAGTGACAACCTGCTGGCGGGACCGCTCGAGGACCGGCACCGCGACCTCGGGGCGAGCTTCGCCGAATTCTCCGGCTGGCTGATGCCCTTGTCCTATGCGGGAACGGTCAGCGAGCACAACGCCACGCGGTCCGCCGTCGGGCTCTTCGACGTCAGCCACCTCGGCAAGGCCCTGGTGCGGGGGCCGGGAGCGGCGGAGTACGTCAACTCCGCGCTCACCAACGACCTCGGCCGGATCGGACCGGGTAAGGCGCAATACACCTTGTGCTGCAACGATTCCGGCGGAGTCATCGATGACCTGATCGCGTACTACGTCTCCGACGACGAGATCTTCCTAGTGCCCAACGCGGCCAACACGCCGGCCGTCGTGGCCGCCCTGGCCGAGCGGGCGCCCGCGGGGCTGACCATCACCGACGAACACCGCTCGTACGCCGTGCTGGCCGTACAGGGTCCGAAGGCCGCCGAGGTGGTCGCCCGCCTGGGGCTCCCGACCGAGATGGACTACATGGGCTACGCCGACGCCGAGTTCTCTCGTGTCCCCGTCCGGGTGTGCCGCACCGGGTACACCGGCGAACACGGTTACGAGCTGCTGCCGTCGTGGGACCGCGCGGAGGTGGTGTTCGACGCCCTGATCGACGAGGTCACGGCCGCAGGTGGGCAGCCTGCGGGTCTCGGCGCCCGCGACACCCTGCGTACCGAGATGGGCTATCCGCTGCATGGACACGAACTCTCGCTCGACATCTCGCCGCTGCAGGCCCGCTGCGGGTGGGCGATCGGATGGCGCAAGGACGCGTTCTGGGGTCGTGACGCTCTGAAAAGCGAAAAACAGGCCGGGCCACGCCGGTTGCTCCGCGGGTTGCGTGCGGTCGGCCGGGGAGTGCTGCGCGCCGACATGACGGTGCTGGCCGACGATCGGCCGGTCGGGGTGACGACCTCGGGAACCTTCTCTCCGACACTGAAACTCGGTATCGCGCTGGCTCTGATCGACACCGACGCAGGCGTCGTCGACGGTCAGCGCGTCGCGGTCGACCTGCGTGGCAAGCCGCTCGAATGCGAGGTCGTCGCGCCCCCGTTCGTTGAGGCCAAAACTCGGTAGTCACGGGTTATACAATCGCCACATGACCGACGGCCCCCTCGAGTTCACGCTTGCCCGCAATGCGACTCCGGCAAGCGACGAGGTACGTGCCGACATCCTGCGTGATCCCGGTTTCGGACGCTTCCACACCGATCACATGGTGTCGATCGACTACACCGAGGGTCGCGGCTGGCACGACGCCGCCGTGCTCCCATACGGCTCGATCGAGTTGGATCCGTCCGCGATCGTGCTGCACTACGCCCAGGAAGTCTTCGAGGGGCTGAAGGCCTACCGGTGGGCGGACGGGTCGATCGTTTCGTTCCGGCCGGACGCCAACGCCGCCCGGCTGCGCACCTCGGCACATCGGATCGCCATCCCGGAACTGCCCGCCGAGCTGTTCATCGAGTCGTTGCGTCAGCTGATCGCCGTCGATGGCGACTGGGTTCCTGGCGCAGGCGGCGAGGAGTCCCTCTACCTGCGGCCGTTCATCTTCGCCACCGAACCCGGCCTTGGCGTTCGCCCCTCCACCCAGTACCGCTACATGGTGATCGGCTCCCCGGCCGGTGCCTACTTCAAGGGCGGCATCAAGCCGGTGTCGGTGTGGCTGTCCACCGAGTACGTGCGCGCCAGCCCCGGCGGCACCGGCGCGGCGAAGTTCGGCGGCAACTACGCGGCCTCGCTGCTGGCCCAGGCCGAAGCCGCCGAGCACGGGTGCGATCAGGTCGTCTGGCTCGACGCGATCGAACGCCGCTACGTCGAGGAAATGGGCGGCATGAACCTGTTCTTCGTGTTCGGCAGCGGCGGCACGGCGCGACTGGTGACCCCGGAGCTGAGCGGTTCGCTGCTCCCAGGCATCACCCGGGACTCGTTGCTGCAGTTGGCAACCGACGCGGGATACGCCGTCGAGGAACGCAAGATCGACGTCGACGAATGGCAGAAGAAGGCGGCGGCCGGGGAGATCAGCGAGGTCTTCGCGTGCGGCACCGCCGCCGTCATCACGCCGGTGTCACAGGTCAAGTTCGGCGACGGCGAGTTCGCCATCGCCGACGGCGAACCGGGCGAGGTCACCATGGCGCTGCGTGACACGTTGACCGGCATTCAGCGGGGCACCTTCGCCGACACGCACGGCTGGATGACCCAACTGGATTAAAGCGTGTCGAACGACTCGGGTGAGTGTTGGGCACCGCCCTTCTCGGGCGTCGTCGGTTCAGGCCGCTGGTGGGTTGTGAACGTCGGTTCCCGCGTCTTTCGGGCTGGTTTCACCGGCACGCGTGGGGTGCTGGTCAGGGCCGTCCCGTCGGCGGGCGTTGGTGGCCCGGCCCCGTTGCTTGGGGGTCCGGGGATCTGGTGAGGTTTCGTGGTGATGGGTTTGGCCCCAGCGGGCGAGATTCATCGCGGCGTTGCGGTCGCGATCCATGCAATGTCCGCAGGGGCAGGTGAAAACGCGGTCAGCCAGGGTGAGGTCGTTGCGGATGTTGCCGCATTGGCCGCAGAGCTTGCTGGATGGGTACCAGCGGTCGGCGATGACCACCTGGCCGTCGCGCCAGGCCTGTTTGTAGTGCAGCAGCCGGGCGAACTCTGCCCACCCAGCATCCGAGATCGCCCTGGCGAGGCGATGGTTGGTCAGCATCCCCGCGATGTTCAGATCTTCGATGACGAGCCGGTCGTGGGTCTTGACCAGCGCGCCTGTGACCTGATGCAGGAAATGCCGCCGGATGCAGGCGACCCGATGATGGTGGCGCCCCAGCTTGGCGGCGGTCTCACGACGGTTGTGTGATCCTTTCTTCTTGCGAGACAACGATTTCGCCAACCGCTGTTGCTTGGACATTCCGGTGGCCCAGGCTTTGGGCGGGTCATCGACGCGGGCGACCTCCTGGCCGTCACTGGTGGCCGCGACGAGGAACGCCGACAAACCCCGGTCGATACCGACCCAGCCCCCATCGTCGACGGGATGGCGGGCCGGGTGCTGATGGGCTTGGTGTAGGTCGGCGGCTTCGACGTTCAGCGACACCCACCAGCGACCCGCATGGCGGGTGATGGTGGCGAACAGGATCCTCGTGCGGTCCTTGGTGAGCATGCGGCGCAGCCGACGGGTGTCGTCATGCACGCCGATCTGCCCGATGCCGGGCAGAGTGATCGAGCGTGGCCGGTTCTTCTCCCCGACGCGGATCGCCGGTGGCTTGTCCTTGGGGTGTTTGTTGCGCAGCCGAAACGACGGCAGCGCACCGGTTTTCTTCTTGAACCGGGGAAAACCGATCCGTGTGCCCTTGCGCTTGCCGCAGCGGGAGTCCGACCAGGCTTTCAGCCCTGTGCCGAGGTCTACGGCGGCTTCCTCGAAGACCTGCTGACACACCTCGGCCCGCCAGACCAGACCCGTCACCACCGTGGTGGCGGTGCCCTCGGCGCCCACCGTGAAGACCCGGCCAGCGTCTTCGGTCTTCTTCCAGGCGTTGAACGTGTTGATCAAGTCGAACCCGGTCCACGGCACCTCGATGGCGGGGTCGATCTTGCGTTGCGTGAGCGCGGTCTTCACCATCCGCAGGCACTGATTGAACGCGAACCGGGCCGCTCCTGCATGCCGGGCCAGCACCTCGTGCTGCTCGACGGTGGGGTCGAGACAGAACCGAAAAGTGGTGTGCCGAGACATCACCGTGAGCATCGCACAGCACACCGACAACACCCTGACCAGCAGCGATGCGCCAGACCACGCGAACTGCACCGATAGTCGCGAGACCCGAAATCCAGCACGCCGGCGACGCTGGCGCTACGACTCCGACCTGTCCGACACCGCCTGGGCCAGGATCGCCCGATTCATCGCGCCGAAACATCCTCACCAAGTCGCCCGACTAACTAAGACGACTCGACCGCAGCCAGTCGGTCAGCGCACCGCCAGGCCCAGCGCGGCCACGGTGGTCGTCATCTCCACCGCCGCACCCAGCACGTCGCCGGTGATGCCGCCGAACCGTCGGACGCAGTGCGCCACCATCAGGGCACCGACCGCCAGCGCCACCAGCACGGCGACGGGCCCCTGCCATGGCCGCGGCGTTGCCACCACGCCTGCCGCCGCGACGGCCACGATCCACCCCGCTGCGACCCAGGCCGGTTGGGTGCCCGCCACCCGTGCGCCGAGCGAGCTGCCCGCGGCGGCGGGCACCGACCGGCGGCACGCCACGACGACGGCCACCCGGCCCGCCGCGACGGCCACCACGATCGCCACCAGGCTCGTCGTGGTGAACGCCAGGCCCTGAACCACGATGGTGACCACCACCGCGGTGACGCCGAAGGGGCCGGCCGTGCCGTCCCGCATGACCGCCAGTGCGCGTTCGGGGGGCCCGTAGCACCCGAGCCCGTCCGCCGTGTCCGCCAGCCCGTCGACGTGCAGGCCGCGGGTGGCCAGCAGCAGCACGGCCACCGCCAGGACACCGGTCAGGGCATTGCCCCCGCCGAAGGCCTGGGCCGCAACCCACGACGTCCCAGCCGCCACCCCACCAAGCGCAATGCCCACCACGGGCAACGCGGTAAGAGCGCCCCGCCCGAAGGGCTGCCGAGAGCGGACCGGCAATACCGTGCCGAAGGCGAACGCCGAAGCGAGGGAACCGATCACGGCGCCAGGTCGGACGCTTGCGTGGTCACATGGGCCTCGCCGAACGTCGCCATCGACGCCAGCGTCGCCACCGCCGCGCGCAGCACCGGCAGCGCGATGGCCGCGCCCGTACCCTCGCCAAGGCGCATCCCAAGATCGACGATCGGTTGCAGCGCCAGGTGCTGCAAGGCCAGCGTGTGCGCCGGCTCGGTGGACAGATGGCCGGCCTGCCACCACTGCCGCGCGCCCGGCGCCAACCGGTCGGCGACCAGTGCCGCGGCCGTCACCACGACGCCGTCGAGCAGCACCGGCGTGCGCCGCACGGCGGCCTGCGCCACGAAGCCCGCCATGGCCGCCAGGTCGGCGCCGCCGCAGACCCTCAGCAGCCCAACGGCATCCGACCGGACCGCGCGAGTACGGAACAGGGCGTCGCGGATGGCCGCGGTCTTGCGGGCCCAGCCCGCGTCGTCGACACCCGTGCCCCGACCCACCACGGCGACCGGCTCGGAATTGGTCAACGCGGCAATCAACGTCGTTGCGGCGGTGGTGTTTCCGATTCCCATGTCGCCCGCGATCAACAGGTCGGCCCCGGCGTCCACCTCTTCGTCGGCGATACGGCGGCCCGCCTCGACGGCGGCGTCGGCTTCGTCGGCGCTCAACGCGTCCTCGACCGCGATGTTTCCGCTGCCGCGCCGCACCTTGTGCGCGCCGATCGACGGCGACAGGGGTGCGTCGGAGTCCACCGCCACGTCGACCACCCGCACCCCGGCGCCAGCCAGCTCGGCCAGCACATTGATGGCTGCCCCACCGGCGTCGAAGTTCGCGACCATCTGCGCGGTCACCTCGGCGGGGTAGGCCGACACCCCCGCGGCCGTGACCCCGTGATCCCCGGCGAAGACGACCACCCTGGGCCGTTCGAACTGGCGCGGCGGGCACACCCCCTGGCAGGCCGCCACCCACACCGACAGGTCCTCGAGCCTGCCGAGTGCGCCGGACGGCTTGGTGAGCGTCTCCTGGCGGGCCCGCGCCGCGGCCTCGGCCACCGCGTCGGGTGCCGCGATGGCCGGAAATTCCGTCATGGTGCTTCCTTGCAGTTCGGTGTCTCCTTGACCGTCAGTGGCTGGCCGGCGACGACGAGCACCACACGGTCGCACTGCGCGGCGAGTCGTTGGTTGACCGCGCCCAACTCGTCGGCGAAGCGCCGTCCCGACTCCGTCGCGGGCACCACCGCCAGCCCGACCTCGGGGCTGACCAGGGCGAGCGGTCCGCGGAACGCGCCGACGGCCGCCACCAGGTCGTCGACGTCCTGGCTCACCGCGGCGCCGGTCCAGGCGTCGCGCCGGTCCATCGCCGCGACGAGCCAGCCGCCGATGTCGTCGACCAGCGTGGCGGTGTCGGAATCGGCGCGCAACTGCGTGGTCACGTCATGGCCTTCGACGGTCGACCAATGCGCCGGGCGGCGCTCCCGGTGGACGGCCAGCCGCGCCGCCCAGTCCGGGTCGTCGGCGTCGTCGGCACCGGTGGCCAGGTAGCGCACCGGCTGGTCCGGCGACACCGCACGCGCGATCGCCCCTTCGGCCCACTGCGACTTGCCCGAGCGGATACCGCCGAGAACCAGCGCACGCACCGCGGCTCAGGCGATCTTGTCGCCGCGTTTGACCTGCGGGCGCGGCGCCCGCATCCGGCGCAGCTGAGAGGCGCGGCTCGCGGCGTAGAAGCCCAGCTTCCAACCACTCTCGACGTTGTCAGGGAACTTCGCGTCGACCATCTTGTTCACCCGCCGGCCGACCATCAACCCGTCGATGGCCATGATCAGCACCAGCGCCAACATGGCAGGTGACAGCAGGCCCTGAACTTGCGGCGGCGCGGACATCATGACGAACACCAGGCCGAGCGCGGCGGGCATGAACAGACCGAGCACGTTGCGCCGGGAGTCCACGATGTCGCGGACGAACCGGCGGACCGGCCCCTTGTCGCGTGGCAGCAGGTAGGCGTCGTCGCCGGCCATCATCTTCTCGCGACGCTCGGACATGTTGGCGCGGCGGGTCAGCTTCTCCGCCTTGCGCTCAACCTTGCTGAGCTTCGGACCGCCCAGTTCCTTGCGCCGCTTGCGGGCCTCGGCGGACGTCATCGGCGCGGGCGCCACCGGACCGCGCTTGCGGGCGGCCTCGCTGCGCTTGGGGGTCGGCCTGCCCTTGGGGGCCGTGGTGGTGGCCTCCGGGGTTGCGGCGTCGTCCCCGACGCCCAACTCGACCGCGCCGGACTCCTCAGGTGTGGGGTTGCCCTTCATGCGGCCCAGCAGATTCACGTCTGCCAGGTTACTTCAGTCCGGCCCGGCGGAATGCACGCCCGGAGGCGGGGACTTACTCTGCTGGCATGACGGGCTCCGTGCTGCGCGTGTTGATCGCTCCGGACTGCTACGGCGACAGCCTCACCGCCGTGCAGGCCGCCGATGCGATCGCCGCGGGCTGGGGAAGCGCCCGACCCGACGACACTCTGGTCCCTGCGCCGCAGTCCGACGGCGGCCCCGGCTTCGTCGGCGTGCTCGCCAGCCGCTTGGGCGGACTGCGCTCGGTGGCCGTGAGCGGCCCCCTTGCCGCCGACGTCACCGCGGAGTGGGTGTTCGACGACGTGTCGGCGACGGCCTACGTCGAGTGTGCTCAGGCGTGTGGCCTTGCCCTGCTCGGCGGGCCGCCGACCGTCCGGACCGCTCTCGAGGCGCACAGCAGGGGCGTCGGCCAGCTCATCGACGCCGCGGTCGCGGCGGGCGCCGAGCGCATCGTCGTCGGCCTCGGCGGCAGCGGGTGCACCGACGGGGGCCGCGCGCTTGTCGACGCGCTCGGCGGTCTGTCTGCCGCCCGGGCCCGGCTCGCCTGCGTCGAGCTGATCGCCGCCACCGACGTCGAACATCCGCTGCTTGGCCCGATGGGGGCCGCGGCGGTGTTCGGGCCGCAGAAGGGTGCCGACCCCGACACCGTCTTGTTGCTGGAGGCCAGGCTCGCCGTATGGGCCGCTGAACTGAACGCCGCGGCAGGCCGTGACGTCGGCGCCGAGCCCGGCGCGGGCGCGGCAGGCGGCATCGGTGCCGCGCTGCTGGCGCTGGGTGGCCGCAGGGAATCCGGTGCTGCGGTGATCGCAGAACACACCGGGCTGGCCGCCGATGTCGGTGCCGCCGAGCTCATCATCACCGGTGAGGGCCGGTTCGATGATCAGTCGCTGCACGGCAAGGTGGTCAGTGCGCTGGCGGCCGGGGCACGCGACACGCCCGTGCTGGTGCTGGCCGGCCAGGTCACGCTCGACGCCGATGCACTACATGCCGCGGGAATCGCCGCCGCCCACTCGATCGCCGACTACGCCGGTTCGATTCAGCTGGCGATCGACGATGCGGCGAACCAGCTGACGGGACTGGCGCGGCGAACCGGGGCCGGCTGGGCGCAGGAGTCGGGCGATGGCGCGGGAACGCTGCCCGGGCGAGCCGGGCCGGTTGGCCGCACGAGTCGGGAATAGCCGGAGAACAAGGTACCGTTGACGTATCAAAGGCATGAGTATGCACAGGGAGGCGCAATGACTGTTCAGGACGAAGCGACCACTACTACCACCCACGGCGTGGTCCTGACCGATGCGGCCGCGTCGAAGGCCAAGGCGCTGTTGGACCAGGAGGGCCGCGACGACCTGGCGCTGCGCATCGCCGTTCAACCCGGCGGGTGCGCCGGCCTGAAGTACAACCTCTTCTTCGACGATCGGACGATGGACGGCGACTTGAACGCCGACTTCGGCGGCGTGCGGCTGACGGTGGACCGGATGAGCGCTCCCTACGTGACGGGCGCCACCATCGACTTCGTCGACACCATCGAGAAGCAGGGCTTCACCATCGACAATCCGCAGGCCACCGGGTCGTGCGCCTGCGGCGACTCGTTCAACTGAGCCGAACGAGAACGGCCTAGTACTGGCCGGTGCGCGGTAGGTACGAGCACACCAGGACCTCGCGGCCCTGGATGAGCAGCTGCGCAACGGCCTGCCGTGAAGACTCCGACTGCGACCGGCCAGCCTGTGTCACCTGCATGGTGAAGAGCACCTGAGCCTGGTTCGGCGACCACGTCACGATCTTGTCGATGGACGTCACCTGGGCAGTGCCGAATTGCCTGCGGAATGCGTCGCTGGCCAGATTCGCCAGCGCCATGTCCGACTGCTTGTCCTTGATCTCGTCGAAGACACCGCACGACGCGTGTCGGGCGATCTCTTCGTCGTCCCCCCTGCTGAGCGCGTCCAGGAAGCCCTGGATGGATGTCTTCGCCGAGGCTGGGGTGAGCGCGGTGTCCGTCGAGTCGTTCCGCCGCATGGCGAAGACGATCGTCACCGCGGCGGCGGCCAGCGCCACCACCACCAGCAGAGCGAGGCCGGCGATCAGGAAGCGGCGGCGGCGCGGCCTGGCCGGGTAGGGCACCGGCGGCGGCAGCGCCCCGGGATACGCCGATGGCACATGATCCGGATAGAGCTCGGGTGCGCCATGGCCTTGCGGCGGGAGCGGCTGCTGGCGCTGGGATCGCTCATAGGGGGATTCGGGGTACGGGTATGGACCAGCCATGTCGTTGTTAGGCTAGCGCACCGTCCTGCGGAGACCGCGGATCCAGCGCAGCGGCCCCACCTCGGTACGCTTATGTAGACGAGCTTAATGAAATGAAGGGTAGACGTTTCGTGACCATTGCGGTGACCGGGTCGATCGCGACCGACCATCTGATGCGGTTCCCCGGCAAGTTCGCCGAGCAGCTGCTGGCGGACCATCTGCAGAAGGTGTCGTTGAGCTTCCTGGTCGACGACCTCGTCATCCACCGCGGCGGCGTCGCGGGCAACATGGCGTTCGCGATCGGCGTGCTCGGGGGAGACGTGGCACTTGTCGGCGCGGCGGGCAAGGACTTCGACGACTACCGGCAGTGGCTGACGTCGCACGGCGTCGACTGCGACGGCGTGCTGATCTCCGAGTCCGCCTATACCGCGCGGTTCGTCTGCACCACCGACGAGGACATGGCTCAGCTGGCGTCGTTCTATCCCGGTGCCATGTCGGAGGCCCGCAACATCAAGCTGGCCGACCTCGTATCCCGAACGGGTACACCGGAATTGGTGATCATCGGCGCCAACGATCCCGAGGCGATGTTCCTGCACACCGAGGAGTGCCGCAAGCTGGGCCTGGCGTTCGCCGCCGACCCGTCGCAGCAATTGGCGCGGCTGTCGGGCGATGAGATCCGCAAGTTGATCGGTGGTGCCACCTACCTGTTCACCAACGACTACGAGTGGGACCTGCTGTTGCAGAAGTCCGGATTGAGCGAGGCCGAGGTGATGGGACAGATCGGCCTGCGTGTCACCACCTTGGGCCCCAAGGGCGTCGACCTCGCCAGCTCGGACGGCACGTTCATTCACGTCGGCGTCGTCCCTGAGAAACATCAGGCCGACCCCACCGGCATCGGCGACGCGTTCCGGGCCGGCTTTCTCACCGGTCGCAGCGCCGGGCTGAGCCTCGAACGGTCCGCCCAGTTGGCTTCACTTGTCGCCGTCTTGGTGTTCGAGGCGCCCGGCCCCCAGGAGTGGACTTGGAACCGTGACGACGCGGTGGTGCGGCTGGCCGACGCCTACGGCACCGAAGCCGGCGACGAGATCGCGGAGGCGCTTGGCGCCGACAGATAGCCGAGTCGCGCTGTCCGCTAGAGCTGTACGGGGTAGTGCTGCTCCTCGATCCGAGGCGTCACGCTGTGCTCGACGAAGATCGCGTGCCACAGCATGAAGATGAGCACCGTCCACAGCCTGCGGCTGTGATCGGTGACGCCGCTGCGGTGTTCGTCGAGCATCCGGCGCACGGCAGCGAGGTCCACCAGATGGCCCGCCTGCGAGGCCGCCACCGTCGCATAGGCCCAGTCGAGCAGTTCGCCGGCACGCAGCCAGTGCCTGATCGGAACGGGGAAGCCGAGTTTCGGGCGGTTGAGCACATGCGCGGGGACGATCGTCTCCAACGCCCGGCGCAGGGCGTACTTCGTGGTGGACCGGGTGATCTTCTGGTCGTACGGCAGCCTGCTGGCCACCGCGAACACCTCGGGGTCCAGGAAGGGCACCCGCAGTTCCAGTGAGTTGGCCATGGTCATCTTGTCGGCCTTGACCAGGATGTCGCCGCGCAGCCAGGTGAACAGGTCGATGTGCTGCATGCGCGCAACGGGATCCCACCCGTCGGAGGACGCGTACAGCGGCGCGGTGACGTCGGTGTGGGTCCAGTCCGGCCGGAATCCGGGCAGTGTCGCCCGCAGCTGCTCGTCGGAGAAGCTGCGCGCATTGCCGTAGTAGCGCTCCTCGAGCGTCAGTGATCCGCGGTGGAGCAGGCTCTTGCCCCGCATCCCGTCGGGCAGCGGCTTGCTGGCCTTGCCAAGGGATCGGCGCACCGGCCGGGGCAGATAGTCGAAGGCCCGCAGCGACAACGGTTCCCGATAGATCGTGTAGCCGCCGAACAACTCGTCGGCGCCCTCGCCGCTCAACACCACCTTGACGTGCTTGCGCGCCTCTCGGGCGATGAAGAACAGTGGCACCAGAGCGGGGTCGGCGACGGGTTCGTCCAGATACCAGACGATTTCGGGCAGCGCCGCAACGAACTCGGCTTGACTGACCACCTTCGTCACGTGCCGCGCGCCGATCGCCTCGGCCGATGCGACCGCGACGTCGACCTCGGAGAAGCCCTCACGCTCGAACCCGGTGGTGAACGTGATCAGTCGCGGGTTGTGCCGCATGGCCAGCGCCGCGATCGCGGTCGAGTCGATGCCGCCGGACAGGAACGCACCGACGGTGACGTCGGCACGCATGTGCTTGGCGACCGAATCCTCGAGCACGGCGGTGATCTCGTCGTAGCGCGTTTGCTCGGCATCAGACGCCGAACTGGCGTTGAAGGGCACAGCCTCGAATCTGGGCACGAAGTAGCGGGTCACCACGGGCGCCTGCCCCGGCCGGATGCGGGCGTAGCTGCCCGACTCCAGCCGCCGCACGCCGCGGTGCAGCGTCTCCGGTTCCGGCACGTACTGCAGCACCGTGTAGTGCTGCACGGCACGCTCGTCGACGGCGAGATCGAAGCCGGCGGTGGGCGCGAGATCCAGTAGGCACTTCTTCTCGCTGCCCACGGCCGTGCCGCCAGGACCGGTCGCCATGTACAACGGCTTGATGCCGAAGGGGTCGCGTGCGCAGAACAACTCGCGTTCCTTCGTGTCCCACAGCGCGAAGGCGAACATGCCGCGCAACCGCGTCAGGGCGGCGCTGCCCCAGTGGTGGTAGGCGGCGACGATCGCTTCGCCGTCGCCCTCGGTGGCGAACACCGCGCCGTGATCGCGGGCGAGCTCCTCACGCAGTTCGAGGTAGTTGTAGATCTCGCCGTTGAAGACCAGCACGTAGCGGTCCGGTGCCTCGGGCGGACCCCAGCGCAGCGGTTGGTGGCTGTGCGCGATGTCGATGATCGACAGCCGGTTGAAGCCCAGCACGATGTTGGGGTCGGCCGGGTCGTCCGACCAGGTCCCCGGCTCGTCGGGGCCGCGGTGCCGCATGAGGTGAGAGGCGCCCGACACCGCGTCGACCAGGTCCGGGGACGGGTCGGCGGACGGGTCGCGTAGGTAGGCCAGCAGTCCGCACACGGCGCCAGTATGCCGAATGGCGAGGTGTGTCGAGACCACAACCCGCGTGTGGTCTACGCTGCGTAGTATTCGCCTAGCTTCACCGACTTCTAGGAGGCGCCAACGTGACCGCTCGTGGGCTCCGATTGGTCGCGTTGTCAGCGGTTTTGGGTGGGACGGCGCTCCTGCTCAGTGGGTGTAGCTGGTCGGAGGTACTCGGCCTCGGCTGGCCGTACGGCATCACCCCCGAGGGCAAGCTCAACCGCGAGCTGTGGATCGGCTCGGTGATCGCCTCGCTGGTGGTCGGCGTGATCGTCTGGGGCCTGATCTTCTGGACCAGCGCGTTCCACCGCAAGAAGAAGACCGACACCGAGTTGCCGCGCCAGTTCGGCTACAACATGCCCCTGGAACTGGTGCTCACCGTGGTGCCCTTCCTGATCATCTCGGTGCTGTTCTACTTCACCGTTGTGGTGCAGGAGAAGATGCTGCACAAGGACCCCAATCCCGAGGTCGTGATCGACGTCACGGCGTTCCAATGGAACTGGAAGTTCGGCTACCAGAAGATCGCCTTCACCGACGGCACGATGAGCTACGACGGCGTCGACGCCGCCCGCAAGGCCGCCATGGTGTCCAAGCCCGAGGGGGTGGACGCGCACGGTGAGGAAATCGTCGGCCCGATCCGCGGACTGAACCCCGAGGACCGCACCTACCTGAACTTCGACAAGATCGAGACCATCGGCTCAAGCACCGAGATCCCGATTCTGGTGCTGCCCAAGGGCAAGCGCATCGAATTCCAGATCGCGTCGGCCGACGTGGTCCACGGGTTCTGGGTGCCCGAGTTCCTGTTCAAGCGCGACGTCATGCCCGACCCCAAGGCCAACCACTCGGACAACGTCTTCCAAATCAGCAAC
>Ga0193743_1000433_pt1 | contig 33203 bp, 33 predicted proteins | sample L2c2metaG_FD_143038 | JGI IMG/M metagenome (GOLD analysis project Ga0193743, IMG submission 143038) | Soil microbial communities from a riparian zone of the East river system, Colorado, United States - L2c2 | ecosystem: Environmental > Terrestrial > Soil > Riparian zone | place: USA: East River...
GTCTTTCATTTACGATTGACATGCATTCTACACATGTTGCTGCGCAACATGCTTTTACCATATGTTTTACATGTGTTTGCCTTGAGGACAACACATGGACATTAGTATATAAACCATAGCTAGAATATTCGTATTCTTCAGCTTGTCTTTAACCATGTAACTTGTTAATAACAATACTGCTTGATTGGCTTATCCATTCTCAAACCTGTGGATACTGGACGTCTTCCAGTTGATATTCATGGGCTCAGCTAGCTCCTTGGACATATGCTTGGGCATTATCAGATACTGACTGGCTCCGGTCACGGCTGTAAAGCCTGAATCGGTCGAAGTCGTAACATCCGCTTCGATCCAAAAAGGTCACGAGTTGTCTGGCAGGGCAAGAATTGGAGCCGTTGTAATCTGTTCCTTGAGTGAACCGAATGCTGACTGCTCCTCTGCTCCCCATCTCCACTCTGTGATTTTCCGTGTGAGATCGAACAGTGGATGGGCTAAGTGAGAGAACCCTTGGATGAACCTGCGGTAGAAGTTGGTAAAGCCCAGGAAAGACTGCACTTCCTTCCTGTTAGATGGAGTCGGCCATTCTGTTACTCCAGCTACCTTGACTGGGTCCATCTTAACGGAATTCTGGGAAATAATCACTCCGAGGTAATCCACTTCTGTCTTCTCGAACTTGCACTTCTTGGGTTTAAGGAAGAGGTTGTTTTTCCAAAGCAGCTCCATAACTCTCCGAGTGACCCTCTGGTGCTCCTCGAGAGTTTCTGTGAATATTAGGATGTCATCCAGGCACACCACCACAACTCCCTCCGTTATCAAGCCATTGAAGATGTCATCCATCATGGTCTGGAACGTTGCTGGACTATTGCACAGTCCAAAAAATGTAACCAGCATTTCGAAGAGTCCTTGGTTTGTTCAGAACGTGGCCTTCCACTTGTCTCCTTCCTTCATCCAGACATTGTTGAACCCCCATCGGACATCAAGTTTGGTGAAGTACTTGCCTCCTCTGAGTTTATTGATGAGTTTGGAGATGAGAGGGAGAGGGTATTTGTTCTTGACTGTCATTGCGTTTAGGGCCCGATAGTCCTGAACAAGCCGTAGAGTGCCATCCTTCTTCTTAATGAAAAAGACCGGAGATGCCATCAGAGATTTAGACGGTTGGATCTGACCTGTTTACAAGTTTTCCTTGAGGAATTTATCAAGCCTTTTGCTCCATCAGAGCCAATGGATAAACCCTGCAATTAGAGGCCTGAGGTTTCAAAAATTTTCATCAATTTCTATCCGGATCCGGGAACAACATTATAGGAAGCTTTCAGGGGTCCCCATAGCTGTAAGAAGGAAAACCCCAATTTCAGATAGCCTTGTCATGTCAGCTGACACTGGATGAATATGGATTTTCCCTACCTGAATTACTTACATAATGTAGTCAGCCAGAATAAATTCCAATTTCCAATACCTTATTAGGGCGCTCAAACAAACAAAGGCAAATTGTAAATGCTCTCCGCAGTGCGCCGTCATTTGTGCTTTAATCAGCTTCTGTGTTCTTTATTTCATGGTAATTTCAAGAGATGCACTGGTCAGTGCTCAAAATCTATTACAACCTTGTTGTTGACCCCATACTATATAGTGGGAAAGCGGCCATGATGAGACTGTGGAAGTCAACCAGCGTGCCTTGATTGACAAAGTACTGGCTCGATATTCCGGCGAATTTACAGTCTTTCGCGAACTATTGCAAAATTCGGATGACGCACAATCGAAAGCTGTGGAGATCAGGTTTGAGACGCAGCCTTTTATAGACAGAAAGTCCAGCAAGGCCGCCGGAGACGAGGTAGTGGAGGTTTCGAAATTCCCTCTACCAGACTTGAAGACGGCGCATGTAGGCTTTCTCACCTCAACTCCGATCATCGCATAACACTTGTCCTGTATTTTAGGTACATCTCTGGACATTCAAGAATAACGGGATGATTTTTCGGGAGGAAGATTGGAATAGACTTAAGAAGATAGGTTTGTTGTTTCGTCGACAGGGGCGTGATTCATGGACTCAGCTTATGACATTCTAGCGGAGGGCAACCCGGACGAAGAAAAAATTGGAGCATTTGGAGTTGGTCAGTTCCAGTTGGGCGCTGTGATATCTGCTTTCAATCACCTTGATTCCCTGAACAGGTTTCTACAGTCTATTTTCTGTGACCGAAGAACCTATGGTAACTTCAGGAGGTCTGCATTCATCCATGCATACATAATATAACCAAGTTCTAACAAGCTAGCAGACCAATGGATGGCCTTCTACTGGAAGGATAAAAAGGATCAGGTTAGCGACTATGCTTTCAAATATATATTTGTCCCATTTCAGCGCGGAAATGCAGCTCTTTGCTCGGAGGGGCCCGCTCCCGGACGGCAATGTGTCGACCTTCAGAGAATGGACAACGTTCTCGATGACATTGCGAGAACCAGCTCCTATTCCAGTGGCATTTGATTTTACTCGTTTTCTTGCCTCGTCGATAACATTCATGAGACATTTACGCGAGATCAGTGTATATTTTGACGACAAACACCTAGTCAAGTTGACCAAGTCCACTAGTGTGCCTCGTGATCTCGGGATCCCCAAAGGACTGGACAACCGGACTCCATTGAGAAACATGACTATAGAAATTATACAGTCTACACGTATGCAATTTTTCCACAGTTTTGCTGATCTGGAATGTTGACATTTTGGTCCTCAGCCCTGACAATCCAGGCTCAAGTGATGAACTGGGTATATACATCCGGGACTGAAAAAAAAAAAATCACTCAACCTACCAAAACAACTAAACAGTCAGGTGGTGGGGGATTCTTTTCCTCTTTGTTTGGATCGCTTAGTTCTATCCCACAACGAGCTCACACACCAGCTCTTCCGTCCACCTCGGAAGTTGCAGATCCTCTAGCTGTCAATGAAACATCTGTCTCCTTAACGGTGTTCTCTGCCTCTATCCGAGTGCAATTAGAGAAGAAGGTTGCGATTGAAATACACCGATCCACCAAAAAAAATGCTCCCACTCAAATGAAATTAGAGCTCATTTATGTTAGTCCATCATATTCAACAAATGGCTGACTCCTGTACTCATCGTATCTTAGACTGCCAAGGATCAATATGATGCTAGTTTGGAAGAAGATAAAAAACATTTAGAAGTGATGGGCAGTATATTTCAAGGTTTACGTGCCGATCTAGATGGGTGAGTTGCTCCGGTCGATGTCAAGAGCCCAACCTAATAGGTCAACGCAGATTAGGTGCAGCGCGTGTCTTTATAGTAACTACGTTTATTTTAAATAAGCTTTCCATTGAAATCCTTTCATCCAGGGACATAGCACTGCACAGACTACGGGAATAGGGGGTCACATGGCAGGCCGATTTATTCCGACAGTTGAACGTGAATCCATCGATTTTATGTGCGTTTATATTGGGTCGAAGATTTATTTATTGATCTTTTTTCCGTTTAGGGATCGTAACGTAGCTAGTAAGTTGCCAAGTCGTTACGATGAATATGGGCTTACCTCTTTTACACAGTTTGGAACAGGGAGCTCTTGTACGTTGGGGGCTTCCTTGCCAGATCTGCTTACGAGTTCCAGCTCGCATCAGTCCATGAGCAATGGAATGCTTTATGCTCACATGATACCCAGCCCAGCCAGGAAATACAATCGCGATTAACTTGCCAGGTGCTACATGCGTTGAAGTTTTTCATGTTCTACCCGTCTACTCCTTCTTCCGATGTCTCCAGCGCCATGGAAGCTGCCTTCTTTTCGTGCGCCACCAAAGGACACTTCTCCATCATGTCAACCAAAGGGATAAGGAACTCCAAGGATGTTCGACTCCCTAATCAAATGTTTTCTGGATTTTTGAAAGAGTTGCCAACCCTTCCCGACGAGATTGTAGCAGGCGCACCATCCGTAGTTTCTTCCTTACAACGTCAAGGTATGATAACGGAGATCACTTTCCAGGATGTCCTCCGAGAACTGCAGGAGCGGCCTTTGGCCGCAAATGAGTTCATGGCTTGTCTCAAGTGGTGGATAAGTGTGTGTCGAGAAGGCGATTACGAGAGCCTTTTACCCATCAGAAAGCAATTGCAGGATGCCATAATATTGACAATTGAGGCACAAGATGCCGAAGGCTCGCAAGTCATCCCACTTGTCTCAATCAAATCTTTTATCAATTTAAAGTCCGCATGTGGGGGCATTCCTTTGGACGGTCCTCTACCCGAATATCTTTTACCTATCGCAGTCAGCAAAGTGTTCAAACCTGAGGACCTTTCAGTGGCCTTTCCCTGGACAGAACTTACCATCGTTCAATGGCTCGCGTTTATTTGCAATCCCACTACGATTGCAAAACGTTCGGTTGCCTTTGACATAAATACTTCATCTTCGTGGGCTGAACGTGTGCTGGTTCTGGTTGCTCGCGCGTGGCCAACGTTGTCAGCTCAATCGAAAGAAGAAATATACACCATCCTTCATGATAAGACCTGTATTCCTACGTCCAGTGGCATGCAAGTACCATCACAGTCATATTTTCCAAACGTTAACATGTTTCGAGATTTGCCGGTGGTAACCTTCCCATCCGGAATGGTTGCTAAAGGTTCCCTTGAGAAGGTTTTACATGGCCTAGGCGTCCGCAAACATGTAGAGCTTCAGCTCATCTTCAATAGGTCTGCTGTGCAGTTATCAAAATACCACTATCTGATGATACTTTAGGATGATTAAAACCAATGAATGGACTATAGCGGATCTTACTAAATACCTCGTTTCCGTCAAGAGTACACTAACGCCTGAGGAAATACAGCGATTAAAAGCAACGGCGGCTTTTCCGAAAGAAATGGATGCCGATCCAAGCGTGAAGCGGACACGATACTTCGCCAACCAACTTTTTGAACCTTCCATCATATTTCGCTCTTTAGGATTGCCTGTAATTGATTGGGGCCACCAAATCAAGTGGCGAAGTTCCTCCGAAGAAGGTAAGGCCCTTGTCTGTCTACTTGTGTACGCTGACATTGTTCACCAGCTAAATTTCTCTTTGAGCTGGGTTTACAGCGGTTCCCCCCGCTTGATTTGCTCATCAATTTATGTGCAGATAAGAATGTCGATGTGAGTTACGCTTTACATTCGTAGACCATCACTAACCTGAATTCATCTAGATACACAAAATTGCTTTGAAGTATCTTATAGACAACGTAGAGTCTCGCTATCTCGATTACGACCCCATGAACTTTCGTGCTGTCCGGTTCATTCCCGCGCGGACAGGGTCAGATTATTGTCAAGGAAATATACAGGAGGCATGCTTCAAACTGATGTTTTTTCATCTCACACATTTTCACAATCTAATTAGGTGTTCTCAAACCCCGATTGGGCTGGTCTGGGCTTCTTAGCTCTGCATCCATCCTATCAGGCTAGTGCGTCCAAACTAAAGATTAAGGATCACCCTCAGGCGTCACAATTGGTATCAATTCTTGAGACGAAACCACCAAGCAGCGACTTGGAGGCTGAAATGTGGTTCCGTTTACTTTCCACCCGTGTCAACGGTTCGTCGACTTTGAAAGATCATACTTATTTCTTATGTTTGATTTCACAAACACAGATTTTGCAACTTCTGAGTTGTGTCGACTTTCAACCGTATCCTTTGTCCCTGTGAAGGCTGAGAAGGGCGCTGTTGGACCAACTATGCGTTGGTTACCACCTACCCAATGTTATCTTGGTAGTGAAGCACCAGAGAGCTTCCATTCCAAACTTTTCATATTTGTAGATTTCGGATCTGGAGCCAATGCTTTTCTCATCGCGTGTGGAACAAAGAGTCAACCAAGTGTTGAGGAAGTTGCCAAAATCCTGCTGGCCGATCCTCGTCAGTTCTACGAACTAGCACATGGACCAAACAAGTAACTTTATTTCATCTTGGATTTTTTGTCACTCATTTGATCTCATCAGCTTTCTTGCTGAACTGCGCAACATAGCAGTAAATATGAAGGCAATCTCAAGTGCCACAATGAACAGAATGAAGAGATCTCCGGTTTTGCTTGGATCACAACGTGTTCATCGACGTTCTGGAGAGAAGGATCTCGATGACATGGATGATGAAGAATGGGACCTAATATACGATCTCAAAAAACCTGGGCAGATCACCATAGTAGACGATACACATGCTTATCAGGCATTCGGTACTTCTTTGTTTACAGCTCCCCAGGAGGATATCTTAGAAGGTAAGGAGGTTTTCTGACAATAAAATACTTACATACTCATGACTCTTGTTATGCCAGCATTTTATGCCGAGCTTGGGTCTCCTCGATTGAGCCACCTTGTCCGGGAGGAGTATCAAACTACGGCCGAATTACAAAACTCGAAAACTGCAACGGAAATTCGTTCTTTAATTCTGGAAAGGCTTCCTTTGTTTCTCCACGAGCACACTCATACAAGAACTCGCGTATCCTTTTCGTGGCTATCTGCAGATAATAACTTTGTCGTCAAAACATTTGGAAAGCTATCGGTAGTGAAAGCTCTGAAGTATGGAGAACTACATGTCTCGAAGAAGCAGGAAGTTACAGCTGTAACTCGTCGGGTTGCCTCTGGACCTATACAATTGTGGATTGCTGGCAATTCCCAAATTGACATGTATGAGTAAGTGTATGAAGCATGCATCTTCAGCTCAACCAGCTCACGATGAATGCAGGGTGGCTATCTCGTTGAATCGACTCTTGTTTGATTCTCCGAAAGCGAATGATGCCTTGCTGTTCATGACAATCCTTTCCACCGACCTCCGTGCTTTGAAACGCAGAGGATACAACGGTGCATTTTGAATCATTGCCTACCTCTTATCGAACTAGGAAAGTTGATCCATTTTTCGTAGTTGACAGAATCCTTCGTCATCAAAAAGAGGCTCGAGCAGCCGCGGAATCTAAAGCGAAAGAGAATCAGAACACTGTTTACCCTTTGCACCCCTCAGGAGCAGGTATTAATCAATTGTCTGACTCCGGCTCTCATGCTATACCACTGCAACATGAATCTTCTCAAGCTACCGACAAATTGGGTAGAATACCAAACTCTTCAACGTCCATCGCCGATACCTTCCAAAGTTTGAGACAGAAAATGAGTTCTATGAGTTCCACTCAGCTTGAGAAGCTCACAACTTTGGGACAGGGGACAACGGCTTTAGCTTCGTCGCAATCCCTAATTACTCCCTCAAATCCGGAAAATCTGGATACTTTGTCCGCGGTTGAACACAATGCGCACACTCCACTTGCTATTAGTAAAACATCAAGCCCTGCGAGATCCCCAAGCGTCAATCCTCCAGTGACGCCTTTGAGCCATATCTGTGCGTCCATTGTGATTGGTTGTGCCTTCATAACCCTAAAATACAAAGTCTGACAGCGAACAACATTGATATGGCCATCAATGCTTGCCGGTCCGAGTCATCGAATCTTTTGCGAAACCGAGAAGGAATGCAAGAAGTCAAGGAAAGCTTGAATGAAGGATATTGTGACGTATCGGGGAGAGCGGATAATTTGCTCAGCGCTGGTATGTGAGTAGATCATCTATACCTTTCTGTCTCACGTTCGTTCCATGTAGGTCAAATGGGAGCTGTCAAGGTCTATTTATCGCAAGGTGACTCAGCAGCTACTTGTTTCCCGTGGCGAGGCAGTTAATAAAATCAAATATACTAGAAGTGCCCAGTTCCCAGAGAGAGAACTTCATGAGGATCAAGCAGGATCCGATCGCGAGATTTATCCACGTCATGACGCCACTTGCAAATATTTATCAGTTACCTCTTACAAGTCTCCATATCTTCTATGATCTTGAAGGCGGGATTATTGCTTTTAATCGAAATGGGAGCATTTTTTTGAACCTGCGGTATTTCGAAGCTTGGCGTAAGTATATCTATTTGAAAACAATCCTCGCTGACTTATTTGCAGATGACACGGACGTCGAAAGAGGAAAACTGGGAACAGCGTATATCTCCTGGTGAGTGCTAGAAATCAGGCCATACAAGCAATAATTGAAAGCATAATCGAACAGGTACTTTACACTTGCACACGAGATTGCACACAACCTAGTGCAACCCCATAATTCTGAACACGAATTCTACTTTTCAGCGATTTGTGAAAAGTATACGCTAGAATTTAGTCAATTTCTTTTAACGCTTACATAATACTTCTGTACTCCAGTCGTTTACTGTGTACTAGTCCTTCGGAATGTTGCCACATCCCTGCCAGTGCTTCCATCGCCATCTGCTTTTTCCCTTTCTCACCACCATCAAGCCAATTTAATTTTCTTGTTTGATCTTTCACGCGTAGCCAAACGAATTATCATGGCCTCGAAAATCCGTCGCAAACCTCAACGCACATATAAATCGCCCTGTGCAGGAGACCATTCCTTCCTCATACTATCCCTAGCACCTTTCTCCAAGAATTCATCAACCACCACACTCCCTTCATCATCTACTGAGTTTAGTCAGCCTCACCAACAAGCTGTTGATCTTCACAAGCGGGTTGCGCGACGCAAATATCCAATGTCCCCACCACTGCCGCTCTTCCACCCGTTTGGGCGTTTAGCAATGTCGCTTCCCCCACTCGACCCCACCCTATTTGGTCTTCCTATGCGGGCTGTTTCAAATGAGGCTTTTCAACCCAAGTCATCTGCTCGCTCACGCCGTCCGACTGCAAAACTTCGGGAAGTCGACGATCAGCCAATAGTACCGACCGTCAGTACAATTGCTGCAGTGGCAGCACGCGAAGTCAAAGAAAGACCGAGCCCTCGGAAAAGACGTCCAGGAGCCACCAAACGAAAAAGAAAAGATACAGATGACGGCGACGCGACATACCCTGCTAAGCGAACGCGTATACCACGAGGAACAACCGGTCAAAATTTCGAAGAAGACTCCACGGAGTCTATGCAGCTAAATGACTCCACATCTGTACCTGAAAACCTCTCTGATCTGGTGGAAAACACCAAACGTCGCTCAGCAAGATCGAGAGCTAGTACCAAGCGACGGGACTCAAGCGCGAGTGAGACGACTTCTATTTCACCCTCTACAAATGTATTTGCTACTTCTGGAGCCGACCTATCTACCAACGAAGTCGATGCGGAAACATCTCATAAAACAAATGCTTTTGTGGTGCAGTCTGACGAAACTGATGGAAAAGAAGAAAAAGAGGAGGGAGAATTGAGCGAGGAACAAATCAATTCGTAGTTGGTATGTACAAACGTGATATCACCTTGTAACAGTTTCTCATTTTAAAACTCGTACCTGGGACTTATTTGAGCATCAGCATCGGACTTGTGTGAGTCCTGAGTCCGCCAATTCACACATACTTGACCTGACATGTGATTTCTAAGCAAACTTGGTCCTCAACCGCTCCCACATCCTCTCACGACTAATCTTAACTGCACCCGTTGTGTTCGGATGGAATACCAATTCCGTAAATCTCCCCGCGATCCCTCGGGAGACCGTAGGAGAATTCCAGTCCCCGCCCTCCACAGATGGTGCTGGAAATAACGGTAACGGTCAAATGAAGTGATCAATTATTAATTGAACGTTGGACAGCGTTGGACCGTCGAACACGATGGCGCCCCATGCCCATAACATGGGCTTGAAACAATTCTAGAGTTGTCATCTTCCGCGCTGTCAGTGGTGGTTAATTTTAGATATGCAGGACCCCTGACATATGGCTCCCAAATAGTCAAATCCCCAGGTTCTGCCCGAAATTTGTCTCAACCTAAGACACATAAAGTCGCAATTTTTGTCCAGATATATGCCCCACCCCTCCAAAATTGGGTTGCTGAGCGCTCGCTCCAGCTCAAAAACTTGCTATTTTCACATTTTCCCCGTCTACCAGTTGATTTTCCTACCAAATTAGAAACTTTGGACATCCAACCCATGCCTCGAGGCGTGTCTGGCCTCGACCTCGACATGTCTAAAGCAACTTGAGCTGGGTAGCACTCTGGTTTGAGGTCAAAATGCTGCAAAATTGTTGCACCGTCCTCTGACCATATGTCAGGGGTCCTAGTTGTGCATATCGCGTTCTCATGATGGCAACCAAGTGTATTCACCATGTGCCTCACATCATGATCCAATCTTGTAACATAGATCAAATAATGGTAAGCACTATTAATATTGTTGGCCCCCCCAAATTTGTGATACCCCCGATTACTTTGTCAGTCAAACTTAAGTGCCAGGATCTCCGAGCGCCTTCTCTTAGCTTCGCGTAGTCTCACTTTCTGCTTCTTGTTGTTCCCGACCGTAACGCGACCATGGAAGAGAATCGCGCTGCAAGGCGAAGCAGTGATATATACGAGACAAATCAAGGGAGCAGGCATAGCTTTGACTCGGGAACATCCTTGCGAGGTCTTTTTTTTATGAAAATTCGACAGGGACAGCGAATTGATCTCTTCTTACAGCTCATGCTGCTGTTCCTGCTGGGGTCGCAACGACAACAAACGCAGATGTATCAAACGCACCTATAATTCAAACCGTTACCCCTCGGAACGCAGTTAGCGGTTGGGACGATCAGCTTCCGTCTGCCGTTGTTGCACCAGCACCTGCTAAGCAACCGTTTTACAAAAAGCGCTGGTTCATAATTTCCCAAATCATCATTATACCACTCGGGATCGCCCTCCTGTTCATCATCTTGTTCCCTGTCATTCACGCGATCGTGGAATTGGTGGTGAAGCGTACAAATCTTCATGTGGACCTGGCTAACATTACTCAATCCCAAAACGGCTCGTGAGTACACCTACCTCCTGCTTTGCATCTAACCTAACTTCTTGTACGAAACAGATTCCAACTGGGCTTGCAGGGGAAGGTAAGGCATCTGACCTAGTATCTGGGAGTGACTGAATGACAAACCTCCTTGCAAGGTCTTCAACACCGGCATATTTTCAGCTAGGATCTCGTTTACGGAAAACACGACGATTCACTGGGTCGAGAACAAGACAACAGAGACGCAACTAGGATTTATGCGACTTCACGACCTTTCTGCCAAGGACAAGCGAGCCACGATCAACGACTCGACTACCTTTTTCATCACTGATCAAGCGTCATTTGGCCGTTTCTCTAGCAGCTTAATTACTTCCCAGAACTTTACTTGGAGACTGACAAGTTACAATCTTCGAGTTCAGGCGCTTAAGTTTCCTGTCGCTAAAGGGATTACTTTCGACAAGTTTATCACGCTCAATGGTATATTGCTACCAACTATTTTTGAGGACACTCCTGTATCCTGATTTTTTCTCTCAGGATTTCACAGTTTCAATGGAAACGTGGTTCTTCGGGACTTGCAACTTCCAAGTGATAATCCTGCGGGAGGCATAGACTTTGTTGCCGTGACTGAGATTAACAATCCGAGGTATGACCGCGATATGTAACGTCGAGAAATTTGTTCAATAAGTTACCTAGTCCTTTTGCTCTAGATCTAGGCACTGTTGTGTTTGCTCTCTCGTACCTGGGGGTTCCGCTAGGTATTGGGACAGGTATCAACACGAAAATAGTGCGAAATTTCTCCGTTTTGCATCGCAGAAATCTCGTTCATAGCCGGGCAGGTCGCAGGAAACAACACAATCTCACTGAAGGGCACATTACAACCACAAGCTGATCCAGCCAACCTTGCAGCCCTTTCGAAGTTGTTTACAAATTACCTGAATGGAGAAAATTCTCCGGTCATTGCCCAAGGCCTGTCGACCTCTCAAACGGACGGATCTTCGATTTCGTGGCTTTCTCAAGGTCTTCAAGGCTTGCAACTCAATGTCCCCTTCCAAGCCTTTACCCCAATCAACCCGATCCGGTCGATATCTATTGGCGATCTTGCTCTTCAATTTGATCAAAATTTACCTTTCGACCCACAAACCGAGAGCAGATCTGTGAAAGCAGCTCTTCGTAAGTTTTACCGTGACTACTAGCTAGGTTTAGTAACATTTTTACCAGAGCTACCATTTGGCTTTGGTATATCAATTGACGAGATTCAGAACGACTTCATGATTGTTGACAAGGGTAACCCTGTAGCCAGTCTTTCTACGGTACTGTCTCTTTTTTTCCTTCTCAAATTTTACAAGACAACGCCAACACAGTACTGGCACTAGCCGCCAGGAGCGTCTGCAGCGTCTATATCAGTTCTGAATGCGACCGATACATCAGGCATTATAGACATTGCTATCTCGAACACAAGACTCAATTCCTCTGATTATCAGCATGAAGCATTCTCAACTTTCAGTGCGCCCTATTTTCTTCATGAAATGGCCTTAACTCAGCTTTGTCACAGACCAAGAATTAACCAGCTCTTCCGTTGCCGAATTCCGGTTGATCGGTCAATCTCGAGCGGTTGCGAACCTGAGCATAGGTCAAATCACTCTTGATTCCATCAAAGTCAATGTATCCACCTCCTTGAACGGTTTACAAGGATTAAATGGCTTCACCGCGATCAACAACGTGGATGTCACTGGCGGAACCACTAACGCAATCAATCTTAATATCGAAGGTGGATTATCATTCTTGTGTCGTTATTTTGTTATTAATCTGGTTATCAGTTGCAATTTTCAATCCCTCCAACCTCAACCTATCAACGGGTGATCTCAGTAAGTTCTGTCTTTCCAGAAGAATGTTAATTGCTTACACAGATTCAATAACAAAGCCTTGCACCTTCTCCGAGACGGTGCTGTTCTCGGAACTGCTCTTTTGCCTAACTTGACCCTTAACATGGGGAACAACACGATCAATTCAACTTCTAATTTCCAGGTACATTATCTGACAGTCATACAGTCTCTTGGGCTTAATTATGGCTTTCGATAGGCGAACCAAAGTCCTCAAGGAATTGCGACTTTGAACGACTTCGTTGGAAGAAAAGGTGCGGTCCTTGATTCGATGTGGATTTTATATCCTGACCAATTGTCAGATGTGCAACTCACGATTGCCGGCTTTAATGGAAGCACTCAAATTCCGTCATTGGCACAAGCCTTCAACTCCCTTCATATAAATGTAACACTGCCTGCCCTGAAGACTAATCTGCTGGATTCGGCCGCCCTCCAAAGTAAGTCTTCGTTTAAAGTTAGCACACAATGGATTCGATTTCGATCTAGTTCTTCCAAGCACTGGAATTGAGAACAACATAAGTCATGTCACTGTATCGCTCGCCAATCCTTTCAGCTCCCCTTTGCGGATCACTAAGGTTTCATCCACTGTCACATCGTTCGGGATATCTCTGGGTAGCATCAACCAGAACATTGACTTCACGTCTGCTCCCAAGTCAACTACGCAATCCCCCCAGCTTGACCTCGCCATGAACTTCGATCCTGCAGCGCTATTCACTGTGACCCGTGCACTCGCTGTTCAAGCCGGCTTGAATGTTGCTCCTCTGGATGAAATTGTGCAACTCGGTGGAATTCAGTATCTATCGATCACGCCCAATTCGCCTCCTTCAAAACGCCAAGGCAACATTTTCTCGTCCGTATATACCTTCATTTTATTTGTGATACTGAATCTTATGTCTGTACCTAGTGGCTTTGATCTGCCATCTTTCGTTGATACTGCTTTCAAGCAACTCAAATCTGATGTCCAATTATCCGCTGATGTCACCATTGGTGGGTTTACTTGTCCAAATATTCTCCTATCTCACATTTATGTATACCCTTGAAGGTGAATATAACACGACACTGAATTTTACTCAGGCGGCGCTTCCTACCACAACAGACAAAAGCCTCAATCTTATTTTACCGGTACTGGCAAAACCCATTGTACAAAAAATAGTCTCGGGATCTGTTTTAGGGTACGACCGTGATTAAATTTCACTCTTACCCCGTTTAATCGTAAATTCATTCAGGCTTGACAACGTTCTCATTATAAATCCTCAACAAAACGCCTTCCGTAAAGCCCTTTGATCTCTCCTCTTCAGCTTACTTCTCATTAATTCGAAACAGAGACACAATTGAAAGGCAGCATCACTAATGCTGGACCCTGTACGTCGGTTGTACCAGGATCTCCCTCACCCTAGGCTTATGCTATTCTTCAGTCGACGCTGTGATATCTTTTCCATCAGGTCTTACGATATCTTGGCAAGGGCAACCAATAGGAAGAGTCACCATGAACAACCTAAGCGTTGTCGCCAATGTTGGAGGCACTATCAACACAGAAACAACGTTTGAAGTACTCGACCTCAATCACTTAACGGACTTCACCAAGGTTCGTTTAACTCTGAATGTATATAAGTAGAGACTAATTAACTACCTCAGACATTATTAACGACGGAATCATTTGTTTGGGACATATCTGGAGAAAATTTAACTGGTGTGTTACCTTCCCAACTACCGTGGCCATCTCTTTACTTATCTCTGTGCCAGTCTCCGCCTTAGGTTTGCTAAATCTTCCGGACGCAATATCTTTATTTTCATCGACTTTATTCTTTTAGGTATCTCTGTTTCTGGCATCTCATTTCCGTCTAGAAGCGTCACCCTCAAGGGCTTCAACAACTTGAAAAATGGTGTACAGATTCAAACATTTGATCTTCCTAGTAATGATCCAGCTGGCGGCATTCATCTAACCTTGGAGGCTACCGCTATCAACGTAACTGAACCCTTCATTTTCATGTTCTCTTCAATCATTCACGCTTGATTACAGCCTTCCCAAGTCGGCATTCAACTCAGTTCTCTTGGTTTCAACACCTTTGTTGGTGACGTTATGATTGCACCTGTAACAAGTACCGGATCAGTCACGCTGACACCTCTGTCAACATCACAACTGTCACTTGTTGGCCGTTTGATCCCACAACAGAATGCCAAGGGCCTTGCCACAGTTTCTAACGTGTTTAACAACTTTGTTCATGGAAATGACAGTGCAGTTATCGTGCAAGGAGCAAGCGCAGGGTCTAGCGATGTATGTTTCTTCCGATCAGAAATAGGCAGACTTATAAGTCAGTTGTAGGTGACATGGTTAAATGAAGGTATCCGGGCCTTGCAAGTAGCCACTGTTCTCCCAAACCGAGGTCCTCAGACAATCATCAAATCCATTGATCTCAACGAGTTGTCTCTCTTCTTTACGCCTCAGACGGCCTTTAGTCCTGTCACAGGCAGCAATAGTACAGATGCTGCATTTACTTTGCCGTTCGCATTCCCACTGGACATCACCGCTCTGCAACAAACTATCACGATCGGTTTTCAAGGGACTAATTTCGCACAGTTGGCTATTCCCAAAGGGCCTAGTGCCACAGATGTTCAAGCCAGGATCATCCACCTCGGATTTGAAAATGTTCCTTTTGCGGTCTTTGATAGTGCCCATGCCAATTTCGAGCAGTTCGTTGCAGCGACTACAACCGGTACATCACAGACGCTGCGTTTGTCTGGATCTGCAGACGCCGATGCCAATACTGCGGTAGGCTTGCTCTCTCTAACGGATATCGGGTTCTCAGTGGATTCCAATGTCGCCGGGCTGCAAGGCTTAAATGCTCGACCGGTGACTGTAAGCAACTTGGATGTCAATCATGGGGTTTCCGATTTTCTCCTCATTAAAGTCAACAGTGCAATATTTAATCCAAGGTATGTACTCAATTAAAGTCATGGCAAAAATTATGGTACTCAGTTCTTTTCTGGTCATAGTAACTTGACAATTGGTTTGTACCCTTTCTTTGAAAAATAAACCCTGGTGTTTATGAGGTTTAGGCACCGGCGACGTGTCGTTCTCGTTACAATTTCAGTAAGACCTTGGCTGAATGTTGGTGGTGTTCTCAAACTGATCTTTATTTAGGGATGCCACTATCGGCACTGCTCAAGTTGTACGTCTGTCTGACTAATATTTAAACAGGAATTTGATTATTTTGCAGTCAAACCTGGTTATCGTACCAGGAAACGCGACCTATTCCATCGGTACACATTACCCGTTTCTTGATGATGCTTTGCTCATATCCGACCAGATGTTCATTACGCCCCGCAGGGTAGCGCTCTACCCGCAGGCCAAGCTTTGCTGCAGAATTTCATTCAAGGCGTTGACGCAGCGACGACTATCACTGGAACAACTGGATCGACGACCGTTGAATCTCTGCAATCGGCCTTGTCCCAAATACGCCTGTCCCCCGTAACGATACCTGGGCTTCAAAAAACCTTGATTACAAGTGCTTCTCTTACGTTCCCAACCAATATCGTTGCTTCAGGAATCGCTACGTCGTCGTTTACACTCGCCAATCCGTTTACGGCGAGTGTCAATCTACTTCAAGTTGCGGCCACAGCTACTTTCCATAATTTAACGCTCGGAGAGATACCTAATGTAGACACTTCGGCTAATCCAATTCGAGCTGCAGGGCATGGCCAAGTAACCTCCCCTGGGCTACCCCTCAAATTCAATCTGGACCCTTCCACAATCATCCAATTGCTGCTGTTAACGTCGCAGCAGAACAACGTAGGCCTCGGACCTCTTCCCCAGCTGTTTCAGTTTATTCTGGGTAATCCCAATTTCAAGCCACCAGTAAATTATTTGCTCCTTCAAAAATCCATCAATTGACATATCTTGCCACAGGTGACAACCTCTGTGGATACCCAGGCGCCGACGTGTGTTAGGTGAATAGTGGTTTGTGATTAAAACCTTTGATTGATAGATTATATTTGACATAGCGGGCAACAATTCGATGTAAACGGAGCTATCTTGGAATCATTATCCGATCTCAAAGTAGACTTGGCTGTGAAGACCTCAGTTAAACTTGATGAATGTGCGTTACGCTGTCTATTACCATTACCCAACTAATCCTACTTGTTTCTCAGTCGCTACCGACCTGGCCTTTACTCAGAAGAGTGTACCTGCGATTGTAAGTGAACACGTCAATTAACTCTTGGCCGATACTTAAGGCGCGATTAGACCGATAAAACAAGCCTTTTCCTTATTGGCGCTGTTGCTGGACCAATTGCTCAAAATCTTGTCGACGGCGCAGTCCTCGCCTTTGCAGAGGCAAATATAACGTTCGTGGTCAGAAGCATATCCGCTATGACTTGTATACAAATTCTTTCTGCAGAAAAATAACCAATGAGGGCTTTGACCTATCCCTGTCCGGGTCTCTTACGAATGTGGGCCCTCTTGATGCCCTTATCACTTTCGTTGAACCAGTCACGTAAGTTGACACTTTTTTAATTATCTTATCTTCAAGACTAAAAGGGTATCAGCGTCACCTTCCAAGGAAAAAAAATCGCACAAATTGCTCTGCCTCCAAGTAAGCTTCCGTTTTCGATCAGTTTGCATTGAATGACAAGTGTTGTTCAGTTTGTGCCGCCGCAAATGTTGGTGTCCCTAACTATGCGGCAAATGCCCATTTAACAATTACCGACACAAATAGGCAAGTTTTGTTAATATGACTGATAGGCGACCCTCACCAAACTTCTACTCAGTTTTACCGAGTTTGCTACCTTCCTACTTCATAATCCAAGCTTCACTTGGACAATCTCTACGTCCAAGCTTCGATTAATAGCCCTTGGCACCATATTTGATGGCGTTTCGCTTTCAAAGGATATCTCATTTAAAGCTTTCAACGGTCTCCCTGGTGTCAGTATCAGCAACTTCCAGTTGCCTTCGGATGACCCGGCTGGAGGTATTCACATTGAAACAGATGCTAGTATTCCTTCCCCGTCACGTTCGTGGACCACTACTTTCTTCGTGACAGATCATTTCACTAAATGGTATGAAATAGAACTTGGCATCAACTTGGGTACAGTCACTTTCCAGTCTTTCTTCCAGAATACCCTTGTTGGACGTAAGAGAACATCTTCCTCATTCTCAATCGATCTGACCGAGTCTGCGCAGCTCTCTCTGCGAACAACTTGGTCCTAAGGCCCAATGCCGTATCCAAAACACATCTCAGTGGCCGTATCGTCCCGCAGACGGGTGCCGATCTAGATGTTTTAGGAGAACTATTTTCTGGATTCTTGGCCGGCCAAAACCTCACTCTCGTCACCAAGGGAGAATCAGTTCAACCTCCTGGATCTAGTCAACCTGTCGACTGGTTGACCACTGCCTTCCAGTCCCTCTCACTGGAAGTCATATTACCAGGACAGAAGCTTCAAGTACGACAGGTCCATTCGTGTTGTATAACGATTGAATCTGACCATCTATTCCGTTTCAAAGGTTATTAAAGAAATTGATCTTAACGATCTTGCTGTGACCATTCAAACTCAAGACCAAGCTTTCAAGCCTCCTGCGAGCTCTCAAGATACGGTTGCGAAGTACAGCAACCCTTTCGGGTTCTCGCTCCAAGTGGTTCAATCAGGTGAAACCATCAATCTGGCTTCTCAAGGCACCGATATAGCGCAGGTAAAGGCGTTTCTTTCAAGTTGGTGAAATCGATCATGCTGAAGTCTATATGTCAGCTCGTCCTTCCGAAAGTTCCTGTAGACGGAGGCGTTTCTACTGGCAATCTTGCTAATTTGGACATATCCTTCAAAAATGTACCGCTCATGTCTCTTAACAATGCAGCATTCGGGCAGCTACTCGCGGGGGTCACACTTAACCCGGATTTGGGTGTAGAGCTAAGGGGAACAGCCAATGTTACTGCGAAAACTAGTATCGGAGATGTCCCTATCTCTGGCATACCATTTGATGTCACATCGGATCTGAAAGGTATCTAATTATGTCTAGCTGTAACTTTGGCCCTTTGACCTACCTGTCCTTCAGGAATCAATGCCTTTGGAGGAACCGCAGTCCTGTCGAATGTTTCGGTTGTTGGTAGTGGAGGGGCAGGGGGTAGCGAATTTGTTGTTGCGCCCTTGCAGACTACACTTCAAAATCCATCGAATGTTTCTCTCAACACTGTCAGCATCTCGCTTCCTGTGATATTCAACGGGGTTGATATCGGTCGTACCGCCATAGACGTAAATTTTTTTTCTTCTGCTTTATACAGAAATACTATGCTCATTGCTGTCTTAGGAATTTGATCTGAAACCCGGAGAGAATGTTATCAGCGCGGAATTCCACTATAAACCAGCTGATGCCAATGACACTGTTGCACAAGTATGTTGAGGTTGTAACGTCAAACTTTGATAGCACATTAATCCGGAATAATCTTTAACAGGGATTCCTTTCGCAATTCATCCAAACTGGCAACCAACTTGATCTAACGATTAATGGTGACACAGGCAGTTCCCCTTTCGCGTCGCTGCAACCAGCTTTATCCAATCTCCGTTTGTCGACACATCTGAACGGTGAGGAGGCTGCATGTAGCGTATATTAGGGAGTCTGATACTATTCTCATTTACAGGTGTCAATCATCCAACTATCATTACACAGATTGATGTGGACATTACTGCCGAAACTTTGATCACTAACATGGTTTCAGTTGATTTCACGGTGCGTCTCTCATCTTTTCTGCGATTGTGCAGTTGGTTGAACACGAACAACACAGGTTCAAAATCCTCTCGATGCCGATCTAGTCATAGAATTCGTACAAGCTGACGCAGGTGTCAACGGAGATGTCTTTGCTCGGTTTAGTCAAGGATTTTCAAATTTCGTTGTCCCACCCGGCCAATCAGTCAACTCGGGTGTGTTTGGGAATGTACTACTAACGCATGGGGCCATAGGCTCCCTCGGTATCATCCCATTAGGCATGCTTGACGTGTCGGCTGCTGTGACCGTCCGAGTAGGAGCAGGAGGTTATCAAATTCCTTTCCTGAAGCTTTCTCAAAATGGTGTGCCGACCAAGTATAATGTGGATCTCCCCATCTAGTGCCAAACCCTCGACTCTTCTGCCGCTCACTAACTGTAGACTTCAACCTTATGGTAGCACCAATATGGAACTGACTCAAATTAATGAGTAGCCATCATCTACAGCACCTTTCTCATAAAAATGGACGCTTTTTTCTAAATACCCTTGATACCATTGTGATAGTTTGGACAATGTTTTTGTATTTTGATTCTGAACACATTCTTTACTTACTTACTCGATGCACCACTTGGATTTTGAGCTTTCCTTTAAGCCGGAGGGAGGAATGTACTCCACAAGACAACAGATATAACACTCCAAAGTACACTGCAAGTCACCCACAAACAACCTATACTGTGATGCTCTGAGACGAGCCAGGCAGCAGCCCAATAAGTGAGGGGAATAGACCCCGCTAGACGCAGAACAATCTGAGTGTGTGATGCCACAAGCAAGAGGAGGCAGAGAATGGTCGCATGAATCACATGAGGATCAATAGTGAGTGACTTGAAAGGCCGGGATGGCGTTGAACTTTTACTGAACCAAAGTCCGGGTAACATGCTTTGTAAATGATGAATGCAATACGCGAATATCAATGAGAGAGGTGGGGCGGCCAATAGAAAGTTGGGAAGTTGGTTTATAGTCCAATAACGCAAGAATCCGACGTTCCAGTATTTTGATTGAACGTACGAATAGATGAATGGCAGGGTTTTGGAACACCACTGGGGCTTTGTTGAGGGAGAACAGAATGTCAGGTAGGCGAGGTATTGGTAGCCTATGAACGGACTAAGAACGATCGCTGTTAATGTCAGGCATCTTAGGACTTGAGGCTAGGTACGTTATAAGTTTGAAGTATGTAGGGAACGATCGATAGTTTGTTTACCTTTTGACGATCCAGGAATGGACGCACAAGTAAACCCCAAATGATAAAACCGGCGAGAAATATGCCATTGGATCTGAACATTCCTGCGAGTGCAAAGAGTATAGAAGCGAAAAACCATTGTTGCCTGGTGCAACATAGCATACCTGCCCGTGGTTAGGGAGAAAGCTTGGACTTGGAATAGTTTTTGACATACCTTGATACGAGAGGTAGGTGAAAAAAGGTTCAGTGTATGGCGCGAAATAAGCAGTGACTGGACTGGCGGGGAGAAGGGACAAGAGTGTAGCGAGTAAAGCATGGTTGGGGGATGGCAGGTGATATAGGGACAAAGAATAAAGGGTTTGTGAAGTGTTACAAGCCAAGACTGCTAGAAGACCTAGGTCGTAACGGATGATGAAGGGTAAAGCGGGGAAGAAGGCCCATTCGTGTTCATAGACATAAAAATGTTGAGAAATATGGAAGAAATGGAAGACATCCCATCTGTATAATGGACGTAGAAGGGGATGAAGATTGAGGAGGACGGGCGAGGCATCGAAGAGAGGTAATAGACGAGCTGAGATGTGTACCAGAACGAAGACGAGCAGCCTTGCAACGATGGACAGTCGAAAGATGAGTCTGCGGTGCTTGTCTTCCACTAACATGCTCGCAGACTTGCCCCCGGCTCTCACCTTCGCACTCATAGACCTCGCTCCCTGCATCTCAGCTTGTAAATATGCTCTTCAGATCGCTACCTGGTCGTCTTCTTGGTACAAAAGCTGGCTCGCTCTAGCTTCGTGGTGGGCTATATGTCTGATGCTCCAACGGTACATTTCCTTTTACTGTGACAAATTCCAAGACCTGACTTGCATCAAAAGTCTTTTCTTACCTTTTATCTTCGTTGCCATCCTCGCCTTTGCACAATGGCAGAACAAGCATCGACCACTTGAATCATTTTCTACCGAGACTACTCTGCAAAATATCATTACAGACCTCACCATCATTCAGTCACTTCTCCCTCGATTTCCCCGTGACACTCTTTCCATTTCACTACCTAAACTTCTCCGAGTCGCCGCCATCTCTTACCTTCCATACCTCATTCTCACCTCCTTTCTTTCTCTGCGAGTCATCTTTGCCATTGCAGGCACACTTCTTCTCTCATGGCGTGCCCCTTGGGCATCAGTCATCCGTACAACAGTCTGGCATAGTGCTTGGTTCAGATGGTCTATCTACACTTCATGGTCTCATCTAACCGGTGATCCACTTCCTCCTCGTACAATGTCTCCACAATCTACTTCAGATTCACTTGCCCCAGTCCAATCCCTCCGATTTCTCTTCACAATCTATGAAAATCAACGCTGGTGGATGGGTCTCGACTGGACAGGTGCTCTTCTTCCTGCTGAACGTCCATCATGGTGCTCCGCTTCCCAGCATCCCATTTCACCTCCAAATGCATTCACTCTACCCGAAAATACAGTTATCTATCTCCCGGATGCTAATGGAAATAGAATGAAGCGGACAGCCATTTGGAAGTGGGAGGAACCAGAATGGCGGGTTCTAGTTCGCAGAGATGGGACGGGTGGTGGCCTTACTCGCGTGGAACGTCCTCTTTCCACTGTAAAAGACGAGACTCCAAATAGCAGTCGTTTTCTAAAAGCAGCAACAGGAAGAGCAGGAAGTTTGGCTGTCTCCGCAACCTCTGGAAATGTGGATGAAGATTATGTTAAAGCGGATTCTAAAGAGACTGCGGATGAAGATCCTCTGACAGATTACGATGGTTGGGTCTATGGCGATAACAAGTGGGAGAACCAAAGCAACCGAGGCGTTATGGGCAAAGTGGGTTCTTGTTTTCATGAGCTGGTTTCATTTCCTGATATCTTTTTTTTATTTATTTAGTACACACGGTACCGAAGATGGACTCGGGTTGCAGCTGTATACGAAACCGTGGAACTTGATGTTGGTCCGAGTCTTCCTCAGTCTCCTACTGAGCAGGAAACCCCAACAACTCCAACCCCAACAACATCAACACTCGTGGATCAAGGCTCGAATTCACAACATACGATTTCAGATATGCCCTCTATGGACGATCCCCCGGAAAGTCCGCTACGACAACGATTGCGTATGGCCTTAAAAAAAGGATCGACGCCAAGTCTGTAACTATTTAATCACACACACTTGTACTGGTGGACGTACCAGATAGATAGATCATAGTAATTATAGGTGTACATTCAGCGCTCAGCTATCTTGAGATCAATGTCCGGAAGCACTGATTACCACATGGTACTTTGAGAATTCTCCGTTCTTAATGCTTAGAACATTATATCGGACTGCTCAAGTTCTATTCCTGTTCCGTTACATCAAAAAAAACACCAAAACATTAGGCAACTTCCTCATCTCTAAAAATAGCAGTCTTCGGGATGCCATCTTGTCTTATAACACCACGATACATGCCGGGGCAGTTTAGAGGCATAGAGACTATCGAAAATTCTTTTAGGAACATATAGGCATCAGGACGATACTAAAATTACTTACTACATCCATTATTATCCAATGCGATGACACCTCCGATGCCACCAGCATCGAAAAGGTCTTTTACGACGCGTTTCGCAGCTTTATCTAAAGGTTCATGTAAGTACCGGACACGATGGGCGATTGTGGCTGCTGCCGCGTGTCTAATAAAGTACTTTTTTTTTAGGTTGATGCGGGATGAGTGATGATTGCTAAATTAGCATGTAAAAAAAAACTCACATCTCCATCTCCAGTTGCAGATACGCCAACCGCGGTCGTTGGATGGCATTTGGTAAGTTTGTTCCAAAATATCCTGAACCATCCAGATGGTTTCCATTCCTCGGCCCAGAATCCAGCACCCATCGTTGGCGTATCACCGATACGACCCACAAGTTTGTTGGTCCGACCACCTGTTGAAGTAAGAGAAACAATACATCCATGTACGTCGAGTGCCACAGCTCCAACAGTGCCTGTGGGGAATTGGTCCAGCGGTAATGTCCCGATTAAGTTTGCATCATGGCTGGGCAGAGGATCTTCTGGAAGACCCAAACCACGGCGGTGTTCCCTCCATCGATGCTCCGTAAAGAAATAAGAAGGATCAACGAGTGTTTGACCAAGAGATTCGCCCAGATCCTCAGGTGTTGTTCCAGATAAAAAGGTATGTGGAGCAAGTGAAGGAGACATGTAAAGTGCACGAACGAGGGAAGACGGGTTCTTCACTCGTGTTAGAAGTGATACTCCAATGCCCCTGCGGTTGGGGCTTATTTCAGTGGTTGAAGCTGGAGGTTTTGAGAGCATAACAGAAGCTTCCAGCTCATTCTGATTTTTTTTTGGTTGTTAAGAACATATTGAATAAACGCAGAGAATTAAAGCCACCTTTCCAGCTACATTGAAAACAGCTCCTTTAGCAGCATTGAACAAGGGGTTATCTGGGGAATAGATAAGCTTGGAGGCCATGCCTAGATCAAAAAAATATTGGCGGACCTTCCATGACAGTTACAGCAGCTACCACGGCGTCCATAGCATCTCCACCAGTGCTGAGATGCTGATAGCCCTAGTATGAGAAGACCAAAGTCAATGTACCTGACAGAGTCATCAAGATAGGAGAAGCAAACAGATCGCAAAGCTTCAGCCAATGCATCCTTATAAGCAGCTCTTTGCTCTGGAGTAGATCCCTGCTTGGACATTGTGCCCGCACCGCCATGAATGACCAAGACATAGGGAGAGAGATTTGAGGGAAACTCCAGCAAAGGGAGTTTCTCTTGACTGCTCATGATAAGGTGAAATGATAAGAACGCTGAGTTTATAAGTCACTTTGCCGGAGTGGTTAACGGGATCGCCTGCTACCCTTTAAAAGTAGCTGATTAGCGGTTGGTCTTTGACCGCGAGTGTTCGAATCGCTCAGGTGACGCTCTTTTTTTTTCTTCAACCATATGAGTGGAACAAAGTACGCAGATTTACCTGACATCGTCAGTCCCAGCCAGTTTCACTCTTTTGCTCGCTCATTTTCAACTGTATTCATACAGGACACTGCTCCCGATGTTTACGAGACAGAGGATGTATATCCATTCTCTCAAAGTGCCGTATGTCCTTGTTCTCTCTTTTTTTCAGCTCATAAGTAATGCTTTCTAGAATGGTGCTTCAAGTGAAGATGAATCTGCCTTGCCCACGCGATCCTCAAAGATAAAATCTGATTCAAATGGTCGAGAGGAACTCGATATCAGTAACCTGATAGGAACGGAAGAGGCAACTAAGACGTTCCGGAAAGCAGAGAAGAAACGCGGTTCGTCCATCTTCTTTTAATCACAAAACATATATCTTCCTCACAATTCGATATCATCATTAAGGTCACCCAAAATCCCAATACGCATATCCACCGTCTCCAATTTCACCATCGTCCCCGACAGACACCCAAAACATACTACGACCGGTTCCCCTTTCGCATCGATTGCGTTCTTTGCAAACTGAGCTCTCTGCCCTTGAGAATGAATTAGCAGATCCTTCCAATCCATTGATACAAAGAGAACGTGAAGAGGGGAACGTAGACCCCGGTGAACTGATCAGAGGACTCGTCGATGTGCGAACCAGGCTGGACAAGATCAGGAAAGTTAAAGAAGGCAGAGCGAGATTAGTAGGCGCGGTCCTGGAAGGAGACTTGCTTCCAAAGGATCGGGGAAACAAGAAATTGTCCGAGGAAGACAAGGCAACGGCCATTGACAATAAAATGAACTCGAATTATGAAATGCAAACCATGATCAGCATCGACCGGCGCGTCGGGGAACTAGAAACTATCATAGGCTCATCCACCATGTCTTTGGACGAGGTACAAGTCCAATTCATTGTTTAAATATCGTTTGGCGAGCTGACATTAAGCACTCTTCGTAGACTTCCCCTCTGCCCTCTCCCCTTCTCCCTCTTATCACGCGATTGAACAGCCAGTTGACCATCCTGACTCAACCACGGCACATCGACTCTATTTCTCGCCGTCTCAAACTTTTACTTTCAGACTTAGACCGAGCCTCTACGTCCCAACACCGTCGTCAGCCTTCACAATCGAATGGTCAGGCTCCACAACCTTCTGTCATCCAAGAACAACTGTTACCACTTCTCGCACGCCTCACACCATTGGTACCACACATTCCACATATCCTGACACGTCTACGAACACTCTCCACCCTGCACTCATCTGCAACTGAATTTCAAAATACCATCGAAGATTTGGAAGAAGAACAGAAGAAAATGCGTAGCACGTTGCTGCAGCTTCAAGAAGCCGTCCGCACTGTTGAAACAAGTCTTGATGAAAACAGGGAGGTGGTAAAGAATAACGTGAGGGGACTTGAAGAAAGAGTCAGTGGATTGCTCAGTCGTCTGGAGGAACTTCGTCGGGAACAGAAAGTTTAAATGTTAAATACCCGCATACTCTAAATCGATGTGCGCATGAGCACACGATATATCTTCCATCAGGCTTTATTGGGATTCATTAGATCATGTCAATTTGCGTCGTGATTCTTGATGTGGATTTATGCCAACCATCCTTTCTACGACCGCCTGGACGTGTGAGTTACTTAGAATTCAAAATATTAATGAGACATACCTGGGCTTGGTCCCAATCGGATGGTGGTTCATCTTCCTCCTCTTCCTGGCCTACTCTGGTCTTCTCGTCATGCCCACCTCCTAAACCCCAACCTCCCATACTTTCCCTTGCGGCCAAAAGTTCGATATCTGGGCTCCTACATGGCATCGAAAACGTTAATAAGGGTGTAAAATGCTCGATCCCAAGCAAACCTCAAGGCTTCCAACATTTCTCGTTCACGCTCGCGCTCCATTTCAATAACATAACTAACAGGACCCTTCCGTGGTGTCACTTCTCCGAACAGGTCTTCATTCCTCTGACTATTGTTCAAAGCTGGCGGTATCTTGCCTTTTTGTGCAACACGGCCTCTCCTGTCTCGAGGAATACCCCCCGACAAAAATGTAGGTGTTCGTGACTGGAAAGATGGACTGTTCTTGAACTTCTGATTGACTGAGTCAGATTGTGGACAAGGGTTTCGCACGAGCCGTAATAAATCCTTGATTGCAGCCTCGCCTGCTGTGGGTTGGGGGGTTGGAGTTGTCAGAGAGAAGGTGACGGATAATTGCCGACTTTGAGAAGACAGCACCAAGAGCCTGTGATTTATTCGTCAGTAAAAAGATTCAACCAGAAAGGAAAACATATATACATTTGCTGAAGCCGTGGTTGTTGATATGAGAACGCTTCCTGAAAGCTATCTTGTCTGTTCGGAAGGGATAGACGGGCAAAAAGTCTCTGAAAAGGCGGAAGGATGACCCGATCACGGAAAGATTTGAGAGCAACAGAACGAACATCGATTTGAGATGTAGAGGCTGAATTCAGAACTGATGCTACAGACACTTTATTGCTATTCTGTCGATTTGGAGAAATCGGCCTGTGAGTCTTCGGCGTTCGAGACAACGACAGCAATAAGGGATCTGTTTGTAATGGTAAAAGCACCTGTTATTTCGTTAGGATAGAGGGCAATTACGGCCAGGGAAGTAGACGTACGCCTTCAAGGTATGTGAGTACCTGATCCCAGAAGAAACCCCATATTTCCACGACTCGGGCAACCAGTTTCTCGTCGTCAATTCCTTTGAGCTTGGCGTTGAGAGTGACCATCCCTGATGCAATCAACTCCGATGCGTCGTTCTCAAGATTCGCTAGAGCCTTCGAGGGCGATAATGACACGACGACCTGTATATGTCGTTTAACGAGTTTATTTAGTTCTTCTCTTGTATTGCGAAATTTGTATTAAAGATCTAAATCAAGAAGAGTTGAAAAATGGCGTACATCGGGATACTGAGCGGTTCGCCATTGAACAATGGTAACACATGAACATGCAGAGCGCCCCAGGGATCTGACATGGAAGCTGACGACACATTAACCTGTGACATGCCTGGTGGGGGTAGTGCCAATGTGGTGACGGATGGTGCTGTGGAGAGCTGAGGTGCTAGCGCTGATGGGTGATGGGCTAAATTGCCCAGTCGATACATTTCGCGGGAAACAAGTTTGGAGTCGTATGTGCGGTATGAAGCCTTCATGTCTATAAGTGATTCCAGAAAGAATCCAATTGATCAAGTAAGCTAACCTTGGATGGTGATTTCGGGGTGGGCAAGATCGAGGAAGCGGACGTGGCTCCCGGTGACAGAGTAGAGGTCGTAGTTGAGCCAGATTCCGCTCTCGAGTGACTATGTGGGTGCAATAACAAGCTTGGATGAAGCGAATTCTTTAAAGTTGCACTTGTATCTTTCGCAGTTCCAGACAAGGAAGATGTCAGCTTATCCGCAAAGAAACCAAGGCGTCTCGAAGAGCCAAAGACTTCGACTTTCTCAGAAACCAACGTGGAGGCGGATGGTAAGAGATTTCGATTTGTGTCTTGATCGTTGTTGGCATTCAAGAACCGGGTACTTGCTGAAGTTTGACGGGGTGTAGCATCACTGGAAGTACGTCTCCGAGGTTCTGAACCATCATCAGGAGACGAAGACCTGCTTGTTTTTAAATCAACGTGGCTTTGTTCATGCGAGCGTCGAGGACCATGAAGATGAGACGAGTTCCACATGATGTTAGGAGGGATAGTATAATTAGCGCCTAGTGTGTGAAGTTTGGTCACACTTTCTTTTGAACATTTGAATGGCATGGCGCGCGACTAGGGCGCTTGCCAAAGAATTCAATGTGCTGGCGCTCGAATCTTCCGCAGATGATACTTGTGCTGCTATAGTCACTTCGACAAGAAAAATCCTGTCTAATGTTGTTATTAAACAGAACAACATGTCGGTTCAACTTCCACAGCCATTCAAGCATGGACATCTCTACTGATTGGTCTCTAGACATGAAGTACAGGGCGGTATTCACCCCCTCGATGCAATGAAGTCTCACCAGCGCAATATGGTATCTACTTGACTATGTCTCTGTGTTCCTCCATCTTTAGCGAAATAGCCAGGTGCGGTCAGACGTGCTCTAGACGATGCTGGTTTGGACGTCTCTCGTGACATAGACGGCATCGCATTTACAAGAGGTCCCGGTGAGGTACCTAGTAAATTCAGTTGTGCCATCATTCTAACGGTCATTGTGTGTGTGATATTGTTACAGGCATGCGCGCATGTCTGGCAGTTGGGATGAACGCAGCTAAAACTTTGGCAGCTGCCTTGAAAAAGCCCCTGGTTGGAGTTCATCATATGGTATCATTTGGAAATCCCGATTTTTTTCCCAATTGACGGAGAAATTCTAGCAAGGCCATGCGTTAACACCGCTCCTTACCTCTTGGCCTCATCTTCCTAAATTTCCCTTTCTAACTCTTCTTGTTTCCGGAGGCCATACCCTGCTTCTTCTGGCAAAATCTCCCAATAGTTTCAAAATTCTCGCGACAACTCAAGATGAAAGCATAGGACGGTCATTCGATAAAGTCTCTAGGCTTCTGGGCCTCGAATGGACAAAACTTGGGCCCGGCGATGCCTTGGAAAATTTCTGTATAGAAGATTCTAAGGACGATATACCTTCCATCCCTATAATATCTCGCCCTTTCGTTGGCCAATTACAATTTTCATTTTCAGGGTTACATTCTTATGTTAAACAGTTCATCAACCGGCAAGTCGTGGAAATTGACATCCCAACAAAAAGGGCACTAGCTCGTGCATTCCAGACGGCTGCCGTAGGTCAGCTTGAAGAAAAGCTATTGCTCGCCCTCAAATGGTGCGAGATGAAAGATATCGTAGTGCAAGAAATCGTCGTCAGCGGGGGTGTGGCTAGCAACAATTTTCTTCGCGAACGGTATATATTGTATTTCAGGGGATGAGTATTCTCTTCTAATATCACTGCTTCAGATTGCGCCAATGTGTTCTCGCATACAATTCAAAAACTCCGCCTTCGCTTGTATTTCCCCCATCCCATCTATGCACAGGTCAGTAACAAGAGGGCCTAACTCTAGCTGTTGACGAATTAATATATATCTTTGGTGGCAGACAACGCGGTAATGATTGGCTGGGCGTCGATGCATCGCTTTCTAGCCAACGATACCGACCAATATGATCTGGATTTACGACCAAGATGGAGCATTGAGGACTTAATGGCAATGAGTTGTCGAGGATAAAGATAGGGATGCAAAGCTAGCTACAGTAAGTACTTAATTTTTACGGTATATTTATTGCTAAATTAACGATAAAGACGAACGAAAGTTCTGTCATATACAAGCACTTTTTCCTATAAAGTAAAATCAAGGATATCTGAAGAGGTCTTGCTCCGTTTCTCAGATGATCCTTGATTGGAATTGCTGGACCAAGCCCTTTTATTGCCTACTTGTTTTTTCTGCTTGCGAGGATACATCGCAACATCTAGGATCTGGTCACAAAGACGCTCAAAGCGAGTCTGAGGACGGGCGATTGTGTCATCATCCTCCCTATCTTCCACAACATCTTCTGATTCATCGACAGAAATGCCATTGGCTGGATCCCGGAAAGTGAAGAGAAAACGATCGCGCTGCCCAGAAGTAGAACCTCGGGGAAGACTAGCGTTGAACCATGGATCGAATACATTTGTGTTATTGAATTCAGGCGCGATGGGAATGAGATCATCAAATTGACGAGCCTTTTCATTGCCTGTTTTTTTCCTCTGCTTGCGGGAAGTCATCGGTGCATCTAACATCTGGTCACTAAGACGTCCAACCCGAGTCGAAGAGCCTGCGATTATGCTATCTTCCTCTTCTGCGAGGTCGTTTGGTTTGTCGAGAAAATCGTCAGGAAGTACTCTTGACTTTCCGTTGCGTTTTTTCTTGCCTTGACCGTCAAGAATTGTTCTACAAGGGTAGGGTGCACTCGGAGTAACATACTGGCAGGAATCCACAAACGTAAAGATGTGTTAGGGTCCGTAAGTTCCTTCGGCACATTGCTTCCTTCAGTATGCGGGGGTTCAGCCCTTTTGCCCAAAATTCCGGACTTTGTGATTTCCACCAGCTGCACAGGAGAGATTTCAACCCGATATTCAAGTATTCCGTCAGTAGATGTGTGCTGGCGGCTACCGACGACTTTTGTGATGAGTGGATAACGATCCGGAATGTTTGTTTGCCCCTGACGCGGTCCCTGGTTTTCGAACGCGCCTGCTATCCTATCGGTACGATTGCTAATACCCAGGTTATTTCGAACAATGGATGCAGGAGTTCCAATGCCTCCATCTAAAGACTTAGGTGTTCCGTAATTTGACCCAGGGATTGTGTACTTTCGCTGTTCGTTCTCATCAACTTCAAGAGCTGCACGGCGTAGTACATGCATCACCGCACCGTTCCACATGAAATTTCGGAAACGTTGAAGGATCATCCCCTTGGTATCCCCATTCAAAAAATTCTTCACATAGTTGAGCAACCAGAGCAAGATCAAGATTTGCGGTATCCTTCAATGCCACGCTTGCAACCTGTTCGGTCCCAGTAATAAGCGGGTTTGCATGTTTCCTCAGTACGTCGAGGCTTGGAAAATCGCTGGGAAGCGACAGAATACTTCGATGGGGTAGAAAGCCAAGCTCGTTACTTTTTAACTCCTGATTGATGCGGGCTCGCCATTGCATCAAAAATGCCTCCAACTCATGGATCGAGCATTGTTGGAAGGCCTGTAAAAGTCGATCCCCAAATCCGCATTTTGCCAACCCGTGTGCTACTTTTGGCCCGATCCCCCCGACTCCCTGAGGCAAGCGAAAGTCAAGGGGTTTGCAGCTTGATCTCAATTTTAACCGACCTTGCTGTAATCGCCTCCTGAAAGAAGCGCAAAAAGAATAAGTTCCCCCCTCGTCAAAGCAATATGAGGATTACGTTCGACGTCGGCTGCTCTGTATGCCATGGTGTGGAGGTTGTCGATTTTTTCTGCTGAATTCAGGGCAAGGTTATTTTTGTTGCCCGATAACTTGGCGCTGATGCTGGTTGCTTTCCGTTAAATGTGTTGGCCATGAACGTAAGCTCAAAATTTAACTTACATTTTAATTAAAGTATGTGCTCCAAATATCAATGCATCACAGTCGTCTGTCAGAATCGCATCGATACAACCGGCGTGATTTAGAAAAGCAAGCTCCGCCTCGGCCTCCCCGCGTGCCTAGGAACAGAACACATAAGAATTTGGATTGACAAAGTGAAATTGCAATGCACCTCCCGCCATTCCATCTCAAAGGCGGCTAGAAATCTTTTAAAATCTTTTGAGAGTGTATGAGATCCTGATTTTCCAAGTCTGCTCCCTCTCTAATGAGTTCAGACCAGGTCAGGTATCGAAATTCTTAAAAAAGTATGAAACTCACCTTCACTTTGGGTCTTTATCAAATACAAAAGGTGGAACGATTGGGAGCTTTGCTGTAGTCTGTGACGTTGAGTTTGGTTTTCAGAGGACTCCAGTGCACTCACAGAGGGACACCAGGCGGAAGAAAAGTAGGCGGAGTTCATGGTTCTCTCCGCCTTTGCTATAATATTCATGACGGAGCCATATGCTGACGTCGATTCCAATGCGATATGCACGTATGGGCGGGGAAGAACCAAGGCGCTGAGCATACTAAAAAAATTAAATGCGGCAGGATTGCTACTTTCCCGAAGCGTTCTGCTCAAAGCCGTTGACAACTGCAAGTTGGGCTATTGAGCAAGATTTCCCAGCATTGTTCAGAATCTATGAGGGATGAAACAAATCTGTAACATGCCCATTTGATGTCGAGTGGAAATTCAAATAGGTGTGCCACTTACGTCCCAAAGACCTGGAACGCCCATCCGACCAGTGCAACAGAAATGTTAAGGGAAATAAATGGCAGGAGTTGAAGATATATTGATTGGTAGCATTCGCGGGAGAAGGAGTTTGGATGTATGGGATGGTCTTGAATATCAAAGATATGTGGGCTGTAATAGGACCCCGGGCAATAGCAGGCGCACTCTGATACCAATCCGGACAAAATTTGAGAAATTTTGCAAAACAGCCAGTGACAAATCCGGACAAAAACACCCAAAATCAGCGGCAACCCAGATCTGGTGTCCAGACAAAAAATGAGGGATTGAAATGCACCCAGATCCCAAATCCGGACAAGATTAGGTGGCTCAGTGGTAAGTGTGTACGTGCTTTGTCAAGTGTGAGTTTGAGTGTTTGAACCTTGGCCTTGCACTTTTTATTTTGACTGTACAACTTAGAATTTACTTGTATATATTTTTTCTCGTTGCATCAATCCAAGAGAACCAACTAGAAATGGATTGGTGTTGGAAAGCAATATAACGACAAACTACCTGCAATTGTTCACCTTGAAAAATGGTCGAAGAAAAGCGAGTTACTGAAAATTCGGGGAGAGAAGACTAAATTTACTCTGTTTTATGTACAATGCCCTCTGTAAATGCCGAAATTGTTCTTTTTTTAGCGATTTTCAGCCCTCTTGAAGCTAGATAAACCAATCCGGACAAAATTTGGCCAAAAACAACCCAGTTACCGTATCCGGACAAATTTTCAAAAAAAATGGAACCCAGGTGCAATCCGGACAAAAACGACCATGGCTTGTTCGGACAAAAATCTCATTTCAGTATCAGGGTGCGCCTGCTATTGCCCGGGGTCCTGCTGTAATCCATTAAAAGGCGCAGGCGCGAGTGGTAACGATCATGTGATATATCTATTGTCACACATCTTGACCTGTAACGACACGACTA
>Ga0193743_1000434_pt1 | contig 33080 bp, 22 predicted proteins | sample L2c2metaG_FD_143038 | JGI IMG/M metagenome (GOLD analysis project Ga0193743, IMG submission 143038) | Soil microbial communities from a riparian zone of the East river system, Colorado, United States - L2c2 | ecosystem: Environmental > Terrestrial > Soil > Riparian zone | place: USA: East River...
GTTGATTCCGCCGCGAGGCACAATCCCGTCGGGAAGTTTGACCATCGCACTCGCTGCTCGTTGTCGTTGAAGACATAGAGGACGCGCTGACGTTGGCTGGCCTCGAGCGACGAAAGGAAGGTATCGGCGGCGCTCACGATGCGGGCGGTTACCTCGGTCTGTTGAGCCGCGGCTGAATAGCGGAAGCGAAAAGAAAATGGGCGCGACGATGGAGAGTAGTTTTCTCATTGGATGTTCGTAAATTTTATGCCGTAGTCGTTTGTTGGATCGCGATACATGGTGTGGACGTGCATCGTTAGATCCCCGCCCACGCCTTGTGGCGAGAACTCGATGACAAGCTTCGGCCCTTGAATGCGGTAGTAGGCGCTGCCGTTTTTACCGGGCTCATGGGTGGCCGGTCCGCTCCATGCAAAATAGGTGTCGTCAAGCCCGGCCTTGATCTCTGCCATGCGAGGCGTGGCGTAAGCCTCGTTGATGATACCGGCCCATTCTGAAATCACAGCAAGCAGCATCGCCCGTTGCGGCTCGTTCAGCGCCGACGCCTTCAGTCCCTCAGGTTGGATCGTCACCCCTGCCTGGCCGGGTCCGAGCACCAAATCGTTCACACGGTAGTTCAGAATGGCTTGGTTGCGCTGGGTTTCGTCCAGTGCGTTCAAGAGAGCGAAGGCCTTATCGTTCTCCTGAGCAAGCACGCGCACTGTCTTGCCGTTGGAGGTATAGAGAGAAGGTTGCGCACCGGTCAGGGTGGGCGTGATTACGCCCTGTTTTCCCGCGATCGTAATGTTGAGCGCGAGATGATGCCCGCCAAACTCCAACATCCAGGGTGTGGTTGTACTCGGGTTTCCGAAGATGCCGATCGTATAGGCAGCAGTGCCGGAGGCGAAGGGTGTGCCGCTGTCCGACAGAGCTTGATCGGAGCCCATGATATCGAGAACTTTCTGGTAGCCTTTGGGGCTTAACAACACTTGCAGCGCATGCGTGGCTGCGTCGCGCTGGGCGCCATTCAGGTTGCCAAGACGCAGACCGGGACGCGGCACGTCACTGACCGGGTAGTTGGACCAGACCGCCTCGCCATACTTCTCGCCGACAAAGCCGCCGGAAGGACCCATACCGGGACCACCGCCTGGACCTTCACGACGACCATCGGGACTGCCAGGACTGCCCCCGCCAGGGCCGCCAGCGGCACCGCCGGAACCACCGGGGATTCCGCGCGGCGCACTACCGCCGGGTCCTCCACCTATGCCGCTTCTGCTGAACTTAGCGACCGTGGCCGTCTTCGGAGGCGTGAAGGAAAACTGTGCCTTCTCACGCTGCTCAGTGCTGAGCGAGCTCAGGAAGGCTCGTGTAGCCGCCACGATGGTCTCCGTTTGGGTGTCTGTAGTGGATGGCGATTCCGCATTGGCTCCTCTCCGGTCAGGGACGGCACAGAGGGCAGCGGCGACGGTCAGAATGAGAAGATTGCAGTTCTTCGCAGTCATTTGGGTCCCGGCTTCAGGTTCGCGATCTACCCTGTGCTTCCCGAGGGAACGGAACAAGGCATGGTGTCCAGCCAATCACCGTCTGTGGTTCGCTCTTGGCTCACACCGCGGGTTTGCAAGTATCGCCTTAACGTTAGCTTAAATCTCAGCAACCTTCTTCGATGTAATTTTTCGTGAACTCGTCACCGGAACTCGTCATGCGGGCTACAAGACTCCGCTTCGGAATCTGATGAGTCTGTAAGCAGCTTCCCAAGTCCCTTGCTCCACAGCCGCTTCGCTCTAATGCATCATCCAAACCAGCCAGTGTTTCGAATTCTGGATTTGCCCAAACGATTACCTGCTCGAGACTCGCGTCCAGTTCGTGGACAGCCACTTCGACTCAGGTCGTCTGGTGCTTCAGCATTGCGATTAGTATTCGGAGCAGTCTGTCGGCTAAGCCGCGTAAAGGCTCGCGCGTGGTGATGCCCAGAAGCTCGCAAAGTATCGCATTGTTGGCGGCCTCTGCGATCGCAATTGATGCTGGTTGAAGCTCAGTAAAGCGGCAAGAGGAAAACAGAAAAACCCAATGATCTTATCGCGCGCGCCTAATCGCATTTTTTGCGACCATGTGGAAATGAGTGCGGTTATTCGACCCATGTCGGTCGCTGAGGGCAGGGAATCGGCCGGCGGCTGCTCGAATCCGCTCTCCAGGAAGCTCTTTCGGCGGGAGTAACCCGCGTCGAATTAGAAGTCTTCTCTGCGAACACCTCCGCCATCAGGCTACGAAAGTTTCGGCTTTGTGCACGAGGGACTCAGCCGCAAGCTCGCTACTCAGACGGCCTCTGGGAGGACATGGTGCGGATGGGCATTGCTGGCGCAAGCGGTTCCGCGCGGCAGGCCGTTGCCCGCAGTTAACGCACAAGGTCAACGCACGAACTGATCAATGTAATCCGACCCCAACCCCACCTCTTCATAATGCTTCCGGCACATGTCGATCTTGGTGAAAACATCCTCAAAACCGGTATGCTGATCGTTCTCGTCCACGTAATACATGCATCCGGAAATATTGAAGAATGTGATCATCTCCTCCACGTCCGCATCCACCATAAGAGTATGGGTTTCGCCCGGCGGTTCGAAGACATAGTCCCCGGCGCGCGCGACCCAATCATGCTCGAGATAACGCCACGATCCCTTGATGACGTATCCGTGGACGGGCGCCGGATGCCGGTGGCGGCTGAGAATTCCGGCGCGGCGCACGCGCAGAAGATTGCACCACTGGCCGTTCAAGGTGTTGAGCATGAGCGGCCGAAACCAAACGTTAGGGGCTTGCGGCACCCAGACGCGTTCATCGTCCGGAATGCATTGAGTGACGATCTGGCTGGGCGAAAGAGGGTGTGTGGTCGGCATGGAATCTACAGATCAAGCTTATGAGACCGAATAGCCGCCGTCAACGGGTATGACGGCGCCGGTGATAAAAGAAGCCTGTTCGGAAGCGAGAAACAAGACCAGCGCCGCAATTTCCTCGGGACGCCCCCAACGGCCCATAGGCGTTCGGGCGAGGATTTCAGACGAGCGCTTGGCGTCGTTCTGGAGCGCCAGAGTCAGCGGCGTGGCGATCCATCCCGGCGCGACGGCGTTCACTCGAATGCCGTCCGGTGCCCAGGCGATGGCAAGCGAGCGGGTCAATTGAGAGATGCCGCCTTTGCTGGCGCTGTAGGCGGGAGCGCGGGGAGCCCCGAAAAAGCTGAGCATGGACGCAATGTTCACGAGCGAGCCGCCGGTTTTCTTGAGCTTTGGATGCGCCGCCATGGCAGCGCACATGGCTCCGGTAAGGTTAATGTCCAGCACCCGTCTGAATACCTCCAGGTTGAACTCTTCGTCGCGCCGGATGATTCCCGCCGCATTCACCACAACGTGCAGTTCGGGCATGCGGGCGACAAGTTGCTCCATTGCGCCGCCATCGGTAACATCAGCGGTCTCCGCGTGAATCCCATGGGGCAGGCTTTCCTTTGCGGCGAGATCGACCGACACGACATTTGCTCCGGCGAGCGCAAACGCCTCCGCGATGGCGCGTCCGATTCCACTTGCGCCGCCTGTTACCAGAACGTATTTCCCGTTGAATGCAGGCATGAGCTACATTATGCAATTCCGCCAGTTACGCAGAGGGAACCGTTCGCTGCTGGCGGCTGAGCAGAAGCGTGACAATCGCCGAAACCGCGAGCGTGGCGGCGACCAGATACAAGCCGCCGGCATAACTGCCCGACACGCCTTTCAGCCAGCCGATGACGAAGGGTCCGGCAAAGCCGCCGAGGTTACCAATGGAATTGATCATGGCAATGCCCGCCGCGGCGCCCGCTCCCGATAGGAACATGGTCGGCATGGCCCACAACGGGGCCTTCGCGGCGCTAATGCCGAGGTTTACGATAACCAGCGCCAGAATGACGCCTAGCGCTGTGTGCGCGGCCCCCGCCCAGATGAGTCCAAGGCACGCGGCGATGCAGGGAAAGATTACGTGCCAGGTGCGCTCCCCTGTCCGGTCGGAATGCCGCGCCCAGGCGATCATGCCGGCGATTGCCACAAGGCTGGGAAGTACATTGATCCATCCCGTAGTGAGCGGCGAAAAGCCAAAATCCCGAAGAATCAGCGGGGCCCACAGCCCCAGCGTGTACAAACCCGCCGATGTACCGAAATAAATGAGAGACAGTGTCAACACGCGCGCATCAAACAGCGCGCGCCATAAATTTTCGGTGTGCCCCGCTTGCGAATGGTTCTCCGCCCGCTCCGCCGCCAGGCGAGCCACCAGCCAGGCACGTTCTTCGGGCTTCAGCCAGTTTGCCTGCTCCGGCCGGTCCGTCAAGACCTTTAGAACAAGAAAACCTAAAAGAATAGCGGGCAGGCCTTCTATGAGATAAAGCCATTGCCAGTTGCTGAGTCCGGCGAAAATGGGAAGCTCCATGAGCGCTCCGGAAATAGGCGAGCCTATCGCGGTGGAGAGAGGGACTGCGGCCATGAACACCGCGGCGGCGGCAGCCCGTTGGCGGGCAGGGAACCACAGGCTTAAGTACAAAATGATCCCGGGAAAGAAACCGGCTTCCGCAACGCCCAGCAGAAAGCGAAGCAGATAGAAGCTCTTCGGGCCAACGACAAAGGCCGATGCCGCCGATGCGATGCCCCAGGTGACCATAACGCGGGCGATCCACAATCGCGCGCCGACTCGATTGAGGATGAGGTTGGAGGGAATTTCCAACAGGATATAGCCTAGAAAAAAGATACCGCCGCCGAAGCCGAACATCGCGGGGGTGAGGCCGATGGCCTTATTCATCGTCAGCGCGGCGAAGCCCACGTTCACGCGATCGAGAAAGCTGACGAAATACAGCAGCATCACAAACGGAAGGATGCGCAGCGTTATTTTGCGCACCACGCGTGCTTCCAGATCTTGCGCGGCCAAATTTGCAGGCATTGTGGTAGATGCGGTTAGACCGTGGCCAGGCGGCGCTTGGCAGTGGCGGCGATGGCGATTTCCGAACAAACGGCCTCGGTTACCTGGGCTGTTGTGGCAGTGCCGCCGAGATCGCGTGTATGCAGCGCGGGATTTGCCGTGACGTGCTCAATCGCGTTCATTACAAGCGCGGCAGCGTCGGCCTCGCCCAAGTGCTCGAGTAGCATGACCACTGACCAGAATGTGCCAATCGGGTTAGCCAGGCCCTTGCCCATGATGTCAAAGGCTGAACCGTGAATCGGTTCGAACATGGAGGGGTAGCGCCGCTCAGGGTCGATGTTGCCGGTGGGCGCAATGCCCAGGCTTCCTGCCAGCGCGGCTGCGAGATCACTCAGTATGTCGGCATGCAGGTTGGTGGCGACTATCGTATCGAGCGAGGCGGGGCGGTTGACCATGCGCGCGGTAGCGGCATCGACCAGTTCTTTGTCCCAGGTGACATCAGGAAATTCTCTTGCGATTTGCGCCGCGATCTCGTCCCACATAACCATGGCGTGGCGCTGGGCGTTGCTCTTGGTGATGACGGTCAATAGCTTGCGCGGGCGTGATTGAGCCAGCCGGAAAGCGAAGCCCAGGATGCGCTCCACGGCTACCCGGGTCATGACGGAGACGTCGGTGGCGACTTCAATGGGGTGCCCCTGATGCACGCGTCCGCCGATGCCTGAGTATTCGCCCTCGGTGTTCTCGCGTACGATCACCCAGTTCAGATCTTCCGCTTTGCAGCGCTTGAGCGGCGCGTCGATACCCGGCAGGATGCGCGTGGGGCGCACATTGGCGTATTGATCGAAGCCCTGGCAAATCTTGAGCCGAAGACCCCACAGCGTGACATGGTCGGGAATATTAGGGTCGCCGGCGGACCCGAATAGAATGGCATCCTTGCCGCGCAGCGCATCGAGCCCGTTTCCGGGCATCATCGAGCCATGCCGGCGGTAATAATCGCCGCCCCAGTCGAAGTCTTCGAATTCGAAGTCAAAAGAAGTTTGGGCGGAGGCGAGCGCTTCCAGAAGCCGCCGGCCGGCTGGAATCACTTCTTTGCCGATGCCATCGCCGGGTACGGTGGCGATGCGATATTTTTTCACGTCTTCCATCCTCGTTGGTGTGGTTTCCATCTCCACTTTAGCGCCGGATGCCAGATTGACCGCAGCCCGTCCTTTCAAAGATCGTCATATGGATCAAGCCAGTAGCAGCTGGTCACAGCACAAAGCGGGCACGAAAATTCGGCGCGCGATGTTTCTGCTAATTAGTAATAGTTACTAATATCTAATTAGTTGCCGCCTCATTTACATAACTTAACGCCGCCCGAGTAACTGAGATCGGGTAATTACTCGTCTAATTTATAAGATCGTGGACGCCATGAATGCGCATCACGTTGGCAAGGACAAACATCTAAATGAACATGAGACTAATATTGAGCTTCGTCGCTCTCGGTGCAGCCGCCTTCGCGGCCGGCAACACCGTCAAAGTAAATTTATTCCAGGATTCTGTTATTGAAGGCAAGACATTCAAAGCAGGCGAATACAAAATCTCGATGGAAAACGGAAATGCCGTGATAAAGCAGGGTAAAGAATCCGTCGAAGTGCCCGCACGGGAGGAAACTGACGTTAGGAAGTTTTCGTCCACTGAGCTTGCGTACAAGGACAACACTAATCTGCAAGAGATTCGCATCGGAGGCACTCGCACGAAGATCGTTTTTGACGCTACGACACCCATGCACCCGGGCCTATAAACCCAGGTTATTTTCGGGTAGACCGCTTTTGTTTACGAAAAGGGACGTGCTTTCGAGCCGTCCCTTTTTGTCGCTTTTTTGTAAAGTTAACTTATGTGCACAATGAGGAGTGCTCGGAGTCACGCGCCTTATTTACGGTGAACACGGGGGCTAGGGTTTGGGTGGATCGGTGTTCCGGAGGGCTTCAATTTTCCAGGCGTGTTCGTATAGGGCGGCTTGCCATTGGTCAGCGCTGCCGGGGGCGTAGGTGTAGAAGCCGCGGCCGTTTTGGGTTCCACGATCGTCATTGTCCCGCATGTGTTGCACCGTGGCCGGTACTTGCGACTCGTTGCTTAGGGACGGGATGATAGTTTCCATCGCTTTGCCGTACAGGGCGGGGCCACCGGTTATATCAATCCAGCGGAAGGGGCCGCAGAGGGCCGTCCAGAGGCCGAGAGAGTTGCGGCAGACGCGATCAATGGTTTCGACATCACCTACGCCGGTTTCAAGCAGGTGCAGCGCTTCGCGGTACATGGCGTAGGCGATGCGGTTTGCAATGAAGCCGGGGACGTCCTTCTGTACAACGGCGGGATCTTTACCTAGCTGCGCGGCGATGCGAATTATGGCGTCGATGGTGGCGGCGTCGGTCTGGCCGCCTTGGATGATTTCCAGAAAACGAGTAGCGTAGGCAGGCGATGCCCAATGCATGCCGGCGAAGCGTTCGGGATGCTTGCGCGAAGCTTGCAATAAGGTGATGGGCAGAGCTGAGGTGTTGCTGGCGATGGGGATATTCGGACCGACGTGAGCTTCCACCAAGTCGAAGAGCGATTGCTTGACGGCGAGATCTTCCGTAATGCTCTCAATAATGAGTTCGCAATTACTGAAGTCCGCCGGCCCTTGCGCATGGGTTAGACGCCCGGACCAATCTGTCAGGGAAGCGGAGTTGCCGGTGAAGCGGTCGATTTCTCCGGCGGCAGTTTCAACATACGCCGCGAGTGTTTGTGCGCAGCCCGGGGCAGGATCGAACGCGACGACGTGAAAACCGCGAGCAAGTAAGCAGGTGGCGATGCCTCTGCCGAGAAAGCCAAGTCCGGCGAGACCGATGTAGCGCGGGCTTTTATTTTCTGTTGTTGGGGAAAGCAACTCTCAGTTTACGATTTCGTTGTTACCGTCTTATGTTCGAAAACTCCCTGTTTCGGTTTCGCGCGCTCTAGCGTCTCAATCGACAGAGGACATAAATTAGAAGGTGACATTGTAGTCTTATGCCCTCTCGAATGGTTCGCCACCGGTCGGCGGTCGCCTTGATTCTGATCGACGTGATCAACCACTTCGAATTCATCGATGGCACGCGTCTGCTCAAGAACGCCTTGGCGATGGGGCCGAGATTGGCTCGTCTCAAGGAAAGGGCCCGCCAGGCTGGTATCCCGGCTATCTATGTCAACGATAACTTTGGGCAGTGGCGCTCTAATGCATCGACGTTGCTGGAGTACTGCCTCAGGCCGGAAGCTCGCGGGCGGCCCTTTGTAGAAGGTCTAAAGCCCGATCAGGAAGACTACCTCGTGCTCAAGCCCATGCATTCGGCGTTCTATCAAAGCCCTCTTGATACACTGCTTCGGTATTTGGGCGCTTCTTCCTTAATTTTGGGCGGACTGGCAACCAACAGCTGCATTATTTGCACCGCTCACGACGCCAACATGCGCGACTTCCACCTGTTTGTGCCTTCGGATTGTTCCGCGGCACGGAGCCGCCGGGAACATCAGCAGGCTATCGAGCATATCAAGGCGATGAGCCGGGTGAATGTGTCCGAGTCCTCCCGGCTTCGCCTGGCAAGGCTAAGAAAGTAGCGCGGAGGGACAATTGGCTCCGGGCCGGCGTCTAGAGATCCGACAACTGGTTTAAAGAAGCCGCAGCCTTTTGGCCGGGCCAGGTGACAGCGTTCCATATCGTGGAGTTCAGATTGGCTTCTATCTCAGCTCCGGTACGGATTTCACCGCCTTCTCCCAGGGCACGCGATGGCAGTAAACGGTTTACTAGGCTCAATATCATGCCAGTAACTTCAGGAGAGACATCGTGCAGCCGCGCCATGAGGTCTGCGGGCGCCGACAGAACTTTCTCTCCTTCCCGGCGAATCGTTGCGCGGACAATGGCACGGGCTGCCCGCCTAGCAGCAATAGAAACCAGCGGTGTCGCGGCGGCAGTGCCGAACCAGGAGTACTCCGGAATGTGTTTACCTTTGAACTCCGCTTTCAAATGCGATCCTGTACGCATCAAGCCAGGCACAATTGTGGTCACGTTGATGCCGTCCGGGGCAAGCTCAGAATGCAACCCCTGCGATAACGCAAGCGCAGCGAACTTTGCGCAGGAGTAAGGAAGGAGATGCGGGATGCTGACTTTCGCTCCGATCGAAGTGATGTTGACAATGCTTCCCTGGCGCCGCTCCCGCATGGAAGGAAGCACCGCGAGAGTGGTATAAAGCATTCCCCAAAACATAGTGCCTAAGGCCTGCTCAAAATCGCTGAGCGCCATTTCGGTGAATGGCCCAACAAGAATGATGCCGGCATTGTTTACTAGAATGTCGATAGGTCCAAGCTGTTGACTTACGTGGGCGATTAGGGATTCGACTTGAGTGCGGTCGGAAACATCGCAGACACGGGCGCACGTCCGTACCCTTCGGCCGGCCAAGTCTGCTTTAGCTCGATCTAGTGACGTTTGATTCCGTCCGCAGATCGCGACAGCAGCACCTCTCGCCCCGAACTCACGCGCCAGTTGCAGCCCAAGACCGCGTGACCCGCCGGTGACCAGCACGATTTTGTCCTGCAGGTTGATCCAAGATCTGCGGCGAAAACGGTCCCAGGCGAGATATCCCGCAGCCATCGCCGCGGCGCCCTGGAGTGCAGTTCGCGTTTTCATGTCACCTCCCTCTAATAGGGCGTTTGACTTCCTGTTACACCGTATACTTCGCCGCTGACGAACCGCGCCTCGTTCGAGGCCAGGAAGACGAAAACCGGGGCAATCTCCACTGGTTGGGCGGGACGCCCGAACGCAGTATCCTGCCCAAATGTTTTTACCTTCTTCTCGGGCATGGTGGCCGGTATCAGCGGAGTCCAGACGGGACCAGGAGCAACCGCATTTACGCGCACGCCCTGCTTAAGAGCCAACTTGGAGAGACTCTTCGTAAAATTTGCGATCGCTGCTTTTGTGGAAGCGTAAGCGAGCAGATTTGGGCTTGGATCGAACGCCTGAATCGAGGTGGTATTGATGATTGAGCTTCCCGCTTTCATTCTGGGCAATGCAGCCCGGACTAGCCAGAATGGAGCATAGAAGTTAGTCTTGAACGTACGATCCAGTTCTTCCGTCGTGAAGTCTTCGATGGAATCGTGTGTGGACTGAAAAGCAGCATTGTTGATAAGAATGTCCAAATTTCCGAATTCTTTGAACGTGCGGTCCACTAATTCCCGGCAATGCTCTTCTTTGCGAATATCACCTGGTAGCTTCAATCCTTTACGGCCGGCCTGTTGTATCCAATGAAGCGTTTCGCTTGCGTCGTCCTCCTCTTCGGATAGATACGAAATCGCCACGTCAGCACCTTCCCGGGCATAGGCGATGGCAATCGCCCTGCCAATGCCGCTGTCGCCGCCAGTGATTAAGGCGGCCCGGCCTTCCAAGCGTCCTAATCCACGGTACGAGTTTTCACCATGATCCGCTTTCGGCGTCATCTGTGAGTCGCTACCGGGATAGGGCTGTTTCGCTTGCGGAAACTCAGGCTTCGGTCCTTGATCTTTAGGATCTTTCGAATTATGGATTTTAGTCGACGTGGGATTGTCCATGATTTCTGCCTGTTTGAGCACACGAGCGGGAAAGCGTTTCCTGCAATCGTTCTTTCGCCGGTACTTACCCACGCGTTAAGTCATGCGGAAACAGAAAGCGCTCTTCTTGTGTCTCTGCAAACGAGGGGCACTTTTACTTATGATGAAAGCTTTGGTTTGGCACGGCACGCACGACGTACGTGTAGACACGGTTCCAGAGCCCGAGATTCAGTCGGGCGGAGATGTGATTGTCCGGATTACTTCGACCGCCATTTGCGGATCGGATCTTCATCTGTATGACGGCATGATGCCGACCATGGAAGAAGGAGATATTCTCGGTCACGAGCCAATGGGTGAAGTCGTCGAGGTTGGGAAAGACGTGAGGAAGCTAAAGAAGGGCGACCGGGTAGTTGTACCCTTTACCATCGCCTGCGGTTTCTGCCGGTTCTGCAAAATGGGCCTCACTTCGCTCTGCGACACGTCGAATCCCAATGCTGAAATGGCGAAGAAAGCAATGGGGCAATCGCCCTCCGCTTTGTTTGGCTACTCGCACATGCTGGGTGGCGTTCCCGGAGGACAGGCCCAGTATCTCCGTGTTCCCTACGGGGACGTGGGACCAATCCAGATTCCGGACGGACTATCTGACGAGCAAGTGCTTTTTCTCTCTGACATTTTTCCAACCGGTTATATGGCTGCGGAGAATGCACAGATACAGCCGGGCGACACGGTCGCTGTTTGGGGATGCGGGCCGGTCGGCCTGTTTGCTATCAAGAGCGCCTGGATGTTTGGCGCTGGCCGCGTCATAGCGATCGATGGTGTTCCCGAGCGCCTCGAATTGGCGCGAACGTGGGGCAAGGCGGAGATAATCGACAATACAAAAGAACATGTCCAGGAACGCTTGATGGACATGACTGGCGGCCAGGGCCCTGATAGCTGCATCGATGCTGTTGGGACGGAAGCTCATGGCTCCGGAACGTTTGACGCCGTGCTGGATAGGGCTAAAGAGGCCGTTAAGCTCGGCACGGACAGGCCGCACGTCTTGCGCGAAACCATCATGTGCTGCCGCAAAGGGGGAACTTTGTCGGTGCCTGGTGTTTACATCGGCTTTCTCGACAAGGTGCCGTTCGGCGCCTTGATGAACAAAGGACTAACAGTTAAGACGGGTCAGACGCACGTGCACCGGTATCTCCAGCCGCTTCTAAACAAGATTCAATCCGGAGAAATCGACCCTTCATTCATCATTAGCCACACGGTTAGCATTGATGAGGCTCCAAAGATGTACAAGACCTTCCGGGATAAAGAGGACGGATGCATCAAAGTTGTATTGAAGCCTCATGCATAGGCAGCGAATTGCTGCCGCTGTGAAAACCATCGCGCGAGAACAATCAGAACGTCAAATGCGCTCCAATTTGCATATTCCGCATGGGGTTCCCAATGTCCTGAATGACGCCGGGAGCGCTACCGTCGACGGCGTTGCTCGGCAGCGCGAGATTTGTCCGATTGATCGCGTTGAAGACCTCCCAGCGGAATTCCAGGCCATAGCGCTCCCGGAATTTGAAGTTCTTTGAGACGGACCAGTCAGTCTCGAAAAAATTCGGGCCGCGCAGCGAGTTTCTGCTGGCGTTACCGAAGGTGTACAACGGAGGTGTGCCGTATGCTGTGGGGTTATACCACAGGTTGCGGCTTTGATCAAAGCCTGAGGTTGGATTGCCGACTACATCGGGGCGTTCACTCATATCCGAATTCAGGTTTGCCGTATTGCTTAAGATAGGCGAGAATGGCAGACCGCTGCTATAGCTCGTAATGCCCCGGAAGGTCCAACTCGCTACCAACGCCTTCGTGATGCCTTTCGCATTGGGGAGAAACTTCCTGCCGGGTCCAAAAGGCAGCTCGAATGTGTGCGCCAAGGTGAACACGTATTCGCGGTCGAAATCCGACGGTCCATAGTCGGATCGCGCGTTATATTGATTGGTCGCGAGATTACTGGCCTGTCCGAAGTCCATCGCTTTCGACCAGGTGAAGGATGCCTGGATTGAATAAGCTTGGGAGAAGCGTTTCGTGCCTTGTACTTGAAGAGCGTTGTAGTTGCTACTGGTACAGTCACACTTATTCAGAATCGACTGATTGAATCCTGTAATCCCGTACCGCTGCGCGAAAAGATTGAACAGCGGGCGGTTCGCGTCGAGCGAACCCGGTCCGGGGACGGCTGCATTCAGATTGAAGCCTCCATTCAAATGCCGTCCGATATTTCCGACGTACCCAATGGAGAGATTGAAGTCTCCCACAATCTGCCGCTCCACCGTAAGGTTCCATTGGTCGACGTAAGGCATCTTCAGGTTTGCGGGAATATATGAGGTGCTTACGCCGCCGGGCAATAGCAGCCGGCCGTTCGACGGGATGGCGGGGTATACGATGGGCGGAGGAGCTGTCGTCAGCGGGAAAACGGGCTGATAAGGCGAGGATTGCTGGATATTTTGATTCACAATCGACGGATAGATATCCGCCGCAATGTTATTGAACGTCCAGCCAAAAACTCCCTGCGAGTAGCCACGTCCAAATCCGGTTCGGATGACGGTCTTGGAATTGATTGCGTACGCAATGCCGATACGTGGCGAGAAATTTTTCCACTGAGTTTGCGCATTGCCGGATTTGGAAATGCCTCCGACTCCCGGAATCAGGACGGTATTTGTGGTGACATCGTACCGGCCACCCTGTCCGGCATTGAGCGAGTAGTCCGGGAACCAGACATCCCAGCGAAGTCCATACGTCAGGGTGAGCTTAGGCGTAACGCGCCAGGTGTCTTGCACGAAATAGCCCATGCGGTTTTGGCGGTCCTGCTGAGTGGTCGAGATTTGCCCGAAGCGGCTGAATTGCGAAGGAGCACCGAGGAGAAACGAAGCAAGCCCCAAACCGCTGGGCGATACTCCGTTTGCAGACGTGACATTGGGATTGAAATCGTAGACGCCGGAACGGTGATTGTCGCTGGGAAGCCGCAGATTCCAGGCCAGTTCGATATTGCCGCCGAAACGAATGGAATGGTTTCCAATCACCTTGGCCCAATTGTTTGTGAAATCCAATAGCGTCTCTCGTTCGTGAAGGGGGCAGTTACAGTTGTAGCCAATGTTCAATCCGGCGATGGATCCGAGGCCGCTTCCGGTGGCGCCGGTAATGCCGCCAAGGCCGGCGATGTTCAACTGCGGCAGTCCATATGTATCGGGCTTTCCATCAATATTTAAGCCGGGAATCCCAACAGTATTAGCAAGTTGCTGGGACGCATCCGGAGAGGTTACCGTCACGCGGTAGCGCGACATGCCAAACCGAATATCCGTTAGCAACGTAGGACTGAATGTGTATGTGACATCAGATGCGACATTTTGGTTTAGAGCGTCTGAGTTTCCCTCGAACTGCAAGCTGGTGTAGTTGTTACCGCCATAAAGGCCGAAGGGCGCGGGCGCGTTCACGTCGGCCTTCAAGTAACTGTAGCGAGCGAAATAGTGAAGCCTTTCGGTAATGAAGTGGTCGATGCGTACATCGAATTGATTTGTCGGATAGTCCTCAACGCCGTTAGCCGAATAGTTGTTGGCTCCCGGCGACGTGCCCTGGATATTTGGGAATGGAAGAGCATTCAGAACGTTTAGGGCAGGCGTAGAGAGGCGGTTCGCCGGAATGATGTTTCCGGAAAATGGCGCACGGCCAGTGCCGTCCGGGTTGCCAGTGGCCGGATCGTAGATCGGGACACCCAGAGCGCTCAGGTTTCCGGAGCGTTCGACCGCGGTGGGAACGCGGAGACCCTGCGATGCGCCAATGCGACGCTGCGTTCCCTGATAATCGGTAAAGAAAAACAGTTTATTCTTCACGATGGGGCCACTCACGCTGCCTCCGAATTGGTTCCAGCGGAGCGCCGGCTTTCCGTCATTGTGAGGAGCAGGAGTGCCCGGCTGATGCAGTCCCTGGGTGAAGGAGTCGCGTGCTTGAAATATGTCGTTCTGCAGGAACTCAAATGCACTTCCGTGGAATTCGTTTGATCCTGACTTCGTCTGGACATTGATGACAGCGCCGGTCGCGCGATACTCGGCGTCGTAGTTACTCGTGGCCGCGGTAAATTCCGCGACAGAATCAACCGCCGGATTTACCATGGTAATCCCTAGTACGGCGTCGTTGTTGTTCATGCCATCCAACTGATAGTTAGTGCCGCCGAACAGTTGACCATTCGTATTAACTAGCGTCGATTGCTGCGGATTCTCGCTCGGCGCATGTTGGTAGGTGTTGATAGTCGCGCCAGGCGTTAACAGGCTCAGGTTGGTGAAATTGCGATTCAATACCGGCAAAGAGGAGATCTGTTGAGAGCCGATTCTGGTTTGCACCTCAGCACGGTCGGTCTCCAGTCCAGGCGGCGCCGATGTCACGGTGACTTCCTGCGCCGCCTCTCCCAATTGGAGAGTTACGTCGACCCGAGCAGACTGACCGACGCTCACGGGGACATTTTGTTGTTGAACATTCCTAAATCCAGCCTTACTCACGGAAACAATATAATTGCCCGGCGTCAATTGTGACTGCGTGTAGTTTCCGGACTCATTTGTTGTCAGTTTATATGTTGTTCCCTTGCCTGTATCTTTTATGGTGATGTCGGCTCCGGGAACGGCGCTGCCAGAAGGGTCCTGAATGACTCCAGTGATGATTCCCGATGTGGACTGCGCAGCTATTTGTTGAGACAGCCAATTCCCCAACACAAGGATGGAGAAGCAATAAATGAATAGACGATGCTCTGTAGGCATGCTAAACCCCCGAGCTGTCTGATGCCTATTTTAGAGGAATGTTGCGAATTAAAATTGCGGGCATATGTAACTCGTCTCCAAAATGCCGACAGCTACCAACGGAAAGAAACTTGTTGCTGTTGGACACCCGGCCCATCGGGAAAGGTAACGATCACATCGCTGCCCGATGCTGTGCCGCCCTGCACCGAAATGTCAGGCTGGTTGCGGCGGACCTTTAGTAATTGTGTAGAGCGGGGAGGTCCTTCGAGGATTATTGTGTACTCGCGTGTATACAACTTCTCTTCTATGACCTTAGCGTGACGTGTGAGCGACCCAGGTTCGAGCAATTCTGCCGCCAACTCTACTTCAACGCCGGGGAGGGGAAGGGTCAATTGTTCGTGAGAACGCGCGGGGTGTTCGCAGTGGGTATCCCGCTGGGCCGTCTGCGATGCCAGGCAGAATACCACCGCCGCGGATGCGTTTGCGCTGATTGATAAGTTTGCCCCGCTGCGGACCATTTCTACGTCAAGACGCATGTCGCCAAGCGGTACGCGGTGGAGTTGCACCCTGTCCCACGTGGCCGGCAGGTGGGGAGCCAGCCGTAAGGTCTTATGAGCCGCATCAAAGTCAAGTCCAAAAAGGCCGCGTAGCGCGGGGCTGAGGACCATCGCGGACGACCACAGTTGATGCGAACTGCTTCGGCCCAGCGGTTGGAAAAACATGCCCGATAGCACTTCCGTAACGGAGCCCAGATCTTGGGTGTAGGTCAGTCCGAGATTCTGGAACAAGTGAGCTGTTCCACTGACTGGCCGGCCTGCCCGGAATTCAGCGAGTGAGACCCAGCCGGTGAAGAGCGGCCAGACGGAGCCTTGGTGGTAACTGATTGAATCAAAGATCTTTTCCCGGATGCCGACGTCGCGCGTTCCCCAATCCGTTGAAAACTCCTGCGACGCCCAGCGCGTCAGCATTTCGCCGGCATCCGGCAATGACAAGCGTCCGGTCCACCAGGCAACAGCGGGAAAAATCGTGGCGGTCTTGTCAGTTGATCCATCGGAATTCCGGCTAAACGCATAAAAACGATTGGCGGAATCATAATACTCGTTTTCGATGTTTCTTCGAATCTTGCCGGCTTGTTCCGCCGCGCCAGACGAGAGTGACGCGTCGTTCATCAAGGCCGCCAGACGGCTCATCGATTCTGTGCCCTGCTGATCCAGCGCCGCGAGATATATTTCCTGGTGTGGCATGACGGGCGGCCATGCTTCCACCCAACCCGTCCCTTCCGTATTCTCGTAAATGCCATCCTTGTCCGAATCGTGCTGCCGCATGAAGACATAAGCGCGCTGTAAAGCAGCCCAGTGCTTGCGCAGGAATTCAACGTCTCCACTAGCGGACACATAATCTTCCATGACCATTAGCAGTAGTGGCGTGGCATCAGCGGAAGCGTAGAAGTAGGGCAGAGCCTTCCAGTCGACAAAATCGGCGGTTTGTGAATACTCGTGCATCATCTTACCGTCGGCACGCTGGCGGTTGAACAAAAACTCCAAGGCGCGGCGAGTCAGGTTAAACCCTCCATAAGCATTGGTGGCATAGAGCGTCCAGAGCGTATCCCGGCCGAAGAACCAACCAAAACCAGGACGGGCGGAATCGCCAGAAGAATAGTAGCCGGCGACGAGACCAGTCTCCGTTCCTGCATGTACCACCTGCATTTGATCGATCGACACAATTGCCCATTGGAGCGCTTGGTCGAAGGTTTTATCGGGTGACTCTACTTGGACGGTGTTGTTCAGAAGCTGCCGGTAGTAATTCTCCGTTGCGGTAAACAGCTCCGGAACAGAATCATTTAACGCAAGCAACTGGTTGCCTAGCGCTTCGTTTCCACTTCCCGCTGCCAACAGAAGCGGGAAGAAGAGGTTTGCATCCTTGGCAGGGTCGAAATCCAACTTGAATTCCACCGGATAGGTCTTTGGGCGTTCCTGATACGGCTGAAGGACACCCGGCCTGGCGCGCGGCATCGCGATGGCGGCAGAGAGCTGATCATTATCGGTATGAAGGACATAATAGCCGCTGTTGCCGCTTGAGACCCACTCCGGGCTGGGCCGTCCGAAAGTAGGAGCCGGCCACATTCGCTGTACCACCGGCGTGAAGCGAAAGGTCAACTGCAGAGGACGGATGGCGGCGAATTCGAAGAAAATGACGGGCGCCGAGCCTTTGCCTCGCGGCGAGAACATGTGCTGTTTGATCGTGAACGCGGCATGCGAGTAGGTAATCGTGCTGTGTCCTGGACTTACTTCGATGCTGCCGGGCTGCGCGTTTACCTCGATCGGAACGGGATAATCCGCGAGCTCCGCGGTAATTCGCAGATCCGAAAGTATTTTTGTCGGAAAGATCCAGGCTTCACACTCACCGTTTTGCCGTCCGAAAATAGCCCCGTGCTCTCCGGCCACGGTAAACGGCTTGGCCTGCTCGGTATTGCGGACGATAGTCAGGGAGTTTTTCGAAATTGGAAAACGGATTAAAGGTTTTAGCTCGACAGCCGCAAGGGGAGTGGAGTGCAAAAAGCAAACCAAGCCTGCGAGAAAGGCGGCAAAACGAGGCATTGTATCCTGCGCTCTCAGGATTGACGAAGGAATCGGGTGTAACGTAACAAAGCAGAAAAGTCAGTCCGACCGGAGGGCTTCCATCACGTCAATCCGCGCCGCGCGAGCGGCGGGTAACGCCGACGCGATGATGGCCGCGATCAACAGGACGGAAACAGCGCCCAACACCGGAATAAAGCCTGGCGTTTTAAGATCAGTGAGATAGCTGGCTGCGAGACGTGCGAGCGCGAATCCGCTAATCGCGCCGGCTGCAATGCCCGCCACCGCCATCACGACACCTTCTTTGATGACCGAGGCGAGGAGCTGCCGCCGTTGCAAACCGATGGCGAGGCGGATGCCGAATTCGCGGACCCGGCCACTGACCGAGAATGCGAGGCTTCCAGCCACCCCGACGACTGCAATAGCGAGAGCGACACAGGCAAAGCCACCGAAGACAAGCGTGTTCAGCCGGTCCGGGGTCAGCACCTCGGCGCGAATGTCCTCCAGAGTAGCCGCGTGTTCGACCGGTTGGTCTATCGATAGCTTGCGGATGATTTGAGTGACGGGGGAGATCAACGGGTGCGGATCCATGTGCGCATGGACGAACAGGCGGCCGCCCCAGATTTCTTGCTGTTCGAAGGCCTGGTAGATGGTCAGCGACGGAGCCGGCACTATGTTCTCATCGTCCACGTCGGCGGCGACTCCCACGATGCGTCGAGGAACCGTGCTCACGTCAATAAATTTCATTATAGGGTCCGTCCACATCACGTGACGGTTCACGGCATCCTGGTTGGGAAACATACGTTGGGCCAGGCTCTGGCTGACGATTACGACGAGTTCTTTGTCCTTGCCATCTGCTTCGTTGAAATCGCGGCCGGCGACCATGGGGACGCCGAGCGACGCGAAGAAGCCGGGAGAAACAGTGCGGAAACGGCCGCGCGGATCTTCTTCGCCAGAGGCCCGGACATGACCATCAGCGGAGAATAGAAATCCAGGTCCAAAGGCGCCGGCATCACGCCAGGGAGTAATTGTCCCGAGCGCGACGTTGTCGACTCCAGGAAGTGCTTTGATGCGCCGTATCGATTCCTTGTAAAGAGCAACTATCTGGTCCGGCGTCTTGCCATATGACATGACAGGCACATTCAAGGCCAGAACGTGACGAGTGTCAAAACCAGTCTGGACGGACTGCAATGCCAAGAGCGTATTGAGGAGAGTGCTTGCGCCGGCCAGGAGGACGAACGAAGCGGCGATCTGTGTCATGGCAAAGATGCGTAAGCGACGGCTGGTGCTGCCCGTAATGCGGAGACTGCTTCCGGAGAGGCCCACGCCGCGGGAGGTGTCCGACGCGGGGAGCCGCGGAACAAAAGCCAGCATAACCGCGGCGACAACCGCCAGAAGCGCGCCCACCCAGAGCATGCTGGAATCAACGGTGAGATCCAGGGCCCGGACCGAGAAGCGCGACGCGTAACGGCCGAGGATCGCGACCATCGGCCGCGCGCTCAATACCCCGATGGCGGCTCCGGCCACGCAGAGGAGCAGGCTTTCGGCGAGCAATGTGCGGCGCAGCGCAGCCGCCGAGGCTCCAAGAGCCGCGCGGATGGCCAGTTCGCCTTCGCGCTGGATGCTGCGAGCGAGGATGAGGTTCGCGACGTTCGAACAGGCGATGATGAAGATCAGCAGCGAAGCTGCCAGCAGGACAAGCAAGACGGTCTTTGCGCGCGAGGTAATCTGATCGCGGAGCCGCGTCACGTCGATCTGGAAATGGGCTTTCGCGGAATACGCCTCAGGATGATCGCGCACCATGGTTGCATGAACCGAGCGCAGTTCGGCGCGCACGGATTCGATGGTGGCTCCTGGCGCGAGACGGCCGAAGAGTTCCGTCATGCGATGAGGGCGGCCGGTGACCATGGTCGCCGACAGGTGATGCGGGCTGGTGACTACGTTCGCGATCAGTTCGGTCTCTGACGGATAGGGTACACAGGGTTCCAGGACGCCGACGATCGTGGCGGAGCGGGTGCCGAGGCGAATGTTCTTGCCGATGACCGAAGGATCACTCTTCAATACCGTATTCCAGAAGCGATAAGTCAGAACCGCGGCGCCAGCCGCTCCCGGACCGTCGTCATGCGGACCAAGCAGCCGTCCGAGCACTGGACGCAGGCCCATCACATTGAAGTAAGAACCGCCCACAACGCCGGCGCGAACCTCACGCGGTTCGCCCAGGCCCACCATGGTGAAGCCGATGACGGAGAAATCGCCGAACACTTTAATGCTCTTCACGCTTGAACGCAGATCCAGGATCTCCGGCACGGAAAATGCGACATTCTCGGCGTCAATCCCGCGGGCGCTATGCCGGATGTAGAGCAAGCGGTCTTCATCGCGATTGACGAGCGGGCGGAGCAGGACGCTACGCACGACGCTGAAGATAGCGGCATTGGCGCCAATGCCCAGGGCCAGAGTCAGCACTACGGTAATAGTGAGACCCTTTGCGTGAACGAGCGACCGGGCCGCGAACTTGAGGTCCCGGCTGAAGCCCATGAGGGTCTCGTGGACTCCGGAGCGCGCGTGATCGTGGTCTACCAGGGCTTTACTCAAAAGACGCCTCTTTCTGAACTTATGTCGAACCTGCAGCGCCGGAATCGACAACGTGTAGCAAAAAAACGAGGACCTTTACAGTCGCATCATGACGGGAACCAAGCATCTACCTATGAAAATGGGCTAAGAGTCCCGCCAGGCCCGTGGATTTAATGTTAATATTTCGCCATTTGCAAAGTTTATCTAATCGTTTTCCAGCAGCTCCCGCGCAGCGGCTTTGCCTTTCTCGATGGAATGTGGCGCGGCAGGCAAGCGCGAGCACATGTGCGATTGTAGGGATAGGAGAGACGCTGATCGTTTGGACTGCCCTGTTGGCAATGTTTCGTCTGGGTAGAGCGCGATTTAAACTTCAAACCGTACTCTTCACTTAGCTCAATCTGGAAAGCGACCGACGGTGAATAGGTCAGAAAACCTCGCCAGCAGGTCGGCATCGGCTTTCTCCAGTTCTGGGCCTAAGTCATCGATTGATAGCAGATCTGAGCTATCCTGCTCATCTTCTTCGCTCAGCCATTGCAATAGTTCTGCTGTGTGATGTATCACAATAGCGGAACACGGAGCCGCTCCAGTTTATTCCTAGCGACACTCTGTACCTGCTGTAGCTGAATTCCTGAATACAGCTATGTTTAGGTCTTAGCATCGCAAGAGATTATATGCGGTAATATGGATTTCGATACGGCAGGAGCACTTAGAGAAGCAAAGTGCGGACTACGTGGGCAACGAAGATTAATGATGGCGAGTAACGCCCAAGGTAGCGTTTCGGCAGGTACTTCGGCGTGTCGAAGGTTTCCGTTATAAAAGATTGGGGCGCAGTGGCCGCCAGTTTGGCGGGATTGCATTTTTCCAGGACGAGCTTGATGAATTCTAAGCCGCAATAGCGCAACATCTCTGACGACCTCTTGATTGTTTTGGGTTGATTGTTTTGGGAGAGCTGGATTCGCGTACATCCCTACGCTGTCCGTCCTGAGCGCCCTGCGCTCCTGTGAGAGGGAACAGGCAGCCTCCTTCTTTCATCCCGGAAACGGCTAAAAATATTTTGGAAACGGTAGAGCTTTTAATATTTTGGAGCAGACCGGAATAGAAATTCTGTCCGAGTGTCATGCTTATGCGCAATACTGATGGAGAAACAAACTCCGACGGAGCTTCCCTTCCGTGAACTCGCCCTTGAGTATTTGGATGGGCTCTATGGCTATGCCATGACGCTGACTCGCAGTAAAACTGAAGCAGAAGATCTTGTACAGGAGACCTACTTACGCGCCGCTCGGGCGTTCGACCGGCTGCGGCCCGATAGTAATCTGAAAAGCTGGCTGTTCACTATCTTGCGCAATGTTTATCTGAACCAGATCCGTCGTCGGCAGAGCGGCCCGCCGATCGTAGAGATGGAAGATCAGTTTTCAGATTTGCCAGATAGAGCAAGCTCGAGCGCGTTAGATCCACTCAGTGCCTATCTTGCAAGTCTCAAACGCCAGGATGTGCACCGGGCGATCGAAAGTCTGCCGGCCGTTTACCGCGAAGTGATTATCCTGCGCGAGTTTGAAGACCTAAGCTATCTGGAGATCGCCGAAGTGCTCAATTGTCCAGCGGGCACGGTCATGTCTCGCCTGGGGCGTGCAAGAGAAAAACTGAAGCGTGTGCTGGAACACTGGCGGACGGACGGTGGTTCCGCAATGGGGGAGGCGAGCCAAAATGAATCACTGCGATGATTGCCTTTCACTTATCGACTTGTACCTCGACGGTGAACTGCGCGATGACGACCTGAAAATATTCCAAGATCACCTCGGCAAGTGCGCCTCGTGTCGCAAACGGTTGGAGGATCGCCAGCTCTTTTTAGAAAGCGTTCGTTCTTCTCGTCCCTTATCTGTTGCGCCCGGCGCACTTCATGATCGCATCTCGCAATTGCTCGAACAAGAGCAGTCTGCGACGCCCCTCCCTCGTCCGGCATTTTGGCGGAGCGCGAAAAATAGAAAGATTGATGGCCGCCCGGTCGCTCCGTCGAGGAGCCAATCATGGCTGCGGCCCCTGACTGCCTTGGCGGCTTCCGCCGCTGTTGTTGCAAGTATAGGCGTTCTCTGGACCATTTCCGAGCGTCAGGCCCGCGCCAATGCTTTTGTCGAGACGGCCATCACCACCCACACGCGCGAGATTGCCGGGCAGTTGCCGCTCGAATTGCGAACCAATTCCGAGGCTGAAATAACGCAATGGTTTACCCGGAAAGTGCCGTTTCGTTTTCGGCTCCCAAATTACAGCCAAGGGCAGAAGCAGAAGGATCTATATACGCTCAGAGGCAGCCGTCTAGTAGCCTTCAAGGGCGACTACGCTGCCTATGTCGCTTACCGGATTGGACCTCAACCAATCAGCCTCCTCGTCACGTCGACATCGTCCGCTATCGCTTCGGGAGGAGAGGCTACGATGTCCAAGGGAATTGCATTCCACTCACATCGCCGGGATGGTCTCCAGGTCTTCACATGGAGCGTCCACGGCCTGACGTACGCACTGGTATCAAGCGTCAGTGTGTCCGGCCGGCAATCCTGCGTTGTCTGTCACGCCGATTCAAAAGGTAAGGAGTTGCTGCGGGGCGCAAGACTGGATTCCCGGCATGTCGCGAACAAAACTCTGGATTACGCTGCTGCACTTCGCAAACAGCAATAGTTGATTTGACTTGAGCTTAGCGCCTTGGACCGGGAAAGAAGCCAAACGAATATTCGTGCTATCGTAGACGTGTGGAAACACCTGCGACCCACTTCTAATGCAGTTATCTCGGGTTCCCGGCTCACAACGAAATACTAACTGACCTCGATTTGCTTCCCGATATTGATTTGCGTTTCAGAGCGGCGCTGTTCGACATGGACGGTACCTTGGTGGATTCAACAGCCATCATCGAGGAAGAATGGACACGATGGGCACTCCAGATCGGCAAAGATCCCGATGAAGTGCTCAAAATTGCTCATGGGCGGAGAACCGAAGAAGTTATCCAAGCCATTGCTCCTGATCGGGAGATCGAGAAGGAGCTAACCCATTTTTTAGAGCTTGCGGCCGGGGTGGACCAGAATAAAGTCAGAGCGGTTGAAGGGGCAGTTCAGTTCGTTTCGCTGCTCGACAATGCTCATTGGGCTGTCGTGACCTCCGCGCCCCGGCATATCGCCTACCAACGGCTCCACCTGGCCGGCTTCCCCGAACCTCGGGTACTGATTTCGGCGGATGATGTCCGGACCGGTAAACCCCACCCGGAGGGTTTCACATCGGCGGCGTTGCTTTTAAAGATGGATTTGCAGGACTGTTTGGCTTTTGAGGATTCCCCCCCTGGTATACTCGCTGCCCGCGCCGCCGGGATTCGGGTGATCGCGCTGAAGACAACACATGCGCAATTGGGATTCGGTGAACTGTACCAGATAGCAACGTTCGCGGATCTAACAGTAATACGTAGCGGTTCCTACTACGAGGCGGCCAAGGTCGCGGATGTATAATTTCTTTCATGAAGGTTTGAAACAATTTCAAATGTACGGCGTCCTACAACAATTGTGAAAGGCGCTTAATATGAATCTCTCCGCCCGAGACGTTCTCTGCGAGTTCGTCCGTACCAAGCTATCCAGCCACCGCCTCATTGTGGTCTCCAACCGGGAACCCTTTCAGCACAAACGTGTTCGCGGACGTATCGAATGCACGCAGCCAGCCAGCGGAATGGCCAGCGCGCTAGATCACGTGGCGCGGGCCTGTGGCGGACTTTGGGTGGCTCACGGTAGCGGCAATGCCGACAAACAAACCGTCGATCGATTCAGCCGCGTGGCAGTTCCTCCAGGGCGGCCCGAATATACGCTGCGTCGGGTCTGGCTTTCAAAAGAAGAGGAAGAAGGACATTACGGTGGGCTTTCCAACCAGGGACTCTGGCCGCTTTGTCACATGAGTTTTACGCGGCCCGTATTCGATGCAGACCACTGGCGCATGTACCGCCGCGTCAATCAACGCTTCGCCGATGCGGTATTGGCGGAAGCCGGCAGCGATCCGGCAGTTGTTTTCATCCAGGACTACCATTTCGCATTGCTGCCGCGCATGCTTCGGAACGCCAACCCGAATCTGGTTATCGCGCAGTTCTGGCACATTCCATGGCCCAATCGAGAGGTTTTCAGAATATTCCCTTGGCAAGAAGAGATGTTAGATGGACTGCTAGGCAATGATCTCCTGGGCTTCCATCTCCCGGAGCACTGTCAAAACTTTACCGAAAGTGCGCGTTCCATCGAGACCGGCTTCGATGAGGAGGGAGGGGCGGTGGTCTGCCGCGGCGGGCATTCTACGTCCGTACAGCCCTTTCCGATCGGTATTGACGTTGAGGAGCACGTTGCGGTGGCGCAGTCCGAGGCAGTCGCCAGCTATGAAGGTAAATGGCGAAAACGGCTGTCTCTCGATGGGAAGCTCTTGGGTATTGGTATTGACCGTCTGGATTATACGAAGGGCATTCCCGAGCGCCTGCGGTTTTTGGACCGCTTCCTAGAAACACATCGCGAACACAGAGGAAAACTCGTGTATTTGCAGGTCGCGGTTCCCAGCCGCTCAACGCTTCCCGCGTACCGTCAGATCGCGGAAGAGATCGAACGCCTGACCACGCGCATTAATAAACGCTGGCAAACTTTGTTTTGGAAGCCCATCGTTCTTCTAAAACAGCACTTTACACTGCCGGAGATGATTGCGCTTCACCGGCTCGCCAGCTTTTGCGTCGTGAGTTCGCTGCATGACGGCATGAATCTGGTTGCAAAGGAGTTTGTTGCAAGCCGCGCAGATGAAGACGGCGTGCTGATTCTGAGTAAATTCGCCGGTGCGGACCGCGAATTGAAGGACGCACTGCACATTAATCCATTTTCGATCGAAGAAGGTGCTCGCGCCTACGAGTCCGCGCTGCAAATGCCTCGTGAGGAGCGCCGGCGCCGCATGCGCAAATTGCGTCAGGCGGTGGAAGAAAACGATGTCTACCGCTGGGCGTTAGACTTCCTCTCCGAGCTCGCATTTACCGGTTTACTCGAACGAAATGGCCAGGAGCAACTGGAATACGATGCAGTCGGTTTGGCGGTTTGACTAAACTGTGTGACTTAGGCGTAAACCCAATGTCGTTTACTTAAATACCGAAGCGGAAGCGTGAGCGCCCACGATGCTCCATCACTCACGGACGCCCTAAGTAAGCGGCATTGGGCGCAAACCTCCTGACGCATTGACCAGGAGGTTTGCGCCAAACATCTTACGTCAGACATGCCGAAATGGGTTTTCTACCTCTTCCGTCGCCTTCTTGGCTTCACGCTCCAGCGACCGGCTGACCAATTCCTTTGATCCGAGCCCGACGGCGAGCGATAGCGCAAGTACGATTCCGCCAAACAGGATGGCGAAAGCTATATAGACGATTCGTCCCCCGATGGAGAGATGGTCCAACGCCATTGCCCAAGTCAGCACGAGGACCAACCATTTGACGCCCGCGCTCAAGAGTCGAGCGTATTGCAGATTCATGTTGACGGCGCCAATGAGTACGCTGCGTGAGAGAAAGCGAGCGGCGATACTTCCGGCCATCAACAAAATCAGGGCCGCAAACACGTTCGGCAAGTAGGTAAACAGACGCTCCACAAACTGAGAGGTCAGAGTCACGTCAAAGGCGGATATGCCGATGAGTAGGCCAATCAGAACGATAATCCAAGAGACAGCGCGCGTCAGTAAAAGCGTAGGGGAATTTGAAGGCGACCATTCCGCGAAGCTCTGAAATCCCCAAGCAGCCAAATGTTCGTCGAAATTGACTTTACGCAAGGACCGGCGAAACAGAAAGACAATGATCCAGGCAAGAACGACCGAAACGAGTAATGAGGCAAACACTGCCGCAATACCCGGCAGGAGATTGGCGATCGTAGTGATCACGCGCGCAGTTGATGCGTTCAAAGCTTGTTGGATTTGAGTCCACATAGCTAATTTCCTTTCTTCATCTCTACGGGTTGAAGCGATCTGGTGAGCGCCATCGGGACACGAGATAAGGCTTCATGTTTTCGTAGGCTACACAGAGTTTTTCCAACCGCTGCTGTACTGTGACGGCGCCCACGGCCTCCATCTCGAGAGCATAAGAAGCAACCCAGCCGAGATAAAGCGGTGTCATCGCGCGAAGTAAGTGATCGCGCGCGATGCTCCGAAGGCGATACGCCATGGCGAATTCATAAACGATGCGTGCCCATAATTCGTCTGGGATCCGAAATTGTTCGGGCGCCAACCGGTCCAGCTTTCTCAATTCAAGCAAGATGGTCGGAGGCAGCACCACGCCCCAGATCTCCTGTAGGCTGCTAAAGCCTAATCGAAACGACTCCAGAAGACGGCGGACGTCAACGTCGACGCTTTCCTCTTTTATTGTAAGATCTTCGCCGAAAATCGGAATAGGCTCCGAACCGCGGATGTGCTGCCAGAATGCCGCGTCTCGTTCCAGCGCAAGAAATACGGGCGCCAAAATCCCGGCTATGACCGAACTCAAGTCTTTGCCGTCGACGACCGGGTACGTACGCTCTCCCAGAATGGATTGGCAAACTTTCACTTTTGCCACCACCGCCGCGGGCTCAATCAGCGTCATGTCGTGGCCGGCTGAACTCCTGGGCTTGGCGGAATCAAGGCGGAGCAAATGCTGAAGAAGTGGCGTCGAAAATGCAAAATCGGGCCCCAGCGGATTTTGAACACGCTTCCCATATATCGCGCGCGTCAACGGATAGAGAATGGAACTATTCAGCATAGCGTCAAATTTGCGATGCAGATAATAGGGCGCTACCAAATCAAAATTCCGCTCCAGCACCGGTTGAGCCAACTGAAAGATCCATTGGGGCGTCAAATTCTCGACTGCGGAAATGAAGACAGCGCATGCTCGAGCGTTCAATTCTTCACTGATACGCCAAATAACGCGGTAGGCGCCAGATATATTCTGAGCTGCGGAGATAGAAGGATCCGGCGCCGGCAGAGAATACTGGAAGAGCGCTAATGATTCTTCGTTAACTACTTCCCCGTCGCCGACGGCGACGCCGTAATTGGGCACTAACACAACCGTCCGCCCCTTAAGTGCGAGTCCCGACAAACCCTGGTGAATCTTGGGCAAGAGGTTTGCAATGTCTTCGCCGGCACGTTGATCGGCAAAGCCAATGACCAAGTCAACGGCGCCAATTTGCTGCAGCCGCTGCTTTGTTTGTTCGGAAATGCTGGTAAGTTCCGCGATCATTGCACCTATCTACTCTACTAAGATAAGCTTTCGGGTCTAGCTGCTGCCGCGGATGCGGACGGTGTATGCAATTCAAGCCAAAGAAATCCATATGGTCCTAGCGTCAGGCGGTAAGGCTGGCTTGTAATTACCGGAAATTCCACATATCCGAGCATCTCAATTGGAACCATACCTTCCATGGTTGCAAGGTCGAGGTCTACCGGCTGAGCGAAACGGGATAAGTTGGCGACGCAAAGAACCTGCTCCCCGTCGTATTTGCGAACGTAAGCCAGAATCTTCCGGTTTGACGGGTTCAGGAATTCGAGCGAACCCCGGCCGAACACACGGAAGAGCTTGCGCAGAGCGATCATGTTTCGGACCCAGGTCAGGAGCGAAGATTGGTCACTCTGCTGGGCTTCCACGTTGATGGCTTCGTAGCCGAAGACCGGATCCATGATCACGGGGCTGTACAGCCGTGCGGGTATGGCGCGAGAGAAACCGGCATTGCGGTCGCCATTCCACTGCATCGGCGTGCGTACGCCGTTTCTGTCGCCAAGGTAGATATTGTCCCCCATGCCAATTTCGTCGCCGTAATAGATGACGGGCGTTCCTGGGAACGAGAAGAGGAGACTGTTCAGAAGTTCAATCCTCCGGCGGTTGTTGTCCAATAGAGGCGCTAGACGGCGCCGGATGCCGAGATTGATTCGCATGCGCGGATCGGCACTGTATGCCAGATACATGTAATCGCGCTCGTCCATGGTTACCATCTCGAGGGTCAGTTCGTCATGATTGCGCAGGAAGAGCGCCCACTGGCACGTGTCGGGAATCTGCGGCGTTTGCGCCATGATGTCCAGGATCGGTAAACGATCCTCCTGGCGCAGCGACATGTAAATGCGCGGCATCAAAGGAAAGTGGAAGGCCATGTGACATTCGTCGCCGTCGCCGAAATAGGGCCGCACGTCGGTAGGCCATTGGTTCGCCTCGGCTAGAATCATCCGGTTTGCATAGTGCTGGTCGATCTCCGCCCGGATGGTCTTAATCGCATGGTGTGTTTCCGGCAGATTCTCGCAATTTGTTCCGTCGCGTTCTATCAGATAGGGAATTGCGTCCAGACGCACCGCGTCCACTCCGAGGTCCAGCCAATAGCGAAAGACCTTTATCACTTCCTCGATAACGCGAGGATTATCGAAATTCAAATCCGGCTGATGAGAGAAGAAGCGGTGCCAATAGTAGGCCTTCGCCAAGGGATCCCAAGTCCAGTTGGATTTCTCGGTATCGGTAAAGATAATTCGAGCGTCTTGGTACTTTTCGGCCGTGTCGTTCCAGACGTAAAACTCGCGCTCTGGAGAACCCGGCGCCGCCATCCTCGCCGCTTGAAACCACGGATGCTGGTCCGAGGTGTGGTTAATCACGAGTTCTATCAGCACTTGGAGATTTCGTTCGTGCGCTGCCGATAGGAAGGCTTGGAAATCCTCCATGGTTCCAAAACTCGGATGCACGCCCAAATAATCGGAAATGTCGTACCCGTCATCCTTTAACGGCGAAGGAAAGAAAGGTAGAAGCCAGAGGCAGGTCACCCCCAATTCCTGAAGATAGTCGAGTTTTTGCAGCAGACCGCCAAAGTCGCCGACGCCGTCGTTGTTGCCGTCGGCGAACGCTTTGACGTGAAGCTCATAGATAATGGCGTCCTTGTACCAGAGCGGATCGGATACGCTACCGGGTCGTTTCATCCAACACGTTCTCCCAAAACGAAATTGTGCAACAGTCTGATTGTCGCTGAAGAGCCTCAAAGCGACTGAATCGCAAGTGAATGCGTCGTCGTTTGTAGCCGTTCGTTAGTGCTGCTGAATGATCAATGTTTGCGCGTGGAAAAGCTCGCGGCGCCGTGAGCCTGTTCCCTCAGCTGTATCCGATCTCGCTAGTTCCGCCAACCAATGACCATTCAAAAACAGCGCGCTCATTCTGGGTCTTAGACAAGTCCCGAGTCAATTTTGTTGCGAACTGAATGCGTTGAGGCATCCTAGTAGTAGATCCTCGCATGCCACTAGCCGGCTTCGATCCAATTATCCAACAATGGTTCACGGACCGCTTCGGCCTGCCTACCGAACCTCAGGCGTTTGGCTGGAGGCACATCGCCGCGGGTCACGACACGCTCATCTCCGCCCCGACCGGTTCGGGCAAGACTTTAGCGGCCTTCTTAATTTGCTTGGACCGCCTGGTTCGCGCCGCGCACACGCAAACGCTGACGGATGAGACTCAAGTTGTTTACGTCTCGCCGCTGAAGGCGCTGAGCAACGATATTCATCGAAATCTGGAGACGCCTCTCGCGGAGATTGCCGCCCTGGCGAAGCAGGAAGGTGATCTATTCCTCCCGATCCGGACGGCTGTACGAACCGGTGACACGCCCATGCTCGAACGCGCCCAGATGCTGAGGAAGCCGCCTCACATTCTGGTGACCACGCCGGAATCGCTGTTCATTCTTCTCACCGCGGAAAAATCTCGGCAAATGCTGCGAACTGTCTCGACCATTATCGTCGATGAAATTCACGCCATGGCGGACGACAAACGCGGCTCTCATCTGATGCTCTCGCTCGCGCGGCTCGATGCGCTGACCGGGCGCCGGGCCCAGCGGATTGGCCTTTCGGCAACCGTCAAACCGATTGAAGAGGTTGCCTGCCTGCTAGGGCCGGATACACGAATGGTGGACATTGGCCATCGTCGCGAAATGGAGCTTGCCGTTGAGACACCGCGCGACGAACTAGGCGCAGTGGCGAGCACGGAGATGTGGAACGAGATCTACGATCGCGTGGCTGAATTGATTCTCACGAATCGGACAACCCTCGTATTTGTGAATACCCGGCGGCTTTCAGAACGGGTTGCCCACGCCCTTGGGGAACGCCTTGGCGCGGATGTAGTGCTACCGCATCATGGGAGCCTTTCGCGGCAGCTCCGGCTGGACGCTGAATCGCGCTTGAAACGCGGGGAACTGCGCGCGGTCGTTGCAACGGCTTCGCTCGAACTCGGCATCGACATCGGAACCGTGGATCTGGTCTGCCAAATTGGCTCTCCCCGTTCCATTGCGGTTGCCTTGCAGCGGATTGGGCGGTCGGGACACTGGGTGGGCGCCAAGCCGCATGGCCGTATATTTGCCACCACCCGTGATGAACTGATCGAATGCGCCGCTCTGATTTCCGCGATTCGGAAGGGCGAACTGGAGCGGATCGAGATTCCTCAAAATGCACTCGACATTCTGGCTCAGCAGATAGTCGCGGCCGCGGCGGCGGAGCCATGGAAAGAGGATGACCTCTTCACGCTGTTCCGTTCGGCCTATCCATACCGAAACCTTGCCCGCAAGGAGTTTGATGACATTGTTGGATTGCTTTCCGAAGGAATCGTTACTACGCGTGGCCGTAGTGGCGCGCTGCTGCACCGCGATCAGGTAAACGGCCTCGTAAAGGGACGCCGCGGTGCACGCCTTGCCGCGATCACCTCCGGCGGCGCCATTCCGGAGAACGCCAATTACGCGGTGATCGCGGAACCGGACGGCAAGTTAGTCGGAACCTTGGATGAAGATTTTGCCATGGAAAGTCTCGTGGGAGACGTCTTTCTGCTTGGCACTCATTCCTGGCGCATCAAGCGCGTGGAATCCGGACGCGTGCGCGTTACTGACGCCCATGGTGCTGCGCCTTCTATTCCGTTCTGGCTGGGTGAAGCGCCGGGCCGTTCCCGCGAATTATCGGCTGAAGTGGCGCAAATTCGCGAGCGGGTTTACGCCGCTCCCGAACCCGCTCCTCCGTTTCTCATGAGCGCTTGCGCGCTGGACGAGGCGGGAGCAAAACAGGTAGCGGCCTACGTTCGGGCCGGCGTGGCCGAACTGGGTGCGTTGCCATCTCAAGCCTGCGTGGTCGCGGAGCGCTTTTTCGATCAGGCTGGCGGCATGCAATTTGTCTTGCATGCACCATTCGGCTCGCGGATTACGCGGGCCTGGGGTCTCGCCCTCCGCAAACGCTTCTGCCGGACGTTCAATTTCGAACTGCAGGCGGCGGCTACGGATAATGGACTCGTATTGTCGCTGAGCGACCTGCATTCGTTTCCGCTCGAGCTGGTCTTCGCCTTCCTGAAAGCCGGGACAGTGGAAGATGTTTTGGGGCAAGCATTGCTCGCCGCGCCGATGTTCGGCGCCAGGTGGCGATGGAATGCCACGCGCTCGCTCGCCGTGCTGCGATTCAGCGGCGGAAAGCGTGTTCCGGCCCCCATCCAGCGCATGCGCGCTGACGACCTGCTTGCGGCGGTCTTCCCCGACCAGATTGCTTGCCCGGAAAATTTGACCGGACCTATTCGCGTCCCAGATCATCCGCTTGTCAACGAAACCATCGATAACTGTCTTCACGAGGCAATGGACATTGACGGACTGCGAGAGATTCTGGAGGGCATCGAAAACGGCCGCATCCGCACCGTGGCGATCGACACCGTGCAAGCCTCACCGTTCTCGCATGAGATTTTGAACGCAAATCCGTATGCATTCCTGGATGACGCTCCGCTCGAAGAGCGGCGGACGCGAGCAGTTCAGCTGCGCCAGACGCTCGGAAGCGATGTGACCGGCGGAGAGGGCGTGCTTGACCCGGCAGTGATCGATCAGATTTCGGCCGAATCGTGGCCGGAAGTTCGCGATTCCGATGAGTTGCACGATGCCCTGCTCACGCTGATGCGCCTGCCGCCGGCCGAAGAGTGGCGGACGTTCTTCGACGAACTCGAGCGCGCGGGCCGGGTGTCGGCCATCGCCAGGGATGGCTCCCTCTTCTGGGTGGCCACCGAGCGCCTTTCTCTCGCGGACGATGCGAATGCCGTCGTTTCCGGCTGGATGGATTCCCTCGGTCCAGTGACTGTTTCAGTATTGGCGGACAAGCTCGGCTTTGCGCCGGAGACGGTGGAAGCGGTGCTCCTTCGTTTGGAGGTGCAGGGGCAAGTGCTGCGCGGCTATTTTCGCGGTACCGGCGGCGAGATACAGTGGTGCAATCGACGCATTCTGGCGCGTATTCATCGTGCCACGCTCGGACGGCTACGGCGCGAAATCGAACCCGTAACGGCCCTCGATTTCGAACGTTTCCTGCAATCCTGGCAGCATGTCTCGCGCGGAAGCCAGCTGCACGGCGCCGATGGAACGCTTCAAATTATCCGGCAGCTGCAGGGTTATGAAATTCCCGCGGCCGCCTGGGAATCCGAGATTCTGGCCCGGAGGATTTCCCAATACGATCCGGAATTTCTCGATGATCTCTGTTTTTCGGGCGAAGTGATGTGGGCGAGAGTGTCACCGCATCCGGCGGTAGCTGAGAATCGCCGTGTGCGGCCCACTCGGATCGCGCCCGTAACCCTGTTTTTGCGGGAGGACGCGGAATGGCTGATGCCCGGAGCCGAGCCACCTGCGGACGATCCAGCCGAAGCGATAGGACTCTCCCATCCCGCCCGCGATGTGTTGGGGGCGTTGGAGCGAAACGGCGCCAGTTT
>Ga0193743_1000435_pt1 | contig 33067 bp, 31 predicted proteins | sample L2c2metaG_FD_143038 | JGI IMG/M metagenome (GOLD analysis project Ga0193743, IMG submission 143038) | Soil microbial communities from a riparian zone of the East river system, Colorado, United States - L2c2 | ecosystem: Environmental > Terrestrial > Soil > Riparian zone | place: USA: East River...
ACAGACACAATTCTGACCTAGAATTAATAAAATTTGGAATTTTTCTTCATTTATGACAAAGAACATGTGACTGGCCAAAGGTCCAGGGCAACAACATCTTGTGGTGCTTCCTTAGCATTCAAGCATCGGAAATACCTTCCTGTTGCTTGTATAGACACCTCCCTATATTCTCGCTCATGTACTACAGCACAATAACATTTTAATGGTATGTTTTTCCTAGAATTACCTTATTCGCTCTGACATATCCCTTTTTGGGCGGTAGGGGTACCCGCCAGGTGCTTAGAAAAATCTACCGACCCCGTGTCATTTTTAAGATGCTTGGGCCCCCTTGAAATCGACTTGTCAGTTACTTCAAGTTAGCCGCCATGTAACATCGATCGATCATAAACTCGACGTGTGTTTCTACAGAAACTCATATTAACACGCGGCGCCGCCTTGCTTGAAGACCACAGATGGCAATACTAAAGTTAAAGACTCTGGTGGTCACTTGGGTAGGATTAATACTTCCCTTTGTATTTGGGCTGACGGGTGGCCTCTTCCTCAGGCTCTACATTTTCAGCATCGTTGTGATTTTGTATTTGCTCAGTTGGCACTTGCTGCTCCAGCATCACTTCAAGGAGAAGACCGTTCACCTTGATATGGGTAAGAACCTGAAAATATGCTCAGGACAGACCGAAACGAATATTAAAATATATATCTGGAACCTCGCCGCCGCTGTCTTTTTTCGCCAGTCTATCTAATTTTATCGGCATTAACCAAGTTGAATATAATCCAATTTATGATGTTTCGCTTGGTTTTGCTCTTGGCAATTTTGTCGACTGAACCGAGGCTTCTGATAATTGATCATGATCAGCAAATCTTTCTTCGTAGCACGATATTACTTTGTGAGATAGATAAATCGATAACTATAGGGATAACAGCCTTCTGAGTTCGCTTGTAATAGAGCGACAGTCCGAACTTTGGATGTCCGATACCTTAGGTAACACGCGCTGTAGCAGAACCATTATCTCATCACTGCTTGCCACTTTATGAACGAAGTTCCTTATTGACTGGCTGTTGTAGCAAAAAGACACGTATATTATAAACTTCCACTGAAGAACTGTTAAAAACCAAGGCTCCATGCCCGCTTGGGATCCAGCTGCTGCTCTATCCACCTGTTTGACTCTGCAGGACATCTCCAAAGCCTCCCAGTTCAACAACTCATTCAATGCTGAGAAAACAACACCTGTTCTCAAACTTATCGAAACCGAAGCTGCCAAGGGATATGGCAAACTCTGTCTTCCCCTAACAACTGAGAAATGGAAGGAGAGATGGTCACAAATGTGTTTGCTTCCTACGGAAAGCAGTGAACAGGACAAGGAGACTGCGGCGAGAACTGCAGAGGCTTGGAGGTTGAATCCTGCATTCGAGCGGGATGAGGTGACGATAACACGATTAGGTGTGTACACTCCATGACAAGAAAAGTAAATTGTTCTCGTTTGATCATCCTCGTCTCCTCAGATGAAGCTGAGAGAATAATCGTCATGGCCTCCAATTGGCTAGAATTAGACGCAATAGATGATTGGGTTCGTCACGATGCTGAAATCGTAAGGTCGATTCCCACCACCTACTAGAGACACTAAAAACTCCTATCAATCACATTCTAGGCATTACAACAAGAGCTGGCATATGCATCATATCTGAACATACAAACCGTCATCCTTCCTTCTCCGCGTAATCGAGACCACGTAGCTTCCTATGCGCGTATCGTCAATTCATGTCTTCAAAAGTCGCCCTATATTTATCTTTCAATACGACTGCCGATCTACAATCCATCCGCGTTCCAAACAGGCTCCCAGAAGGTCTCGCTCGGCCAGGATTCTTCCTTGGGAATTATCTCGCCTGAATCGGCGAATGCTCCTTCCCTTGTATTCTCCCCGAGTGAGCAGCTGGCGACTGCACCTGGAGTATCGTTGAATGCGACTTGGGAGATGTGGGATTTGATTAGGTCGATATGTGATTATAATCCTCGTTTGACGCTGAGTAAGAATTTCATATACCATAGTATCTGGCCCACTTCATTCTCTTTTCCAGCTCTCGACCTTTCTCCAGCCCTACCCACCACTCTCGGAGTTCTCAGCAAATGGAATGCCGAATCCGTACGACATATCTTTCTCCCGTCATCCACCTTCATAGCCAATATGAAAGGCTACCCGGTCCTCCCAAAACCTACACAACAATTCATCCGAGATAGCATGATAGTAAGACTTTCCCAACCTGCTCAAGACAATTTCCTAACAATTAAATACATACGTAGCATCGGCCAGTGATTATCCTTTCGGAGGTGAATGCTGGGAACCATTCTCGTGGCGGGGAAGCTGCATATTCGCAATATGTCCGCCATCTGGAGAAAACCAGCCCAGCCATGAGGGCTGTTCAAAGTGCTGGCACAGTAGAACATTTCGCGCAGGGATATCAAGACTTCCTTCAAGCTCCATTACAGGTAAGTTTATTTTTGTGAAGCGTGGCCGATTATCTGAAGCAAATATTAGCCATTGAGAGACAATCTGCCTAGTGTCACGTACCAGACGTTCGAACAAGATCCTGTCAAGTATATGCTATACGAAGAAGTATGTTGTTGTCAAGCTCGATCGATTTCAGAAAGTCTCAATTGGCTTCGTAGGCGATGTATAGGGCTTTCCTCGATCATTCAAGAGATAAAAAAATGTCTATTCTTCTCTTTCCTTTACCCCGAACGTGCCTGAGATCTTGTTATCATCAATAGCGTTGTTTGCGTTGCAGGAGCTGGCCGTGGTCCTCTTGTCACCCGATGTCTAAAGGCGCTCGACAGAGCCAACACAGAAGCTACCGTGTTAGTCGTGGAGAAAAACCCAAGTGCATTCGTGACGTATGTCCATCATTTGTAATATCTAGAAACATGCACATTGACTCCTCAGATTCTAGGTTGCAGCAAAGACAAGCTATGGATTGGGGTGAAAAAGTCCAGTTAATATTTGGAGATATGCGCGTCGTCGACGTTCCGAAGAAGGCTGATATCCTTGTCAGCGAGTTGTTGGGGTCGTTTGGCGATAACGAACTTAGTCCGGAATGTTTGGATGGAGCGTCGAGATTTCTCAAAGGTGGATGCGTTTCTTTTGAATTCTTTTTGATAACTCAACTATCTCGCACTTTTGTCAGAAACCGGGATATCAATTCCGTCTTCGTACACAGCGCATTTAGCTCCTCTTTCTTCTTCAAAATTATACAACGAAGCTAGATTAACCAAGGACGAAAAGAGTCTGGAGACGCCTTATGTGGTCATGTTCCAAGCAGTCAACATTCTCAGTGGAACAAAAGCGTTTATGGATGGGCGGTGCGGACCTGAGATCCAGGAATGCTGGGAATTTGAACATCCAAGAAGGGATGCTGTACGTGATTCTCGTGGTAAGCTGGTTTTCGTTTAACTGTCGGTTTTTATGTTGTACTGATGGATATCCTTTGTTAGGTTTGCCATTCACAAATAGTCATAACGCTCGATCAGCCAACTTACGGTTCTACATCCCACATGCAGGGATACTACAGTGCGTATATGAATTTGTTGATCACGAGGCGAGGTGATTCAGATTGACTCTTGACTTCTTCTAGTGGACTTGCAGGATATTTTGAAGCTGTGTGTACATGTAATTTCTGTGACCACACTATTTTTTTGACCGACTCTTATTAGGTGCTCTACCACAATATAGGGCTCAGCATCCATCCACATCGGAAAGATCAAGTATCAAAAGACATGTTAAGCTGGTTCCCTCTATTCTTTCCTTTCAAAGTATGTGCAATATTGCTCGCAGAAGATAGCCGTCTTACTTAGCCCCAAACAAGGAACCGCTGTATCTCCCAAGTAACTCGGAACTCCAAGTATCCATCTGGCGACTTACCAATGAACGCCAAGTTTGGTACGAATGGCATGCAGAATCCTTCATATCAATTCCCAATACGGCGGCAACAAGTGAAGATTTGTTATTAAGACAACCTTTTGTTACCTCTTCATCTTCGTTCTCAGCATTAGGAGTCCCGAGTCCGCTGATTGACGGCAAGGATCCGCTGTTCTTTTCTTCCCCCATTGATTTAACTTGCAAAGGTGTCTCTGAATTAGACACAGTCAAAATTGGACATACGAGCTTGCATAATCCTGGGGGTCGTAGTAGTTGGATCGGACTATAATTACTTACTTGGTAAAAGACATAGGACTTTGGTAACAACAGACATTTATTTTCTCTCCCTCACATCGCCATAGGCAGAAGCAATCAATATTTACGTCTGTGGTACTGTGGGGGCCAGCCTAGCGATCGCGGATGTGGCGGACATTGAAAATGACCGCTATATAGGATGGCAAGCTGGCGAGTTTCTCTCATATTCCATCTCTCCCTTCTTCTACTTCGACACATAGTTTCATCTACGCCTTTGTGCTCTTTTCTCGCCAACAGCTCAATACAATCGACCGACCATGAAGTCCTTCACCACTGCCGTTACCTTGGCTTCCATTGTGCCCGCCATTATGTCCCTGACTATCAACACACCGTACGTTTTATCCACCTCGCCGAATGTAGGACTTTGTGTCGTTGACTTTAATATCTAGTTCTAGCGTCGTTCAGTGCCGTAAGTATCTTGCTTCACCGTGTTTTGTGCATAACGCCTAGCTCACCTTTTGACTGGCAGAACCCCAACTCCTCAGTTGGAGCGACGGTACATCCCCATACTACTTGTCTATAATTCCTGGTAGAGTCCATCGGCACCTGGTATGATATCCTAAAATGGCTGACAACTTATCTACGAAGGCGGTCAACCTGCCGCAGCCCCTGTACGTTTTTTTGATCCCGTGACGCCTAATTTGGTATCTGATGTTACTAATTGGGACTAGCTTAAAACATTTGACACACAAAGCGGTAACACACTCACTTGGAAGGTCGATCAAAAAGGTGGAACCGTCATGTCAGCCCTGTTCCCATATATATTCTTTTATTTTGTTTTAATTGTCTTCCACACAGTACTATGGCTGTGAAGGACGCCACCGGTGCCGTGGCGTATTCAGATATGGTGACCGTTCAACAAGGATCTGATAGCTCGTGCGCATTGTTTTTTTATAAGATATAGACCCATATCTGATATTTGAATATAGATGCTTGGGTGGCTCTGGAAGCCCACCGCCATCGCCTCCTTCCGTTCAAGAGGTATCTGTTGGCACAGCCAATGTGCCAACTCCTGGAACTCCCAGCGGCACCGTTGCCGTTACCGGAACCACTCGCCCGACTAGCAGTGCTTTTGGAGTAACCACAACGTATGTTGGCTCACTATGCTGTGATGTGAATTTTAATAAAGATTTCTCAATTTAGTCGTGCTGCATCTACGGGCCCAGCGTCTTCAAGCAGTGCGGCCCAGAGCGTTTCTCGTACAACTACCTCGGCTCGCGCTGCCGCTACCAGCTCTTCGGGAGCTGAGTCTGGCTTGAACGGAAACAACTATGGATTAGTCGGCGTTGTTGGACTCATTGGAGCGCTGTTTTTGTAGACTGGGAGTTTGAGATCAAGACTCAGTGGCATGCATGGGCAAATTTGAACAAAGGATTTTCTTCTTTTTAAACACAACTATTTACTTTCGTTCGACACTACTATACTACGATTATCATTATGCAATTTACATATTCAAATTTAAGGTTTTGATGGTAATCACATGACCAGGATTGTACTTTCTTAAATTCTTTGCTTACGCCTCGACCTTCGCTCTGGGCACTTTCTGGTTCAAGTCTATCCTGTACTGAAGATGTCTCACGCGAGCAAGTCAAAAGCTAAAGGAATTAGTGCAAGTTCATTCTTTGACCTCAAGGCTGAGCTTTCCAAACAAGAGGCAGACTTTACCAAAGCCAAAGGATCCGGAAAAAGTACCACCATCATTGGAGGGGTAAAACGACCAGACAAAGTACACTATATCATCTTCAATATGCTCATTACTAACTAGGCATTTCGAGATAGAAACCAACTGTATGGGCGCGCCAGAATAAAGGTGTGACATCTCGAGCCAATCGTGATATCGAATTGGAAGAGATCAGTAGACCCACACTCGACTCTGCTCGCGCGGCGCTTGAACGAAAGGCCAAAATCTATGAAAAATTGAGGAGAGGAAAGACGGGTGGGTTAAACGATGCACAATATGATGCACTATTGGTCGATGTGAGTTAGCGCTGTTATATCAATCCTTTGCTAACGAACATGATTTTGGTTGGACAGTTTGACTCGCACGCGGCATCATCAAGGTACTATGATGCCAGTAGTGCTGATGAGGATGAGTCACTGACGGTACCCAAACCTCCGCTGCACGACGTATGTTCCCTATCAATTCGTTTAACCCTCTCATGTTCAATTTCATTGTACAGGATGACCCCATTGTTGAATATGAGGATGACTTTGGACGAATCCGGACAGCTCGGCGTTCTGAGGTGCCTCGCAATCTCAGGCCAGACCCAGAAAGTGACGAAGATGAAGACGAGTAAGTTGACATATCCTTCTACGATGCGACAATACTAAACTTGTGTTTCGGGCAGAGATATTATCATACGTCAGTGATCTTCATCCTTTGCTGAGAGCCTCTCATTTTTCAACTTTTCTTTATCTTCTAGGCAATCCTGTCAATCACTTCCCGATATACCAGCCATCTGAAGAACGTGTAGCCGAAATTGCAAAAGCGTTTGCTGAAGAAAACAACCCACTTGGAGTGCATTACGATGCTTCCAAGGAGATCCGCGCCAAGGGTGCTGGTTTCTATCAGTTTTCTGCAGACGAAGAAACGAGGAGGGCACAAATGGAAGAATTAAAAGCATCACGAGAGGAAACTGCGAAGACGAGGCAGGAGTTGGGTGCAGAGGACATCAAACCTGGAGAGGTTGAGGGTATGCGTGATGGAGAGGCGCCTGGAACGGCAGGTGCTGTGAAAAGTCGTGCGATGGAGAAGAGGAAAAGAGAATTGGAAGAGAGGAGAAAGATGATCGAAGCGAAAAGAAAGAAACCCAAATTGGATGATGACGCTGCGTCAAGAGTCAATGCAGATGCTGCTTCGGAGGCTCCCTCATTACTCGCTCACTCAAGTACTCGGCCGATGGAAGTCAAAGAGTCGAATGCTGTCCAGCCCACTATGTCCAGCGATCCTTTCGCTGCGCTGGAATCACAAACATTGACATCAAGTGTCAAAGGGAAGAAGAAAGCTATTCCCACTACAACCGAAGCGGACACTTTCTTGGCTGATCTAGAACAAGAGTTTCTTGGGTCTAAAATCAGGAAACACAGCTGAAACTGCGTTTCTTTCCCAGAACATCAGTTAGTTCCGAAAACTATCTAAAATACATTGTATCTCATTTCATTTTGTCCTTTGCATCTCCAGGATCAATCTTTCAGGACATCGCAAAGAAAACCGACCCCCACTTTGTTCATACGTCACTGTTTCTTCACCCCGCTTCTCCCGTCTCTCTTTCATTTTCTCCCTACCCTCCACGACATCTTTCATGAACGCTTTCGCAGCTAAAAGAATTTCAAGTGCTGGTCGAAGGACAGTTTGATGTCCAGAGTTTATCTGGACCTCGCGTCCATCTGATGCCGTCTTTGGGCCACTATTTTTTGCCTCGACGAACAAGATAAGGTAGTCCATAGACTCAAACCATTTCACGATGGAACCCTCATCTGGAAAGATGATGGGTTCGTATTCGTACAGAGAATCGCCAACGTATAACATCATTTCGGCATGATCATAAAGTGCGATTTCATCTGGAGTGTGTCCTGGTGTGTGCAAGATAGTTACACCCAGGGGAATGGTTTCAGGGCCAAACGAGGTGATGGGGTAAAGATGTGGGACCAGTGTAGGCACGTATTGAGGGGTTTTGATGCCGAGGGCGTTGCAGAGCGAGTGTTCGGGTAGAGCATCTCGTGCAAGGAACTTAGGATCGTGTTCCGACGCCAGAATGACTAGGTTTAGGCTGCTTGCTTCATCAAGTTGGGAGCGAAATAAAATTTTTAAAAAGGAATACACTCACAAATCTTCGACTCCAACTAATCAAAATGTAAGAGGCAGGCAAACCAGCATGGATAATTAGACATTGAGCGTACGGATATGATCATAGTGACAATGGGTTAATGCTACCAGATAGCTCATGGTACCACCCTCATTCAACGGCAGCCCGTTGTTGTCTTCTACTTTGACGGTTTCGATGAATTCTCTTAAGCTTTTGATGGCAATGTCAGGGTCGTTGGATGCCCCACCACAGCCAGTATCGATGATGAGCATTGTGTTTGCTGCTAACACCAATTTGGCATAAATATGAGGATGTTCGGAATATATGTCATTGTATTCTTTGATAAGGAATGTGCTTGATGTCAAGCGGGTTGCCTGAAATGCAGCTTTCGCCAGGGAGTTGGTCATGGTAAGGCAGCAGGATGTATCTAGTGATAGGAAGCCTGTGAGATAAACTATCCCTCATTATCAAGCATGCTTCTCACCCTTATCCGCCGGACACTGGGCAGATAACAGCAACCTCTTCTCCGCCTTTGAGAACAATAAGCTCAGGATCATCAATCATATCTAAATCAACGCTCCATCGACTGGAGTTCAACACTTTCCCCAGATCAGATTTTGAATGGCGGGAAGTCAGAATGCCGCCCAGTTCTGAGAGTTTCAGGCCTTCATATGGGATGAAGATCTTTTCTGAAGCCAATCCAGTTGTGGTAGAGGCTGCAGCAAAATACAGTACCGTGATGGTGGGTAGTGTATTTGACATTGTGGTGGTGATGAAATAAAGAGCAAATCGTGACTTTAATCTTTGTGGCGCAGTGTTCAAAATTCGAGCCAACTTTCTATTAATCAAGCCCTTCTAAAAATGTTCGCCTGATAGCAATACCACCATTGAGATAGAAAATCCGTCGTCCACTAAAATATTCATCTAATATCTTTCAGCTCTACTGTCCACCAGATCGGTTTGGTTGTTTTAATCCAAACAATGGGTTCAGTGGGAACCAGATGGTTTGATGTAGAAACCAAACCGTCGAAAGACGATGGGTCTTCCGCTGCAGTAATAAAAAAAAAATTGCTCTAAGGTTACTGATATGCCATTACTAACCATTCCACCTACTCAAATTCCATCTTAGACCAGAGGTTGACAGTACTGTGCAGTCTATGCCAACGGGAAGGAGGCCACATGTTTGTCCCAGAACACCATGATCTATTTCGATCTCGTGTTCACCCTAATACCGATGATGTCAACAATACAGAGGATGAGAAAGGGTAAGGATGGTTGCTGTGCTCACGCTATCCAATACCCAACCAACATTGTCGTCGGTGACTACAAATACACGATTGCGATCTTTACGAAGTTTGTGGAGGTAGGAAAGGGTATGGATAGTTTGGTCTAGACGACCAGATAACCCACCCAGAAGAATTATATCGTATTGCTAAACCGGAAATTTATTTCTCTTAAGGTTTGGAATGGTCAAGGTATTTTTGTGGAAGCAAACCGGTGAGCCCTGCGATGCCTCCTTGTCCCTCAAGGAAGCAATGCATTTCATCAAGTCTGTCGAATCCTGATCATTATCTTGAATAACGGGAACACCCTGAAGTTAGTGGTCAGATTTTCTGTATTGAAACGTGGTGCAAACTCACATGAGTACTATAATACTCTCGAACTTGGGGACGTATGGAATCCAGGTCACCCTTGATCAAGTCAGGAAAATATCTAGGCTCCGACAAGGATCAGTTTTGCCTTTTTTTGAGAATATGCATGCTTGACTTACTCACTTGTTGCGTTCTTCGGATGTGTCAAAGCTATCGAAGAGCCGATTGGCACCGCCGTCTGCGCAACAATGCCATTGCGAAGAATTCCAGAGTCTGAGTAGAAGAGGTAAACAGAAAGGCTGATTCAAGATGATGAGGGCATGGTCTATAGCAGATCGAGGATTGACTCCATTCGTCGATTGAAGGAATCTGACATTCCAGGAGGTACTCATTCCTTGGTACTAGTTTATGGCAACCAGTTATAAGGTACCAATCAGAGTTATGACCGGTGACCGCTGGAAATTGGTCCGATGTGTAGGGTTGATGATAGAGTGTTTCAAAGCTAAATCCCCAACTCTAAAGTAGACACACGGGTCTTTCAAGTTCCCTTGAGGCGGTGAAATATCGGTGTGTGCAGTCTCATCAAATCTGAGGCTACTCAGCAATCTCGATGGGCAAGAGAGCTAGAACGGCCAGCGGTTTAGAAATCTATGTCGTTCTGGAAACAATTATCAATGAGAAAACGAGGTGGGAGTATCATGAACCTTGTAGTTTTGTTCCCGTGTCAACAGAAAACCTCTACCTTACTCAAGATTGAGGACAACTAGGGTATGACATTATACAATCCATGATAAGTACATGATAACTTCGAGTATAGCAAAACAACTCGAAGCATTTGATTGACTAGTACAAAAAACTATGCGAAAGCTGTAAGTAATACTTCAAGATGGGATAGCAAATGTAATAGAAACACCAGCACCATCATCGTAATCGTAACACTTCCGAGACCACAAACAAGCCTGCGTTATCTTTCAAGAGCCTTGATTTCTCCTTGACCACGTCGAAAAACTCAGTGCCCCAACAATCCCTACAACGAGCAGAGCTGTCCCAGCACCGATAATACCGGGAATGTAGAGGTACCATGTGTTCTCCATATCGTCCAACCCAGCAGAGGTCTTATCAAGCAGTGCCTGTTCCTCTTTCTTTCTGCGACGACGAGCAACTGGAACTTCAGGCTCAGAGTCGGCGTACATGGATTCTTTCGATTGGATACCGTCAAGAGCTAACGGTGCTAAATGCATGGACGGCATTTCGAGCTCTAGCTCGCTCTCGGCCGGAAGTATAGGGATATCAAGGTTGGGTTGGAGTGCTCGAGCTTGTTCAAAGAAATGACCGGCAGCTTCGCGATCTCGTCTCCATGCTTCTGCTCCTCCTTCGCCGATTTGTGAATGCAGAGGCATCCGAATAGATGATAGACTAGAATAGGACGAGGCAAGGAGGGTAGAGGCTGCGCCCTCCAAGTGTAACAAGCCTGCTTCTAGGTAAAGCTGAGCGAGGCCCCTGGATCCACCTACGGATTTCAAATAGTAGCCTGTCGTGCCCCTGGTCGAATTCTCTGTATTTTGACCTAACGTGGTAGCCACTTGAAGGGGTAAATAGTGGGACACAAGACGCATCGTTGAAGATGGTACATGTGCTTGATGCCATGCCCGTCTAAAAAAGGGCATCACAAACAGTACATTCCTGAGGATATCAGCGCACTTACAGAAAGTATTCAAATGCTTCTTCTTTGTCTTTTCGAATATCAGAAAGCTCCAATGCGACAAGCGCCAAGCTTGTTGGATCCATATTGTACTGCTGCTCCATCTCGAGGCTTGCATCAAACACTACCGAACCTGCGAGACTTGGCGAAAGTGATTCTGGCACGGGACCAACAATAAGCGACGGCCAAATTATAGATTTCTGCTTCTCCAAGTGGACTGTCAATAATCGTCCCGATCGAGGTGACTGAAAGGAATCAAGAGATGAAAAGGACGAAGTCATGCTTGGGTGTGCATGACCCGGAGAAACAGAGCGTGAATTGACAATATTAAGATTGAGCTTCCGTCGACGAATGGGATCTAAAGCCTCATCGTCATATGATAGGTTTGGTGAGGAGTGCTCTGGAGATGTGGTGTATACGTCATCAGCGTCTGATGCTTGTCCGCTTTCAAGTGAAGCTGCGAAACTGCTCGAGATATCAGGGTCGGATACAAAAGCATAGGAAGAATGAGTTGAAGTCGTAGACGCTGTTGAAATGGTGCGTTCTCGTCCAGTCTGCCTCGAATTACGAGGTTCTAATTGCCACACAGAACTTGCAGTGTCGATCGTGTTGTATAGACGTCCCTGCACGAAACTGAAGCTGCTACTGATGGCACGATGGATGATAACCTACCTTGATGATCGACGGTTGACCCCTTACGCCTATGACTAGATGGTTCCTGTCTATAATCACCTGAAAAAGAGGGGTATAAAACCTCTGTCTAGAGAAGGACCACCCAAACACCATTTAGGACGCACAGAGAGATCTTCATCCTGAACGTTATATGGCACCATAAGCAATACTGTCGCCTAGCAGTAGTAATCACAGTTCATAATTAGAAACTAGACAAATTTCATGGGCTTGAACAGTGAACACATCTACCTGATCATGCGACTTGACATCACACTTTCAGCATGCAACATGGTGCGAACAAGTTATAGCCTCACCTGGTGCCATGAATAAGGGTAGTAAGGTCTTTCGTTGTATCTTTCCATGGATAAAAGGATATGGGGCGTACTGGAGGGAAGTAAATGGTCAAAAAGGAAGGCAGTGAAGACAGCTGTGTGAGGACAAATCAGGCTGTGATTCGGAATTGCCCCGAAGGCCCAATTAGGAAGAGTCACTTGCTGCGTCGCGAGTCAAAAACATAATCCTGCCTGGCAACATTACCAGACGGAAATGTAAGTCAAATCCTCTACTTGAAAACCTATGTATATGGATGAAAAATGGTAGACACCAGAAATTTCCTATTGCATAAAAGTAGATGGGTACATATATATATATATATCCCCAAGCAGGCAGGCTTTAGCAGTTTTTGAACCAGAGAGAAAAGAGTCAAAGAAATTTGTTAAAGAGCTAGGTAAAAGGTTGCATGCGGAGCACACGGAAGAAAAGAGATTAAAGCCGCAAGCAATTTCTGACAAAATAAAATCTGAACTTCAGCCATCAGTCTAGGAACCTCAGCTTCTATGTAATACGTTAATACTTGGTGCGTAAGATGGCGTTAAAATACATCCGCACGTTACGCGTAGAAAATGCTTATGGAAAAACAGGCTTTTAAATATGTTTCAGCAAAAGTATATTTTTTATAGACAGACTGAGTGAATTACAATTTCTCACCTCGTATTTAATTTATTTAAATAATTTGCTTAATATTTGGCTTGGCCACACCTACTATCAGAGAATTTTAGACGCCACACCTCTTCCATGTTTTCTTCGATCTTTTTGAACAGATGCTCGGGGGTTCCGATGGTATGACCTGCGAGAAGATCGTTGGAGAAGAGTTCAGGTACTACGCGGGCCGGGGCGTTGAGCTGAGTCAGGATGGAATCGGATGTCGCAGGCATGAAAGGATATATGAGACTGGATAGCACGTAGATGAGGTTGATAGCTCGCGAAACAACCTGAGCACATCTTATAGGATTGGACGCGATCAGAGCCTTGTTAAGTCCCGATGATTGAAGATAAGTGTTTCCACGGCTTGAAATGAGCATGACGGTGTGAAGTCCTAGGCGGATTTTGACGGCGTCCAGGGCATCTGTATAATCCTTCAATAACGTGTTAATGTTGGTCATAAACTCGGCGTCATTGGCGTCGTTGGGGGAATAGGGTCCTGGAGAATCTTCTCCGTCAGGGATCACACCGTTATATTGAGAAGACACAAATTTGAGGGCACGGTTGACGAAATTGCCGAAACTAAATCATAATGAGCGGCAGTTGCAAAACAACGCAGTGAGACCTACTTGTTCAAAAGAACGTTGTTATTAGCTGCAATCTGTTTCGAGAGTTGATCAGCCACTCTCCCCAGGTCAGCTATCAAGACTTACAAAGTCCGCCCACGAAAACATAGCATCTGCCGTTTCTGGTCTTGATGACAGCAGGTAATACCGCCAAACTGACGCTGGGATTCCGGTCTCTTTGGCCGCTGGACCGGACACGCCGCGATTTTTACTCTTCGAGAACTTGCCGCCCTCATAGTTCAAGTATTCTTTACCGGAGAGTTAAACTAAATGATATGATACGAACACATGACACGTACCTGTCGTCGACAAATGATGCAACTTCGTCCAGTCGCGACCATCACCAATCTGGACCGATGGCCAGTATACTGTATGGAAATAGACGTTGTCTTTGCCCATGAATTGGTATAAATCTACATTCTTGGGGTTGAACCACCATTGCTTCCAGTGAGGCGTATAGTTTGCGGTTATACTAGGGTATCCTATGGGTGCATCAAACTAACAAAACATCAGGGCCAAATCATGAGATGCAGGATGCTAAACCTACCCAAACGTCTGCTTGAAAAGCAAAATTGTTCAGAGCATGTCCGACACAAAATATGTAACAACTTGCAAAGAACTTTGCCATTCATTCCAAGATTATTGTCCCCTTCGATAGGAACTGGAACTCCCCATTTCAAATCTCGGGTCACAGGTGTTGGAAGAAGACCATTCTTCAGACGAGCGTCAATGATCTCTCCTTCGGCGTTGACCACGGCGTTTGGTGACCATTTCCCAGTCTTCCAAGACTGTTTAATCCATTCCTCAGTGCGGGATTGGATGGCGTCGAGTTTCAAATACATGTGGGCTGATGTACGTGTGGTGACGGTATGTGTCTTATCAACAAGACATCGAGGTTTGATCAATTCGATAGCGTCTAAAGTGCGACTGCAGCCATCGCATTGATCACCACGAGCATCTCCATAGCCACAATGTGGACAGATGCCCTCTACATATCGATCTGCCAAAAACCTAAAGGAATTCAGTAAAACATTGTTTGGGTGAAGAATAAGGGATTTACTTTGGACATCCTTCACAGTATGTTTGTTCTTTCTCCTGTCTTTCTAGTAGTCCATTCTTTCCAAGGTTGGTGTATATTTCTTGGGAGATTCTGAGAAGGAAAGCCAGATTAACATATAGGACAAGTCTCAATTTAGGTAAACATACTCTGAATGCAGCGGTATCGAGGTACGGCCAAAATAGTCAAACCTAGAAAGAATGATTATTAGCTGACTTCATTTGATTTAATCACCAATGTCCACATACCCAATGTCGAACCACTCGTACGTCTCTTTATGCAGAACATTGTATTTATTGCAAAGTTCACGGGGAGTGATTCCTTCCTTCAGGGCTTGAGTTTCTGTTGCAGTTCCATATTCATCTGTGCCGCAGATGTACAACGTACGCCTATTTCTGCTACCTAGAAGGTAACGTTTTATGATCGAATGGATGTCCGTAACCCATGAAACACACGGTTATATCTATCAGATGGTAAGCACGCCAAACATTTATGGTCATTCCTTGTAACATACCGACTGAAAACATCGGCACTCAGAGTGCTTCCAATGATATTACCTAATTCTCTCAGTTGAGAATAGGAAGAAAAATGTAGGAACGCACCCAGATGAGGGACATTATTGCAATACGGAAGAGCAGACGTGATGAGGACATTCTTTTCACCTTCCTTAGGCAATCTACGAAGAACTGATCTGAAGATAATTTGCAAATGATAAAGAGAGGAAGGCTTACGGTGCTTCTTGCCCAGGTGGTGGTATCACTCGCAGCACGCCCTCGTCGGATCTGATCCTTTGTACCATAGATATATTGCGACACGACCCAGGATTAAAGAAAGTATGCAAGAAGGTAGTAGTCAATCGATAAGTTCTTTTTAAGTGCACAAGACTCATTGGCATGACTCGATCGACCAAACAAACAACCAACTCATCGGCCAAAATCAAGCTTGCCGAATAAGACCAATAAATCATTGAGCACTGTACATGGGCGAAAACGAAAAAAAGAATAGTAATGTAGGATATGCAATGTGCGATGAACCTTGATTCGAAAAAAAAAAGAAACCAGCTAATACTACGAAAACAAATGAGGTATAAGGTTTTGAATGAGTGGGATGTATCCTTTCTAACGGATGGGTTTGGAAGGTGGTATCTGTTTCAGTGTGGTAGCTATCCTTTTGATGGTATCCTTCTCATCTTCCATGTGTTGAATTAGCATGCCATCTAGTTTTCTGAGAGATTCCTGGGCTCTCTGGTTGTTTTTCCAAACGGTCACATGGTCCGCGGTTGAAGGTCGACGTGGATTGCTTGATTCTGCAGGTGTGCACAGGGGAGCTAAGGTTGGTGGTGGATGCTCTTGAGCATACTTGAAGAAATCGAATGTAGATGATGGTAATACATCCTTTTTTCGGTCAACGAAAAAAGGTTGACGAAAAGCACTGCCTGACATAGGTTGTTTGGAATGGGGATTGTTACCAATTGGAAGTAAGTTTGGTCGAAAACTCTCCCCTGTCCGAAGGTAAGGAGTAGAGAAATTTCCCAGCCTCATGATAGATGGCCTTTGAGACGCCGAAACGTTAGAAATAGCACGATGGCGAGGATCAACGAATAACTTTTGGTCCCGTTGACCTGAATGATCTGCTTCATCCTCATCCTCATCAGACGAAGACTCCAAGTCATCCATGGCGTTGGGCTGTGTCTGGATACTGTCGAAAAATGATGTTGGGGACGAAGGTCCAGGGGCAGAGTGAATTGCAACAGGAGTACTTGTCGTAGAAATGGTGACGGAAAGTGGCGGGTGGGAACGACCGCTATTCTGGTCAGACTGAGATAGAGGAAGGGGTGGTGTAGTGGGTTCAGGTGCCATTATTTGTAGAGCTGATTCACCCAAATTGGGTTGATTTGGTTGGGGCACGGGGGGCGGAACATGGTTCCCAGCTACAAAGTAACTCAAAGAAGAACCGCGTGGAGGAGGAGAGAGAGCAACATGAGTAAGTGAGTTTGACATTCTAGGAGGCGGGGATACAGCGGAGTAGTGGGGGGCTGTGCCAGCTCTAATGGCATTTTGTTGCTCAAGACTGAAGCGAGACGGACCGGTATTTAAGGAGGAGCCAGAGAGATCATCACGGTTGAGCATATCCTGGAACATAGATGTTGTCGGAGACATCGACGACTGTGAGTATTCAGACAGAGAAGGCCGACCTCTCACTGCAGACAGGGCTAATGACGCACGGACACCAGCTTCATCGTCCGATTCGTGGCTATCTGACATGACGCCATTCAGGTGGTCATAACTTTCCCGAATGGTATTGAAAGATATAGTGGTGGCCTGAGAGTCCCTTGGGTGTATCGCAGTTGGCATGGGTGGCATGCGCTGCCTTGCAGATGATGATTCGTAACCTTCAGCGAGCAAAGGAGACGACACTGTCCGCCGCAGAACATTGTAAGGTGAACCTCGACTCATTGATCTATCCGATGTTTCTGAAGACTGATGGCCGCTTATCAAATCAGTTTGGGAGAATGAATGGACAGTGTTCACAAGGTGTTTTCGCGGAGGGGGACCAAGAGGTGTCATAGGCCCCGAAGGAGTATCCACCCGTTCAGGGAAGTAACTTGCAGGCCGTCCAGACGCTTGTGTAGAAGTTGGAGACACCATCAAGAAGTTGCTGTTTTGGCCCTTGGACGTTGACGCCTGGCTTTGGTTGGATTTCTTGCGAACATGCTTGGTAGGTTTTGGTTCTTGGGTATCTATAAGTGGTTGGGCGACTATTCTCTGTTGGATCATTTTAGCAGTGTTCGTTGGGGTGTCCACCCGCAAGGGAACATCAGTCCGTTTTGATCGAGGAGAACCTAAGGGGGTGGATGCGCCCAAGATATGGGTGAAGCTTGACACATCGGGCGTATTGTCCAACGAATGATGAACTGCTTCGTGCAGGAGAGCCTTCCTCCAGCTATCCTCGGCAGAGTCAAATGAAGTTGACAAATTGGGGTTTTTAGTAGGAGGCAAACGATCAGCGAGCACTGCTGCGCCAACAGAATCGAGAACACCCAGACCATGCAATGCTGATGCTTGGACTGCAAATGGATACGACGGCGAGAGGAGAGGGATGTCGACAGCGTCTGTTGGATCGATCACATCATCAATCGACTCCTGTTTTGCTTTCTGAGATCCTTGATCTATCCTAACACCCCGTGTCTTTAAATCCTGTTCCGCTTGTTTCGCTGCGACGGCAATATCGTTCATTTTTTCCCTTACAACCACCACTCTTCCTCTTGGACTCGCACATGGCAGATGAGGGGATAGCCGTGGCATTTGCGATGATGAGCGCGGTTGTTGCGGACGGAGCGCATACGGAGCAACAATAGAGTCGGATGTTGTCCTGAGCATCGGCGCAGACGGATCAAACCCCGGAGAAGGTCCAGGTGGTGTTGACGGTTTCGATTTTGATTTACCAACGCGAAACAAGTCCAAAAATGGAGTAGAGGCTTTCCTAGCAGCACTTGGAGAGGTGGAGGCAAAATCTTCAGGTGATGGTTTTGAATGCGCGGGTGGGAGGAAATAGTTATTTTTGACGAGGAGACGAAGGCGGTACGATACATCGTCGCTGTCATATTCCTGGACATCATTTACTTCAGGAGCGACAGAAGGGAGGATGAGTTGATCAATTCGATCTGACATGGACAGTGGAGACGTAGGTGACCCGGGCATTGAAGCGGTTGAAGTGGAAGGAGGGTAAAGGGATGATGAAGATCCTGACTGATGGGTAGACACAGAATCGCGTACATTTGCGACAGGCGTAAGGGCTGGATCACGAGAGAAAGCTGATGGCGGCGGTCGATAGCCAGTGTCAAGATGAGGAAGGCTCGATGCCACTCTAATAGCTTTTGACTTTGAAGGTTCACATGGTTAGAATTCAGATAAGCTGCAGAAAAAGGTTTAAGTATGTACCTGCTTGCCAGTATTAGTGAGTTGGGAAGGTTCTACGACGGTTGCATCCGCGGCGGTAGGTTCCAGGGAAGACGCAGTGTCGCTGCTACGTATCTCGAGTGCTTGTTCCGAAGAACTTGGGGGGTGAATCGGGGGCACGGTTATAGGTGCTTTAACTATTGTCGGCTGTTCCTCCAGGGGATCTTGTACGACGAGATCATTAAGATATGGTAAAATAGACTCTGTTGGACTTTTCGGAGGGTCCTCTGACTGCGAAGAGGATCCTGTAACGGTTCTAGAGCGAGTCCTGCTGGTTCTTGGCCGACGCGAGAGACTAACGCCACTACCGATGCTAGAGTTACTGGCTACAGAGCGTATTGAGCCAGGTCTCTGAGCTGAGTGTTCCATGGTTGGGCAACGATGAGAGGGATGTCTCCAGACTCTACAGCCAAGGCCTCCCGCTGACCAGCATGTCCTGCAAAAACCAACAAACCTCACTAATTGTCACCATCAATTGCTTAGGTAAGCTCTCAATCCTTTGGCTGACAGTGACCACCAGTTGCCAGCGTAAACATGCTTTCTCTCTTCACTTCTTGTAAGATATCCATTCACTTCTCTTCAACTCCGTTGTTACAACTTCCGTCCTCCTAGATCTCCCCACGTCCACAGGTTGGTTAGCCCACTGGCAGTTGTTTGTCGCAACGACAGCTGTCTTCAACTTCGTACAAAACTTTGCGACCCTCAAGTTCACCCGAAGGCTATATAATAATGTATCACCTAACGCTGGTGGGATTGGTTTAAATGCGCATTTTCGAACTCAATTAATCCGAATCCTCCATCAGTGACCGCTCTTCAAGCGCGTACATTCGCCATTTGGACACTTACTTCTGCTGTCGTTCGTGTATACGCGGCCTACAATATCAACAATAAAATGTCAGCCTGTCACTCATCTCGACAATGCCATGTTTCTTACTTTTATCCGATAGTATATACGACATGGCATTTTTATCCTACCTCATTGCATTTGGCCACTTCTCTTCTGAACTCCTTATTTTTGGCTCTTGCAAGATGGGTCCCGTAATAAGTCCGGTCATTGTCTCAAGTAAGTTCCTTGTTTGTGACGCATGCTTCACCCATCTGACCGTATCCTTGTAGCTACCAGTCTGATTTGGATGTTCGTCCAATATGACTTCTATATCCGAAACTAATCGTGCATTCTTCACACTTGTTCTGCACGGGATCTCATTCCGCTTACCGAGCGGCGCGGTGTGAAGCAGAAGCTCCTGTTTATGAATGTTCCTATATGCAATTCATGGGGTCGTGCGACCTTCAATGAGGACACGAAATGTAATGCACCTCCATGGGGCTAGGAAGGCCAGCTGTCAGTATATTGTAGAATGATACTGTCGCACGACCTACAAACGTTATGTGACTATAGACTGTTCAGTAAAAACTAATGGTACTCTCTTCGCGCAAGCAATAAAAAAAAATAGCTGCAGGGCCGCGAGCACAGCCTGGCGAGAAAATATTAACATAAAAGTCCGTCGCAAAGAAACGGCAGACAGCAGCCCAATCGCTGCCCATTCAGAAAATTTTCGGCATCTCTTTGTACTAGTCAATCTATTTTTAGATGTACATTGAGAGGTCACGTGATCTTGTATTGAAGTTGCTTATATAACGTAGTCAGCGAAAATCTATTTCATTTTATTTCATATAACAAAGGGTTCCTACTGCCTCGTCCGACTTCCTCTGCTTTTCAGCTTACGATTTCCGGCGGCCTTTTATTTCTTGCTCATGAATGCAGACCTGGAGCTGCACCGCTGTCCTTCTTTTGTGAACTTGGTCGCGTGAGGTGGGCTCGTCGGAGATGCTGACGTGGGAATCATTTTCGATCGCTTGACGTTATTCCAACCGCAGCCGTGACACGATGACACGTGCCGAAGGCACGAAGCTGGAGACTCCGTCATTCCTTCCGTGATGCTGCGCCCTAATTTACGAAGCTCAAAGCAACTTTACTGCATCAAAGAATACTTAGCATTCACAAAAAAATTTAAAAAAAACTTTTTGTGATTTCAATCAAATGAAAGCCTTGATTATCAGGTTAGGTTAGGTTTAGCACGTCACGTTGTTACCCTGCTTTTCCAGGCCGAAAACAAACTCATTTATACTATTATAGACATGTTTCCTCATTTTTCCGAAAAACAATTGCCTTATAAAGAAATTATTTGTGTAACTTTGGAAAAGATGTTTTTGGAAACGTTTGAAAACTGAAATTTTCGACAACCAAGGTGCCAGCAGTGTCCCCAATTCAGTTCGACTCATTTCTCGGTTTCTCCCGCAACCCTGCACATCTCAGTCCAATTTTTTGCATATGCCCTCTGGAATCTGGATAGTTCTGTTTATTTTTTCCCACAAAAAATGATACATAGCGAAGTCACAGCTACCGATGATCGCCGCGTCGGAGTTTAAACTCAAACACGCACGCTCCACGGGTCGAAATACTTACGGCGCGTTTGCCCTACCGTACCACAAAATCTCAATGTTTGCTGATAGAACACGTCGAAAAATAGCACAAAATTCGTGCCAATGATCCCAGTCATGAATCTCGTATGCAATCTGCAATTGTAGGGGTGGAAAACAAGACATACTCAGCCTATCACTACCCAATCCTATTATATTATATACATAAATTAGACCCCAATATATGCGCATTCCCTATACTTAATGCACTAGAACTCTCGGTAGGTTTGTGCCTGTGGACCATCAATTTGATCAAAGGGATTTCCTTCGGTTTGATGTGACAAGCTGTGACAAACTGAGTGGGTCCGTTATATAGACGTCATCAAAAATTGCCTTAATGGGCAAACGGCAGTTACATAAGTTATCAATAAGCTTTTTTTGACCTAGAGTCTGAGTAGAAGAACGGCTGATTCAATCTATAACAGATCGAGGATTGACTCCATTTGTCATCTTGCATTTTAGGAGGTACTCATCCTTGTGAAAACAGCGGTACTACAATATCGAGCGCTGGCATCGAGCACTGGCAACCGCTTATAAGATATCCATCAGAGTTATGACCGGTGACCGCTGGAAATTCAACTGGTCCGAAAGGTAGGATGTTCCCGATGTGTAGTGTTGATAATAGTAGTAGTGTTCCAACTAACTGTAATCCGACGCTCGCCATTCACAACTCTAAAGTTGACACGCGGCGATTCCTGAATATTGAATGCTTAGGCCTTTACTAAGGCCCATTTTGGAACTCGTTTGGGATTTGGTTAGGTTTTAGTTTGCCAGCCAAAAAAAATCCAGAAATGTATCGGTTTTTGGGGTCAAACCCAGACCTGCTTAAGTCTCACATTGGGTCATGTTTTGCGCTATCTAAAGCTCGCAATTTTTACATCTACTATTAATTATATTGAATATCTTCTATATCACCAGGCAAATAAAACCAGAAACACTGGCAAAAGTATTGCACCTCTTCGCAATGGCGTTGTTGCGCAGACGGCCAATCGGCTCTCCGATAGCTTCGCCACATCTGAAGAACGCAACAAGTGAGTAAGTCAAGCACGCATGTTCTCAAAAAGAAAAACTGATCCCTGTCGGGGCCTAGATATTTTCCCGACTTGATCAAGGGTGACTTGGATTCCGTACGTCCCCAGGTTCGAGAGTATTAATAGTTCTCATATGAGTTTGCCGCGTGATAACCCAATGCAAAAAATCTGACCATTAACTTCAGGATATTCCCGTTATTCATGATAGTGATCAGGATTCGGCAGACTTGATGAAATGCCTTGCTTCTCTGAGGGAAAAGGAGGTATCGCAGTCACCGGTCTGCCCCCATGAAGATACCTCGACCGCTTCAAACTTTTAAAAAAAAAATTGGCGGTTAGCAATACGATATAATTCTTCTCAGTGGATTATCTGGTCATCTAGACCAAACCATCCATAGCCTTTCCTACCTCCACAAGCTTCGTAAAAATCGCAATCGTGTATTTGCAGTCACCGACGACAATGTTGGCTAGGTATTGTGTAGCATGAGCACAGCAACATCCTTGCCCTTTCTCATCCTCTGTGTTGACATCGGTATTAGGGTGAACACGAGATCGAAATAGATCATGGTGTTCTGGGACAAACATGCGGCCTCCTTCCCGTTGGCATAGACACATGTCAACCTCTGGTCTAGAATGGAACTTGAGTAGGTGGAATTGTTAGTGATTCCATATCAGTATCCTTAGATCAAAATTTTACTGCAGATTAAATGCCGTGGAGGTGAATATATGTGCGATCAGTGGTGGCGGTCCCGCAAGCAATCGGCGAGAAAAAAGAAAAAGGAAAGAACCAACCTGACAATGAACAGAATCTATCTCAAATTCTCAAAGGGACATCACTCCGAAAAAAGTCCACTGTCCCAACTTATGCTCCAGATTTATATAAGCATACGAATGACGCCAAGAACAAGAGGCTGCATTCCCGAAGCCTCGCGTGCATGCACGCCTCATTATTTCGGGAAAACTAGGTGGAAAATATCCTTGACATGGTAGCCTAATATCTATTATTGACTCATGATCCCGTCGGAGTGAGAATTGTGTGGGTACAATTGTAGCAAATGCCGACGCAGCTTGTAGACTTCGCAACTGGAAGTGATGTTCTTGATTTGGGCTCGACAACAGCATGCGGCATGCCCATAACGTGAGCCGAAGCCAAGTCGATTCGTCGAAGCTCGAGCAGTGTCTTTAGAGGTAAGTAATGGATCCCCGAAAGTCCCGCCAAACGCCTTTATGGTTTCTGTCCGGACCATTTTCGGGGATTTGTGTCTGGACTATGGGTGGCCTCAAAACGCCCAAAATATGTCCGACTCCGGGAGTCAGATCCAGCCTCTTGAGGGCCAAAATTTGTCGGCGTAGTCGCTCAGGGATTATTCTATTCAGAAACCCCGTCTGTGCTACAGAACCCCAGTTTCCGGGCAATGATTCGGTGACGCTCCGGGTTGGCTCCGCATCCACAATCGGAGACCCACACACCGGCGGCCGATGTGTGGGTCTCTGATTGTTGGATGATCGGCCAGACCCATCTTTCGTCAGCTTCGAACATCTAGCTCAATTTTCGCTCTATGGACACCAAACTTGTAAATGATACCTATAGTAGCTTATTTTAATGTATTCTGGAAGTTTTTTCGCGTGAAAGACGCGGTTGACAGTGAAGAAAAAAAATGGAGGTTTATCACGCTTGCCGAGCAATGCCGACGATGTGCCTTGACGAAAGGTGGGTCTTAGATATGTTGTACTATCTGACGGGACCTAATATTAATTCTATGTATCTCGAATTTGAACTAGTATGTGCTGGGCCCCGGAAATCAGTTCATTCGGAAAAACGGTAAGTTTACCAGTTGAGTCGTCATCACCAAGGTGAGGTGCAGCTCAAACCTCACATACAAATAGGCCCAAATTGCGGGATGGCCACCCGAATCTCGAATAGTACTAAACTTAGTGAACAGCTAAGTTAAACAGAATTGAATGGAGGATCTATACATGGATTTTTGAAATCGATTTGGAGGGACCGCTGGCTGCCGGCCAAGGCCGTTTGATCTTTTTCACTTGGTGCGGGGTTTCTGTGGAAACCCCACATACGGGGTTTGTAATAAATAAATAAATCCGTCGCGCTAAGCTGTACCAGCATTTCCTGAATTTTTTAAAAAACTTCGTAGAAAGCTTTAAGCTATCTATCTCCCCTACTCCATAGATTCATTGACCCATTTGATCCTTTTCCCACTTTCTAAGAGCTTTGATAGACCCTTCAGCTGAGTAACTTATGCCCTTCTGCAGAATACCAAATAGTGCCATGTCGAGTGGAAAGAAACACTCCATTTGGCAGCCTAATACAAGTCGATTTTTAATGATCGTGAGCAGCCTCTAATCTTTACCAGTTATTTATTATAATTGAACTTGAATGTAGATCTTTGGGTGTTAATATACTGTGTAAGCTTCGTTGGTTGAGACTTTCCTACATACAGGAATAATAACTTCTGTCCGTTACAAAATCTGGCCAAATGCCCAAAATCTGTCCGGAATAGATCCGACCTTTAGCCATTTTTTCAGAAGATCTGTCCGGATTGGGATCCAACCTTTGGGTGTCCTCTTCCAGCTACATAATCCGAGGAATGACAAACTCCAGTCAACTAAGTATCAAAGATCATCTGACGCAAAAATCGTGATATGGAAAGACATCATGCATATGTATATATATATATATATATGACACAAAGTGTAATGTTGTGGTCACAAGGGAAAGCAACGAGACAGAAGGGTGTTATATTGCGTGTTTCTGAGGTCATGTTTTCAGGGACCATTTTAGGGACCAGGCAAACACAATGATCGAAATGCGACGCGACGCCTCGCGACTCTTACGCAGGTTGCTCATCTCATGTGTTCCAAGAGAATGAATCCATCGTGATTAAGGCGACGGACCGGGACGACAGGAAATTATCAATTGTACCATGGGCGATTTTTTTTTTCTGGGGTAAATTTGGAGCGTGAAGGGAGGAGAGCAGATAATGTCAGGAGGGAAGACTCCTAAAGATGTCATCAAGTCATCAGAATCATTGGCCTTTGGCCCTTATATCTACTGTATGTAGAATGAAGCGTCGGACCTCAGCGAACCTAGGCGAGCCTCCCCACAGTAGCAACAGGGTGCTTTTTCTGATGTATTTCCTAGTTTTTACGTTTTTTATTCTAGAGGCCAGTCATGTGTTGCAACATCAAATCCCGACCGGTGGTCGTGTCCAGATATAGATCGGGGGGAAATTGAAGAGATTTGGCCACATGATTTTTTTTTAAAAAAAAACAAACCCAGACATACGAATCGCAAGGCGACGTGGAAGGTCTCCAAAGTGTCCTTGACAGCAGATGGAGTATAGAAGTCGGCGAAGGAGAGCCTCGATGTGAACCGTTGGGTTGGTTCGGGATTCCGCATACGGCATGATAACATAAGCATGTCGGGGAATTATGGATGCAGTTTCGGGATCATAGATCCGGGCAACTAAAAGTTACACAAGTACCTTACCTGTCCCTGAGAAGGCAAAATTCGATAAATAGGTCTTAGAATATTCCAACAAACGCCACTTTTTTTTTCGTACCCTTGAAAGAAATGTCGATGGTCCAAGTTGAAACCCAATTTCCCCCTGAGCTTCTCTACGCTATATGTGCCAATGTCTATGCCTCTTGTCTCCTCCCTGACGAGCCCTCTCTTGATCCCCTCATTGTTACGGATCATCATGCCCCTACAGCGCACCCCTCCTCCATTCCTGCTGGCTATTGGCCGGAACCGGTCGCTCGTCGTACATTGGCAAACCTTTGTCTCGTAAATCATGCATGGTTCGAAGCCGCAAAGCCATGGCTATGGCACAAGTGCGTCACGTCATCATCCTTTGCATATCTCGCTGACCCCTTGGTATAGATTAGAGGTCCGTCTCCCTCGAACATGGCTCTCTCTTGTCGAAGAGATTGCTTGGAATTACGAAGAAGAGACCGTTGACTCCGTGATGGAAGTGACCATTAAGGCTGCCGCCAATGCTGCCATACGGTCTTCCAGTGTTCATTCCAATAAATTAGATACACCTCGCCTTGAAGAATCTATGTTTTTCAACCACCTAGACTTCCCAGATGCCACAGTCTCCACGGATCTACTTTCTCCAGTTCCATCCCGTGATCCGAGTCCCCGACGACTTCGCCCCAAAAGCAAGAGCCCAGCCCGATGGAAGTTGTTAAGGTCCATCAGTGACGCAATCCAGGATGTCATGAACTCAAAGGCGCCTGGCGTTTATGGTGAATTTCTATTTGTTTCCTCTTGTCGGCTCTTCTCATCTACCGACAGTTCCAACACCAAAGGACCCTCGTCCCGGACGTTATGTGCGTCACCTGGATTTTAACCATTTCCGTACCATTGGCATGCGTCGATCTGTTGAAGAAGGCGTAAACAGTCGTTTTGTCACCGGTGACCGCGTACAAGCGGTGCTCAAGGTATTTCTTTGACCCCCACTTCAAATGTTTAACGTCAGTACTCACATTATCTCAGGAAATGCCAAACCTCATCGCCTTCGGTGCTACCGAGTACATGGATGGCGCCCTTACACTCCCCGTGTTGAATGAGTTATTTTTACGAGGAGTTCCTTCCGGCGGGCGTGGTCGTCCAACTCGTGGTCGAGCACTCATGGAATGTCATGATATCGAGGAAGAGGACCGTGAACGAAGGGGGGAGTGCAAAGATCTGGAATCCATTGATCTCACGGGCTGTGTTAGTGCCGTCTTCGTGAATGGTTTCACTGAATTCGTAAACATACACCTCATACCCCCTGCAGAGATGGGGTCCAGTACCGATGAGGAAGGAGATAACCGTCGCCTTCGCCGAGCTGAACGCAGCGTGTTTTACGAGCCTCTCCTATTCCCTGGCCTTCGACGCTTGGGCATGCGTGGTGTCAAGTCTATTTTACCGAAATACCTGGGCCCGTTCCTAATGGCTTTCCCTTTCCTGACTCATCTCGACCTATCCGGCACCCGCGTTACGCCAGACATTCTCAGTTCCTTGGGGGAATCTTCCACTCTCCGCTTGAAGTCCCTCGCTCTCGCTCGTTGCATAAAATTGACAAGCGAGAGTATCAGACAGTTCTTGGTGCAGTCGCAAGTCACGAGCGAGCTCACCGAGCTGAATTTATATGGGGATATGACATACGTTTCACCGCTAAATGAAGAGGATTTGCTTGAGATTGTGACCCTTGCGCCCTGCTTCCTCAGCGGAAAGCTCGTTTACTTGGACATTTCCAGTGCGCCCATCACAAGCGAGCTTTTGGAGTTAGTCAGGCCGCAGCCAAAACTCCGCTCCCTTGGCCTTTCACACATACCCAACCTGCATTTGAATGCGGTGACGGAGTTCATAAAAGCAAAGGCCCCGAATGTCGAGATTTTGACGGTGGTTAATACGTCACCGGAGCTAGACTGCGGCCTTCGACCTACTTCCGAACCTAAGTCCTCGACCCGTAAATCATCGGTGGCTCTTCATACGCATTTGATCCGTCCATTGTGTTGGCCACCATTCTCCTTCAGTTTGAGCTCATCGCCTTCTAATGTTAAGCCACCGCCATCAAATCTTCGCGTCATCGAATTATCAACGGCAATGCTCGGCGGCCTAGGAGCTGGAGCAGGGGCTTGGCGGATTATTCGAAGCAAAGGTGGCCGTGGTTGGTATGTAGACACGGCCAGTGGATGGACAGCACAAGCTGGATCGCCAGGCGAAGACAAAGGGAGCGTCCTACGCCGAGACCTTCCTCACGATCATCCGTTCAGACTCGAGCTGGAGAAGTTATCTGACGCCAATGGAAATGTTAGTAGCGGCGTTGGATGGCACGCTCGTAAGATGGAGGTATGTACCCTTTCATAACTTTTTCCGTCTCTTTAGAGGCTTATTTTTTGAAAGGTCCTACAAGGTCATGGTATGCTCGGGCGAGAAGACGGCTTGTACGGCGCGGTGTCTTTCGCTTACCAAGGATAAGCATTCCTTGAAGAACCCATAAAAGCTGCGAGGCTATCCTCTCTTAAAATATCACATTCGCATCCATAACGTCCAATCAGCAAAGTCGTAGAGGACTTCAATCAGCTGTGATAAATGTGATCTTAATTCTATTCGTTACTCGGATTTTCATCTTCATGGGTTTTTTGGTTGATCAATGGGTTCCATCTGTTGCATATCTTTATCATATTATCGGTCTATCTGGAATATATTTCTGATCTTGTGATTGCAACAATAGCTTGCTGCTGCTGTGCGATTATGGTGAACATTGAACAGAGACCGCTGGTGCGTATTTTTTTTTGTCCAAACTTCCGAGAATATTATGAACCTACGCTTCGCTTCTTTCGTATGCAGTGTGGCGTAATATTGGAAAGCAAGGCAGCAGTGTGGTGCTTAGTCTCGTATCAAGAACGTCGACGTCCTTATCTGAGCCTAATACAATGTTGAGCTCTCAGATTGAATATATTAATATTGCGTACAGGGATTGTTCAGGACGGACAAGCCCCATTAATAACGCCGGAGGCAATCATAAGGGCAATTCAACATGGACTGCCTTTAACGCAGTTCATAAGGCAGGCCGCAGTTTGTCAGGCAGTACAGTCGACCTTCTCACTCAAAATGCATAGGCAGTGCTCTGCATCACGTTTGTCACATGTAATTAATGTTTTAAATTAAATTTATTGTGACAATGTACCACAAATATATCTATAAATAATATCACGTGACTACCCGATTTAGAAATTTAAACATCACGTGGTGTACAAATTGTATGATTTTGGACACATCTTGACTTATGTAAGGGTTATTTGCATTTCAATCGGACTTTAGATAGCTATAAAATACTTGTGTCCTACCGCAGCAATGTATAGGAGCCGACATGCGTGGGATAGCTAGGTGATACTTGGCCGCCCACTGTTAGGGTTTATGGATTATGTTAGGGCTTGTGTTAGGGCTTGTGTTAAAATTCAGTATATGTTTCCAGGCGCGCGCGGAGTGCCTTGTTAGCGGTAAGCGTTCGTAGCAAATCGATTGTCATCAAGAGACCATAGGGTTCACAAGGGTGTCACGAGCGTGACAAGAGCAAGAATAGCCTCATGTCATGACGATTCACACGATCGTGTAACTGTTCCTTGTATATAAGGTGAACCTCCGCAGAATTGTTCTACATATTTACCAATGAGTGTGTATTCATTCTGCCTTTGGCTTCAACAATCAATTGCTGAATATTCCCGTCACCACAGACTCTTCTAACGACCACGATGACCCAAACGCCATGGCATCTTCTTCTGCACATACCCAACAGAATAACTTACGTGTCAGGACGGGTACACTTCAACGTGCCGCAACGATGATGTTCGTGCCTGAGAAACCGCTTGCACCCCCGCCTTCTATACTCAAAGGCCTACAAGCAATCCTGTTTGCATCGTGTTTGTGCCACTTCCTCATTGCTAGGTGACTCCTATCTAAAAGTATTGCTAGGGCTAAATGTCCTCCTACTATGCATACCTGTTTCGGTGCGTATTCAACCACATCGTCATTTACGCGTTGTGATATATTGATCGAACAGTGGGCTTTACATTTTGCCTTGCCTTCATCGAATAAAAAAGATACCCTAGTTTTCATCTGTGAGTCTTCACATTGACACCTAATTGGCACATCAACTTAGTGTTACTTTCATCAGTTTCATTCCTTTCCATTATACCGTTGGCCAAAGTGCGTCCAAAATGTATCCCTATGTTGGCGTTATGTTTTATTCGGTCACTTCTAGCTATTGTCATTTGCCACAGAAGAATTGTCAATGCGAGTTGGGCAGACACTAGCTGGCCTCATGAATGCCACTCTCGTAAGATTTATTTCCAATGCAAGTCTCATGATTTACTGAACTCTTTTTCACCTGCAGGGAAATGCGTAAGGTTTTTCTTAACACAAGATAAATGCATTATCTGACAGCATGGACACATAACACACAGGGTCGAACTTATTGTAGCCGTATGTATCGTTCCGGCTTCCTCCATTGAATCATGTTGTTAACAGACCAATCTTCAAGATAATCGCCCTAGTGAAATGTGAACTACGCATCGTACAATCCTCCTGTAAGTTTATCCTACCCTGCACTCTCGTTCACAGTTGCTTGATGGTTTCATCAATCATTACAGTGGTAGGATCGATTCTCAGCAATCTATGTAAGTGCCCAGCCGCCATTCTAGGGATCCAACGTTCATCACTGTATTACCAGTACTTGTTCTGGGCATGTGCTTCTTTGCCGGTGGCTTAAAATACTCGGAGCAAGGATTTGGCGCCAGTAAGTCAAGCCCACGTTTTCCTGCCTTCATGTTCATTTATTGATGCCGTCCACAAATAGGCGCTACTCAATTGAACTCTTCCCTGTTGACTATTAGTGTCATAGCCGTACTCTTGCCCGCTGCCTTTCATTTTACCGCAGACTCGCAACTCACCACCGAGCAGGAAGCGAAAGATATTCTCGCCGTCAGCCATGGAGTAAGTGTGATATTATAAGCTTCTTTCCAGTTTTTGACATCATTTTTTTGTAGGTTGCCTTGGTCCTCCTTTTCAGTGGGCGAAATTTTCTCCCCGACAAATCTGTATTCTGATTACTGTTGTATCCAGTCTACGCAGGCTATTTGTGGTTCCAACTATACTCACACAGTTCTCTATATCAAGATGAGGGTAGTGACGTCGCCAAATCTACTATTTATTCGCCTAGATCGCCCAATTTCCTATCCCGGAGCCTGAATAAACAGAAAGATGTGGAGTCCCATGATGCAACATCTGGATTCACAAGCACCTTGGCCACGGAAGGAAGCAAAGAAAAAAACGATGCACCCCCCCAAGAAGGCGAACTAGAGACACCTCAGATGAATGTATGGACGACAATTTGTTTACTTGCTGTCGTCACGGTTGTGAGTTACTTCCCCATACACATAGATTATCTTCATTGATATCTTTATCCAGTTGGTGGCAGTCACTGCCGAATGGCTTGTCACCTCCATCGACGGCTTAACGTCGAGTGGTCATATTAGCAAGGAGTTCGTCGGAGTGATCTTGCTTCCCATTGTCGGCAATGCTGCAGGTTCGTACGCGACATACATCCATTCTCATAACAATACTTACTTTATTTTTAGAACATGCAACTGCCGTGACGGTTTCTGTCAAGGACAAACTTACTCTCAGTTTAGGAGTAGCAGTAGGCTCGAGTATTGTAAGTCTCATCGTTATTTAGTCCTAGAAGGCACTAACGTCGCATTGGGTTTACAGCAAATTGCTCTCTTCGTTGTTCCGTATGGGTCAATATGTCTATATTAAAGAAGCATATGCTAACCGTTTCTTTCCTCAAAGGTTCATTGTCATACTTGCGTGGATATTGGGTAAACCATTGACGCTACTGTTCGATCCATACGAGTCCGTCGCGTTGTTCCTGTCGGGTAATTGGTTCTTTTCTTATCCCTATATAATTATGGCTTACAAATTCTTTGTTCCAGTTCTCACTGTCAATTATGTAGTGCAAGATGGGAAGTCAAATTGGCTGGAAGGCTTCATTCTCATGGGTATGTTTCGTACCCCTATACTCCTATGATCACCTACGAATTTTTGTGACTTAGGTCTATATCTGATTTTGGCAGTCACCTTCTGGTATTACCTTGGTACGTTGGCAAAGCTATTATGGCCCGTTATAGGCATTCTTAACAACTCGGCCTTTTCTAGGTAACCCGATAGACCTATCACAAAAGTGTACATAAACCAAACATGTTTAACTTATATCTACTATACACGCTCTTTATTCTTGAATCTCTCCTTGAAGCTTTTCGCCTTCTCTTTGCCTCTGAAGACCACAAGCACGATACATTATGTAGTACTCTTGGCACTTTATTCATTACCTTAGTCATCCTATCCCAAACGGTACTTACAGAAATCCTCAAAGGACAATAGAGGGACCCATAATTTATTTGGCCTGAACGGTCACAATCGGCATACGAAGCGCCGGAACACTTTAAGTCTTGACTACAACTTTGATTGAGGAGCAGGATCCACTAGGGTGGCTGCTGCTGCTGCTAAAACCACAGAACTCCGCTCTTTCACTTTGGCAGCTAATAGGATGTGTAAAATCAGGATATGGGGGGTCGGTGATTGTTCTGCGACTTACTGAACACAACGTTTTGACCTTCTTTCCACATCTCAGTCACTATGGTTTCCCCTGGATACACAATCCCAGCAAATCTGTACCAGTGGAGTTGATTAAGAAAATAAAATAAACTAGTTGGGTAAAAAGTTCCTTACCGGACTTTGATGTCTTTGTATGGTCCAAATGTTTTGAGGACATGCTTTCCAGCAATTCCCATTGTACATAGACCATGCAAAATAGGTTGGTCGAAACCACCAATGGCGGCAAATTCAGGAAGGATCTACACAGCCATGAATACCCCACTCCGAGATACACGTAGTTCCACTTACATGAAGTGGGTTAAAATCGCCACTCAATCTACCTCCGGACATGAAGGGGGGGGGGACCAACAATTCAGAGGATATAAGTTTACCTACCTGTAGAGAGCAGCTTGTGACGCACTCGTCTGCTCCTCCATGACGGCATCTGGAGCTCGTTGTGGCGGAACGTTGGCAGCAGAAGCGGCACCGCGATCTAATGAATTTGAATAGTTTGACTTTCAGTGACGTTTTTGTCTTTCAATGCAACTCACTCTTTCCAGCACGCCTTCCACCGAAACCCCCTGCTCCACGAATGAAAACGGTCATCTGGTTCTCGAATACGACTGTACCGCTATGTTTGTCCCTTGTTTCGATAATGGTCGTCACCGCTGCGGCTTTGCCTTTATCAAGGACCTCCATAAGGCTGAACGAAATTTCCTGAGTTTCTTTTTTTTGTTTTTTTTGGGGGGGGGGGGGTTTGGTTTGGTAG